>Ga0056128_1011750_pt1 | contig 10766 bp, 4 predicted proteins | sample WorMetLIZISLAND2_FD_71113 | JGI IMG/M metagenome (GOLD analysis project Ga0056128, IMG submission 71113) | Marine gutless worms symbiont microbial communities from Max Planck institute for Marine Microbiology, Germany - Olavius geniculatus... ... | reverse complement strand
TAAAGTGAAGCCAACTTACATTTTTGCTGGTAACATTTGAATGCATAGGTAAAATTCAATGATTTTTTGCAAATGTGATAACAGTTCAGACATACACATTGGGAATCATAAAAATTTAATGTTGTTTGTCAGATGGCGTAACCAGGTTAGGTATTTTCTCCCTTGTTACATCTCTCATTTTACTGACTTACTCGCATAGGCTGATAATTTACGTTTTGACGAACTAAATAAAATTCTATAGTAAAATCGTCTGGTTTTGCTGGTATTTGTTAACCTTAAATAATATCTTTGGGAATAACTACCTGTTTCTGCATTTTGATGTTTAAAATAACACGAGAGGACAGAATTGTTATAAAGGCGTTTAACATATGATTTTTTCCAAGTTGTCTGTCTGCGGCAGTCGTGTTGATCATATGTGGCACCACCTAGCGTGTTTATTATGACAAAATTTTCTTAAAATTTGCATCACACCACTTCTTGTTGTATGCAGTTTACACTTGCAAAAAAATCATAGAATTTTCCCTATGCATTCAAATGTTACCAGCAAAAGTAAGTTGGCTTCACTTTAGCTGGCCCACCCTGCATATAAAATGGCACAGCAAAATTTAAAATAAAAAAGAAGATAAAATTAAACACAAGCCTCTGTTTCTGGACGTGGAATGAAGATGGGTGGTGCAAGTTTAACAGTGATGTTATGGAAATCCCATTCACCGATGATGTACTGAATGGGCATTCGGTTCATGCGCTGCAATGTCATATGTTCTATGTGTGAGATTGCATTTGCTGGCACTTCTATGTCTGCTGGAACACTAAACAACTACACAGAATCAAACACATTAAACAAATGGATATTCAAATGTACAGATTGTTTACTACAACCTGCACCAAAGTTGAAATTCTTAAGTGCTCTGGAGCGGTATGCATAACAACGTCGTAGATTAGTTTGGACGTAATGCCTATGTCGCGACTAACTACTTCCAAACTAGCAAACACGTTCGACGTCATGCAAAACGCTGTCGTAGTGAGCGACTAGCTAGTCACGATATAGTTGACGTCGAGTAGTTTGACTCTGGGATTTCCTAGCATAAACGTGCCCAGCCCATTGATCTGTGGCCCAGCCTCGCTCAGTGTGCAGCTAAAAATAGACATAGGCACACTTGTCGTCTGCTGCAATCTCGGGCGTGCTTGGGCCTAATTACCATTCCATAGCCTAAGTAAAAATGTGCGATGCAAATAAACAAAATGTATCGAACGCTAAATGTTGTATTCAGCGAATTTGAATACTAGAATTAGTTTCAATAGTGTAAATGGCTCAACAGAAATTATCTACGACACGACATGATTGCAGCTGCTCTTTAGCGATGTGAGTTTTCATTGACAATGACCAATTAAATATTTACGACAGGTTGCTGAAGCGACTAGTGTTAGTTTGGATGTAGGCGCCTGACTAGTGCTACGACATCGTTATGCATACCGACTTAGCACTACGTCCGAAGTAAATCAATTTTTTTTTGTTTGGAAGTAAAGTTATGATGTTGTTATGCATACGGCCCTTGATGATTAAACGAGACAGAACGGCATACAGTTTGCAAAAATGCTGGCCAGACAAAATCTGCTACACAAAATAAACAGTAGTTGTACCAGTAATAGTAATGGTTCAGAATATTAACAATGTTACTAATAACTTAACTTAATTTATATAATAACCTAATGAATCTATTTCATAGATGCTACACACTAGCACTACACTTTACAAATGACTCCATAAGATAACACTAGAAATTTGGGGCAAAGCCCAATGTGAGTCCGCACAGTGCCCTACGTCCGATTGCGGGAAAATTCATGGAAGCAAAATTCCCCCGGTGGCAGTCACGTGGCCTGAAGTCAAATGCATTAGCATATGCAGAACATGCACTGACGACTTAGAGTAGGTAAACATTAGCCATGTGATGTCAAGTGTTAGTGGTCCAAAGTTCACCAAATTTTTTTGTTCAATGCGGAAGAGACTGTGATTGATAACACTGTTTACTGCTTGTCGATATCTCTATCCAATCCAGAGATATTTGCAGTCAAAGTCAAAAATTGTCATAAAACATACTAAATTTTGGACGTTTTTTGCCCTCCCAGATTTTAAAATGGCGGTGCCCCCACAAAAGTTGTCCCTGCTTTATCACCTCTGCCAAGCAACACGTTGCGTGGTAAAGTTTCATACGGCTACTCCCCCAGCTCCAAAGATCTTGCACCTAATATATTGGATTTTAAGCCGTTTTTGGATTCCCCTTTAAAAAAAATTGTAAGGGCACCCCCGTCCCTGGTAGGGGGTGCACTAGCAAGATTTGGTCATTCTCTAGCATGTGTAAAAAAATTGGGGGCACAGCACCCCCTAGGCGCCAAAATATGGTTTCCTGAAAAAGTCGATTTGAGTAGTTATAATTACACCTCTAGATCTCCAAAATTTCTGGACAAAAGTTCACTGAACTTTTTCTGCTGCACGCCCCCTGGAGGAATCACAGTAGATCACACACTTGGCCAATTTTGAATATCTTCATCCGTTCTGGAGATATTTGCCGTCAAACTTTAAAGTCGACTGAAATCTGGCCAAATTTTGCTTCTTTTTGGCCCCTAATGTTTTTTTGGAATGCCCTTCCGAAATTTTGGACCAGCAATATAAATTCTAGCCTAGGTCTGATCGTTGCACAAAATTTCGTGCTGATCGGCCAATGTATCTCGAAGATCTCACAATTGAAATAAATAAAAAAAATGTCAAGTAAAACATAAGCCCGCTCTGAAAGCTATCGCTTCTGGGCAGACTAATTGAGTTTCTCATGGAAAAGAAATGCTGAACATTCTTCAGCTATAGCACAGAGAAAATGCAGACTAGACACTTTAGGTAAAATATTATGTGACTGGTATGCAAAGTGGAACATTAAAAATGGCACATTCATGCTGTATGCTAAGTGGGTAATCAAGCAGTTTTGGAAATAATCAGCCCTGGTTTTAGCAATGAAGTATGGTCACATTCCAGTGTTTAACACAATGCCCTTCACTGCAGTGATCAACACTAATCGCATCCAAAACTGTCCAATTGCTTGATCTATGCAAAGCACTTTCATGCACCAAATAGTACACGGTACGTGCCAAGAACTAAACTAAACCGACAAACATGTTCACATTCCACTTTTCCACGCTTAAAAACTTACCGATTTGTGACCCAAAGCATGTGCAAGAATATACTGTGCTGACTCTCTGGGTTCGGGTACAGAAGCCAACTTGAATTTCTGCTCTAGTGCACTCACTACCTCGTGTACCATTTGAGCATGAACTCCAGCATTAAATGATAATCTCTTCAGTTTCTTTGTACTGTCAGTTATTCTACAAAATCACAAATCACACTGCATGACAGTTATGTAGTAATTGGGCGACAACCTTACTCAATCGCGGCTACGGGTAAAAAGCGGACTGCAATGTGCGGAGCTGCGAATGTTGCAACAAGTAACTTATTAATTTAATCATCTTCTAACCCTATTTGTAACCCTAATTCTATCCCTAACCCTAATCTTAATCCTGTCCCTAGCCCTAGCCGTAACACTGTCGCGACATCCACAGATCCGCACATCCGAGGATCCTCTTTTTACCATTGTCCATCCCAGACTACGTTTCCACGAACATCGGCAGATCGGTCTCAAAGCGTTCGTGTACCTTGCAAAATAAATAACTGTTGTTGCACTGGCCTCTTTTGCTTCATATTCGGCAAAAAAATCAAGGCGCTACAAACCTGCGAAATAGTGTCCAGAGTGATTTGTGACTTTCAAACAACGTAGCACACATTATGTAAACAAACACACCCCCAACGAAGAATATGTAACCCACGTGTGCAGTAGTGATGGGTCAATACATACAAATATCGATATCATTTCGATATCGATGTAACGAATCGAATCGTCGAAATAAATATCGACATTTTTGATATCTGGCAATATTGTTTAGTTTGTTTTTGTCGTTTGTGATCTGCGCATGTTCTGCTAGTTGGAGTTGACTATTGTGTTGTTTTTTGGAGCCGAGGGTTAATTACTGTAACTTCTGTAAGGAATAAGTGATCAGGGCTAAAAAGACCTGGTTTTTTAATGCACAAAATGTTTAGGTTTTACATTTTTGGAAGGTTTTTGGGAATATTTTTAAAGTTTTTTTTTGGATTTAGTGTCCAATGAACATCGTGCGCAAATTAAGTTAAACGTTATAGTATAGGCCTACGAGCCAAAAAATCATTTTATTTACACCCTGTCCGTCACATAATCACATTGTCTTCTATAAATTATAGCAAAATTAAAACAAAAAAAAAGCAGAAAGTAATAAATCTTACGAAATATAAAAAAAAACTGTAAAAAAACTAAAATTCGACTTTTGAGATTGTTTACGTGTTTTAAACCTAAAAACTTAGGTTTTTTAACCATTTGTACAGCCTTGGATATGTCCCTTTGGTACACGTTTTCGTCTGTTCGTCTGTCTGTGTGTAACGAATGTATTGTGGCTAAACGGTGAGAGACTCTCTATAGGTTGCTATTGATCACTAATTGGAAATTTCATAAGCCCTATTACGTGACACGAAAATCATTGACATTGGATGACTTTGAAGAGTCGTACGCAATTTGCTCTGCCAATTGTGCGGTATCGTGGCTAAACGGTAAGTCATAGGAGGTCGGCGAGGGTGCCGTTGGACAGGGAGAGGACTTTTCCATTTTTAAGCCTCCAATGGTAACCATGCATGTCTCCATGTGCAGCGGTTTGGCCGCAGTTTTCAATGCAAAGTTTTAACCTATTAGTTGCCGTATCTCAGAAACGGTCAGCCCTCCCTAGCTACAGCTGGGCTTTTGTCATTTTGTCAATTAATAGCTGACATCGAGTTTTGCAGCTTTAGTCCTGACAGTGCGTGCCTTTCCACCGTACAATATGCTTGAGTCTTTCTTTGACGGCATCTTACTATAATGCGCGGAAAGTCTGTCTGTCTGTCAGTGACTATAATCCCAATGCCATCATTATATAGGTAAGCTTAGACATATTATTCGCGTTTGACCAGGCGCGTTTGACCGGTGACAAAAATTGACCGGTCATATAGCTTATAGGATATTTGACCGGCTGCCGGTGAATATTCTGTAACTACAAGCAAGCCACCGCAGTAATTAATATAGGCAGGTCAAGTTTGGCACAATTTTTGTTTTATGATAATTTTACTTTTTACTTTTTTCTTTATTATTATTATTTTGAAATCCGTCCGGTATAGCAGACAATATAGCATATAGTCAAGTAGCCTATAGAGTGTACAGCAGGCTGAGCGTATACCGATATATCTTTTTAAACACCGACAAAAGCTAATATATGGCCTACTGTGTAGCTGATGGAATTTACCTGACGGGCGAAAGTGGAAATACTTGTTAATAACGACTGAGTATAATTATATTCGGCCACTCCCGTAATGGCGCTTGTTTCCCGCTGGCTGAAACTAATTAGCCTTTGCCTCTTTATACTCTTATGTTTTCTGGAGCTGATCAATAAAAACTTAATTATCTCTTTTTGCTATACAATTAAATACGTTAGCAGCAGGTGCAGTCTGTCTTCATAAACCTTCTAAAATAATGAAAGTTTTGTGGATTTGCACAGCTGAAACACCTGTACCGAATTACTTAGGCTTACAATTTTGTATCTTCATCTGCTCAGTCTAGTTTTTCGTTAGTTATCAATTATAATGAAAATTCAGTAGGCTAAATTGGTACACGTTGCCCCATAAGGCCTAATAGTATTTCGTACGATGATTAAATCGTGTCGGATGTCGAGTCGACAGCATAAAGGTATGGTCATTGTTTCCGTATTGATTGATTGATCTTATAATACAACATAATTTATCTCATTGTCGTCAATGCATAATATATTTTATATGCTTTCTTTTTGTACCGCTGGCAACGCAGTGAGCGGAGCAAGCTTAGGCTATTTATTTCAGCTGTCCGAGCTAATTAATTTTTTGTCGTTTGTAAAACGTTGCGGCCTGCAGTGGGTCCACGAAGAATAGGCTAACAATAAAACGGCTGCATACAGCACAGCATACCTAAGTGCCAATAGTAGGTTTAGAAATGTATTATTAGGCCTATGTAGCCTACGCAGCCGCAGCAGTCAGTAGCCTATTATTAACCCTTCACTGCAGCTTCTAAGTAGGCTACTCGGTTTTTAGCCAAGATTTCATAGGCTTATACGCAAAAGTTAAAAGGTTAAAGGTTAAAGGTGGTGATATAGCTCTTTATGGGAAACCCATCTCAGAGCTACAAAACGTCGCCTGCCCTATGGGATCACAGTGTTATCTGCCACCCGACACAGGTGAACGCGCCCGCGCTTTAACCCCAGCCAAATAGGCCGGTACTTGATTTACCTATTTATCCCGGAGGGACGAAAGGCTGAGTTGACGTAGGCGGCTGGTTACATACCAAGATGGTTTACCTGCCCGCAGGCAGTCACCAATCCCATTACTAACTCGGCCCGGTGTAGAGTAACTTCGTTGATCGGATGAAACGCATTACCGCTTTGCCTAATCATGTGAGCTTCAGAATAAACTTATTAAAAATCGCCATTTGAAGCATTTGAGGCATGGCGTGGCTGTAGGCCTACGTATCTTTTAAAATTGCAACCTATCAACAGATAAAAACAACTTTCCGAAGTAGAGAAACTGAGAAGAATTGAAATTATAGATAAAATGGCGATTGGATAATGTAGCCTAAACACTGTAAAGGATTACTGCAGACGGGTAGGCCTACTACAGTGCTACAATGTGTCTCAAAAAACATCCCCGACAGTTTTGACTGTAACTTGAAAATCAATTATCAGATTTTGATAATTTTGGTAAGAATATTTCTAACACAACTTGCCATCAAATAATTATTTAGTTTCCCACCTCACCCAATGTATGCTTTTGCACTACCTAAGGAAAGCAGGTCAAGCGAAATATGTGTTGAAATAAACAGAAAACCTGAAAAAACATCCCCGCCATTATCGATCGTAACTTGCAGAATGATTAGCAGATTTTAGTAATTTTGGCAGAATCATTTCTAACATAACTGGCTATTAAAAAGTGTTTCAGTTTCCACTTTACGCAACGTCTGCTTTTGCACTAACTGGGGAAAGCAGACCAAGCATAATACGTGTTGAAATGAATGAATAAACGTCGATAACTTCCATCTATCCTAATCTGTGGGCCAGTCTATAACAAGGCTTGACTGTAATGCAGCAGTGTGTCTACAAGACGAAATGAACAACTAGATGAAATGTCAACCAAAGTGTCACAAATGTGAACAAAATGTGTTTTACGCGTTATGTTAATTTAGCAATCATATCGCATTGGATAAAAAAGTGATATTTCGCTAGTTGTGTTTTCCCTAGGTAGTGCAGAAACAAATGTTTGATGAGGTAAGAAACTGAATAAACATTTGATCGCAAGTTGTGTCGAGAATATTTGTATTAAAAATTTTTTAAAATCTGGTAATTGCTTTTCAAGTTACAGTCGACAATGTCGGGGATGTTTTTTTGAGACACAGTGTAGGAAGCGGTCGCGGACTAGCACGACTGAGTTGCGACGGGACAACGATTGTCGAACCTCTGAACACAGCGGCAGCAGCAGCAAGTCGTTGTAAGAATAAGCTTTGTAGACCTACACTCAGTACACTGATCGTTTCAGTTTGAAGACGGTTAGCAATTATTTTTGCCGTTGTTCGACCACGAATGGGTGGGCTATGGTAAGTGACCGATATCTTGTTTAATGAATATTCTCCGGCTGCTAGAAAATTTCGCTATATTGTGCCTTTGTAACGTTGCACGGATTTTGTGGCCTGTTAATGCAAGTGGAGACTGCAAGCAGGTTTAATTAGGCCTATTCGTTCATTTGTTTACTTCTTCATCTGTTATTACACTGTGGTCTATATAAATAAAAAAAACGTGGCACTTTATTTTTGCGATATCTTTGACAGTTATTGACCGATTTTCGTAATTCTTTCACTGGTACATGCACTCTGCTGACAATTTTCAATAATTTGATTATTATATGTCCCATCACACCATAAATGCGTCTTTACACTACCTTGTGAAATATGAATGCAAGAAAAACTAACGATAATAACAAACATTTAAGCTAATGAATAAAAAACACTTCAGATTAACATTGCGGTGAATGATCCGTATGACACTAAACTGTGTTAGATCCACACATGCAGTTTAATGACATACAAACCATTCACTGCAATGCTGGTTTGAAGTAGGCCTATTTTTCCCAAATTGTTTGTTTGTCATTATCGTTATACTTTCATATTTCAGTTATATTTCATAAGGTAATGTAGAGACGAATTTACGGTGTGGTGGGATATACAATATTCGCATTATTGCAAATTGTCTGCAGAGTGTGGCAGTGAAGGAATTTTGAAAATCGGTCAATAATTGGCGAAGATATGGATGAAAGAAAAAGTGCCACGTTTTTATGGACCACTCTGTGTAATGGACCGTACGTCACTGTCGGTCTACTGGAAGCGTCTCAGGACTTACCTTTTTCGTCGTTCATATCCGGACTTAGTTAACCGATAATTAATCCTAACTGTTGTGATTTTAGAATATAATGAACTGTCCGCGTGAAATCTGCGATGATCGTAATTATGACAATTATGGTAATTATTGTTCTCTATACGTGTTAGTGATTGCGGAAAATTCAAGTTTAAGTCAAACAGTGAGTAGTTTACAAAATATAAAATAGAAGTAAAATACAAAATTGAATACAAACATGCGCTGCCGAACGCGGAGGCTCTAAGCGCTTATTTTTTCAGCCGTCCGCTGCTTGCTATTTATTATCTGTTTACTGTGCTGTCTTTTATACCCCGTTTACACGATTCAGCAAACGTTCAACAAACGTCCAGCAAACGTATTCAAATACACGACGTGCTAATTGCTGGACGTTTGCTGAATCGTATAAACGGGATATTAGGCTTTCCTTGATTCAATTTTTTCCGTAGTCTTTTGCGCCAACCGAAAAAGCTTACCCAAAACAAATTTCCGGCTACGCCTCATGCTACTTTGGTGTGTGCAGAATGCAGTGCTGCAGGCGTGAATGAAATGACACGCTGCTGGTGGTGATGCATCATTCTCAGATGAGTACAGCAGCGATTGTGCATCCGGAGGAAGACTTCAGCGTGGTTGACGTCGACGGCGGCAGTGAAGACCGGCTGGAGAGATCGCGGTCCGCGCGTCACAACGCACATAGCCGGCGACCGGCCAGCGTCACACAGGCCGCTGAGTCGCGCGTCATACTAGAACCAACGCAAAGTACGCAACGAACGTAATGAACGCAAGAATAGCAGGCAACGAAGAACGCAACGAACGCAATCATAGAATTAGCTTTTGCGTCCGTTGCGTTTTTTTGCGTTGGTGGCATTACGTCGGTAGTATTTTTTCGTTATATCCATAGCGTCAGCTGGGATTGTTGCGTACGTTGTGTGCGTCATCAACGTTTGTTTGCGTCAGCTGCGTCTGTAGCGTTCGCTGCGTTACGTCCGTTTGTTTGCTAGATGTGTTACGTCCGGTCGTAGTGTCAGCTCAGTTACCGTAGTTGCGTTGCGTATGTTGAGTGCGTCACACAGGACGGAAACCACGCAAGAAACGCAACGGACGTAACGCAACAGTCGCTTTTATCCTTGCATTTTGACCGTTGTGTCATTTGCGTACGTTGCGTACGTTGCGTGCGTTGCGTTGACGCAAGTCAGGCCTGAGTCGCGCGTCAGTCCGTCGTGCTCGACCACTTCCACCATCGACGACAGCGAGAACCCAGACGACGACGACGAGTGTTAGGTCTTTATCTGTAAAAATTGGGGTAATAGATAGGATTACGGTTGAGATTAGGGTTAGGGGTAGTTTTAACACGTCAGGGCTTCTGCAAATATAAGCCCCATATTTTACAGATAAGGGCTAAGAGCTTTACAGACGACGACGACGACGAAGACGAGTTGCCTCCAGTAAATTTACTTTCCGGCGGCAGCGCTGACCAAAGTCCACAGCAACTTCGTGACCCCGTTCACTACCTATACAAGGGGAAAACCTCACCTTTAGACTCCAGCCGCCACTTGTTGACCTCTACGTCCAGCGGCCTGACGGATCAACCATCCAGATCGTCCAGTCGTTCGCTGACCTACACTTCAACGATGGTCACCGGCTGCGGTCTGCGCATCGAAAACTTGACCGAGGCACGCCAGAGGGTCCTTGACCGCTACGACACGAAACAGCGACCTTTTACAGTACTGCCGGTCAAACGGTCCCTGTGTTTTCTGGAGAACTCCCATATCACAGAATCGTTGATCGATACGACACGAAACAGCGATCACCGTCCTTGTCTTTCATTCCTGGATAACCGATCTCTTTGTTCTTTTTCCTTCGTCAAAGGGTTCTCGACCGCTACGACAGGAAGTACAGACTTCCGACCTTATTTTTTCATCCTAAAAACTAATCCTTCTCATTTTCTTCGTCAGGACGACCGTGATTAACACGACACAAAACAGCTATCTTTATCCTTGTTTATGCTCCTGGAGAACTAATTCTTTTCCTCCGTTTCCTTCGTCCAGTTCAGAGGGTACTGGACCGCTATGACAGGAAGGAGAGATCTCCGTTGTCGGTCGGGCGACGTGAGAACTTGGACTGCGATGCCCGGATGTCGACACCGGCGGGGTGCGTGGCAGGGGACGTGGCGGGGGCGTGGC
>Ga0056128_1011746_pt1 | contig 10767 bp, 5 predicted proteins | sample WorMetLIZISLAND2_FD_71113 | JGI IMG/M metagenome (GOLD analysis project Ga0056128, IMG submission 71113) | Marine gutless worms symbiont microbial communities from Max Planck institute for Marine Microbiology, Germany - Olavius geniculatus... ... | reverse complement strand
GCAATCGGGCGGACTAATTTGTCGTATGACAAAATGACAGAATAGGTTGTGCTACAGAATACAAAAATACGTCAAATCTGACCGTGTATTTTATTAGTTCATAATTATTATTTTTTGTTTAATTTCGTTGATGCTGTTTACTTGTGAGTTGTGAAAATGATGGACTCTATGATGGACAACAGATGATATACAAAATAAAAATACTGTAATAGTTAAATAGTGAATAGTCTAAATACGTTTAAAAAATAACAATTATACGTGTTTTTAAAACTTTTTTCATTTTTCTAACTTTCTATATTCTACAGGCGGGTCCCATAAACGTCTCGGGCCTGGGGTAATTTACCTCCTACTCTCCATCTCGATGGGACTGGGTGCATTAATTTACGCGTTAATTAATGCCTTAAAAAAATTAACGCACTGCATTAATGCATTAAAAAAATTAACGCCTTGACAGCTCTAGTTTTTGTTGCTGTGGTTAGGGTTCGTTCGTATGTTTACTGTAACAACGAAACATCGCCACTGAAAATGCGATTCATTCATCTATTTGTTACTTTATCGAGCACAAAGAGAACATAAAACGAATATAGTAGAAATCTAACATATCCAGAGCATCAATATAATTGCGTTAAAAGTCTTATAATTCGATACAAGGAAGTTTTTTGGACAGGATAAGATTCGAATCGGACAATTTTTTGCAGCAATAGTATCACAGAAAATATTTATTGCCTACTGCGCATGCGTAACCGCGAGTTGAACTGAGATCAAAATTTGATCGGTGGTCAGATGGCAGTTCAGAATTGAACGGAGATCAACACTTGAACTGCTTTGGTGCAATGCAATTTACGGCTGAACTAGGTTCAAATTCAGATTTGACCCGGGTTCAAAGTTGAACGACATTGGTGCAACGCGCCCTTAGTATTCACGTGAAGTTCCACTTTGATGAAACACCTAAACGAATTACTACGTTGTGTTGAAACTAGGCTAACTGGCACAGATAATGTTCAAAGGTCTACATCTGATATTAGTTCCATTATAATACTAGTTCAGTTGCTTGCATTATAAAGTTTGCCTTGTGCTGTCTGCATACAGGGCGATGCGGTCGCATATATTAGTGACTGTGCTGATTGCATTGGCGTGCCATCTGTATGTGGAGTCAACTGATAGTTATGACGACAGCACTACAGATTCTTGTTTCTGTCAGGTATGTGTAAATGATGTAACTGTTGAGTTTCCAATGGTACTAATAGTAATAGCAGCAATGTAGCACGTATGACTTTTTGGCAGATACTAATTGAAATAATTGTCTCTATTGAGTTAATCATTTCTGAGCGGACACATGTATCCAGTATGAATTCATTGTTGTTAATGGCCAAACTACGACTTCTGCATTTTTCAAGGTAATGTAGCGACAGTATTAAGGTGAGCTGGATAAAACTACAATCATTTACGTCAAGTTTCTTTGCGATGTTGCTTGCCATTTTTTCGAAATCACCCAGTGTTTTACGGAGCTAATTCAAAAAATAGAAGTGGCCTGTTTTTGAGATACAGTGCTATCTCAGTTTTGTTTTACATATTACGTAATATATTTTATTATTTTTGTCTGCAATTAGGCTGGTTGTCTAAGAGATGCTTTACTACTAGTAGGTTCAACTAAATTGCTGTTGGCCCCTGGAAAGTTGGCTTTCCAATTCTCCGACTAACGGCATGTAACGTGTATTGTCTGTGATGATGTGTGATCGGCAGTTGGATGGTGACATAGGTGACTGCACATGCTCCATTGAGAGTGTCGATGTGTTCAACAATCAGGAGGTTTTCCCAGTCATTGATCGACTCATGCAACGTAACTACTTCCGCTATTACAAGGTCCTGCTTTGTTTATTTCTTACCTCTGTTGCAGCTCTGTTCTTCGTGGGCCAAAGCAATTGATACTCGTGTTGATTGCTACAGGCCTTGAGTGCATTTTGAGTTCCATGATGTTTGCTGCAGCAACCAAGAACATTTTTTTTATTTGAATCACTATGCAGCACAGCTCATAGAGCCACGTTTAAAATCTACAGAAGCTACAGAGCCCTCTACTACACTGTACAGTGGGATGCATTTCAGTCTGGTTGGAGTCCGTTGCAATTTCTTTGTCGATCACCAGTGAAATTTTCCCTGCCCCGTCTGCTTAGATAAGACGACGTCTGCGGTCCTCACTGACGCACCAGCTGGATGTCCCCCATTCGCAGTGCGTAACTGTTGGTGACTGAGCCTTTGCTGTCGCTGGTGCTCGGCTATGGAACAGTTTACCACCGGACATTGTCGCGTCCAACACACTGTCACAGTTCCGCCGTAAACTGAAAACATTTCTGTTTAAACAGTCTTATCCTTCTGTGCTTTTGTCGTGACTAACGCTTTTATCTGTGGTCCTAGCAGTTTTTTTTTACTTAGGCCACATTCAAAATCTGTAATGTAATGTAATGTAATGTAACGTACAGCTGATGTGTATCTGTTTTGTTCTCACTCCTCAGCCATTGTGTACAGTCGGCATCATCTGGCGTCCATACAGTTCTGTTTTTACGTGCAACAGCGGCTACTGCTCTAGTGCTTCTTAGCCATCACAGTTCTGTCCGTCCGTCCGTCAGTCCATCGGTCTGTTTATCAGTCCATCTATCTGTCTCTCTGTCTATCACATGGGTGGATCAGTCAAAAACGGTGTAAGGTAGGATCACTAAATCTTCACCGTCTGCTGCATGGAAGATTCTGGTTTTAGGATCCATAAAGCTTTTCCATAAATTCGAAAGGGGTCACGCCCAGTGAGGGTGCTAAATGAGAGGGGGTGGGAAAAATTTGTGATTTTCAGCCAATAGGTTGCTGTATCTCAGAAACGGTGTGAGATAGGGCTTAGATTAGTATTAATCACTAATAGGAAGTCCTACACTGACTTTTGATTGGCACCAGAAGCAATGACCTTGGATGACCTAGAATGCCAAAATAGAGGTTTTTATGAATTTTTGGCGATTCTTGGCTGTGACATACATTTCAAGAGCGAATTGCACCGAAATTGCTAGAGATAGACTGGGACAGCCTGCGTATGAAATTTTCAACATTAAACATAGTTTTCACTTGTTTAAATTTTGCCCCCTGCATTCAAGGAATTCTGCGTATTGGGGCATCAAACTTGAGTACTCTCTTCAAAATACTCGCATTCGGCCACTCAAACGACAGCAGCGACGCGAGACGGTGGCGCCATCTGGCGTATGTAAATGCATTGTACCCAATGTCAGTTGCTGGGATCGGTGAGCTTAGATTTTGTTCGCAGTGGGTCTTCAAACATGCACTGCTGTCGTGTATTCCCCTTGCATTAGCTAGGCTTTCTTGTTGAATTCCAAGGATTATGATCTGTAATAGAGTGGAGGCTTGTCTCAGAGGAGCTGGCAAATCGGGCTATTATACCGATGATTCTTTGCCCACTGTGGCTGCACTCTGTGAACAGGCAGATGAACAATTGTTCCACTCTATCAAGAACATGCCCACTTATCCCCATCGTTGACCATTAGCACTTGAGCACAGTACACCGTGTTGCACATGTCCTCGTCCACATAACTATGAACTTTCCGCTGAATAAACAATATCGATGAGTACAATTTCATGTATTGTTTTACATACAAAGACTGTTTTTAGTTGTTTCTTTTTAATTTTTAGTTTGTCAGTTTTTGTGCATTGTGTTTAAAAGCGGTGTGTCTGTTGACTGCTTTAATAAAGACTGCCATTCATTCAGCATAGTATCTTGCAGTCACTGAATAGCTGCTTTTGGATATGAATATTTTTATATCAGATATGTGCAAGATAATCAAAGTACCATCCAATTTCAAGCTGTAGCTGTACTAAGCTTATTTTTTATAGTTATAAGTTGTACCATACATTACATAGTATGTAGTTCAAGTGTTGTACGCATTCGACCGTGATGGCGTGCCTTGCTGACCAGCGTGCACAAGACTTCTGTGTAACCGTGGATCGTGGAAGCCAACCGACAACATTATCAGCGAATGTTTGCTTTAACAGTCAACGGATTTACCATCTGATGTTTGAACAGTTTGCACAAGCACTGACATTACCAGACCTGTCGCAGTTTCGTTTTTAGCGGACACTATGAACTTGCAGTATTCATACTCGACCACCAAGTGCACTAGAGATTCCTTTGAAATGATAGCACGCTATATAAATGTTCTCTTATTATTATTATTATTATTATTATTAATGTGTTATGCTGTGTATCGTAGGTGAATATGTTTCGGCAATGTCCATTCACACAGCCAGGCAGTGCTCAGTGTGGCTCCCGCAGCTGCGCTGTTGACCATTGCAACAAGGTAAACTGCCATTTGCGCTTATCAATATCACAATACTGTGTCTGGCACTATTCTCTCACAAAGCGTCAAAGTCAACAAGTTGAGAGAATACAGAAACGTGCCATCCACATCATATTTAACTTTACCTATGGCATGCCCTATATCCATAACTCTTGCCAGTCATAGAGATGATCGCACTCGGGGTGCATTGCCTGGAAAGGCCATTCCCGAAATGACCTATAATGTGTTGGGCATGAAGTAAAAACCTACGCACTCACTCACTCAGTCTCTCGGGGATTCTTTCTGGATATTGCGCTGCCTTTCTCTTGCTTCCATTGTCTCTTTCCAGCTCCAAGGGAACAGTCAGTAATCTCACGCCTTCGTACTTCTGCAAAATTTCCTAAAGTTTATACTCGTACAAAGCGCTGTTGCTTTTTTATTAATTATGCCCTTAATAACTATCAGTCATCTACATAACTACTAACACCTAAAATACCTACTAAATAGTTGGAGCAGGGGAAGGGGGGGTTGCAGTGTTTGGGGGTTTTTTGGGAGGGATCATTTCTACGACAACCAAATAGTTTATACCATTTCACTTCACATACACTACCATACTGGGGCTATTGTTGTTGTTTTTCTGTTTGTATTTTTTGTGTAGATATTACTTTTTCAGACATTTTTGCATGTTTTGTATATTTTGCTATGAGCTGCAAGTGTGTTCTGTAAAACTTAGTTCAGTTCAGTTCAACTTTCTTAGCTTGGTTGAGGGTCCAATTGGTTGCACAGTTTAGAACGTATGTGTTCATATTTGTCAGTTATGTTGCAACTAGAGCATTAGATGGAAAAAATATTTACATCATTCTTTTGTATACAAAATTTAAAATATAACTGTTCTGTACTTCTTAAAATTCTTATTTGAACATCATTTAGCACTGCTCGTCTGAATATGTCGGCCCTTACGGCTCAGCAGAGCACACCAATGACAACGGCGACCGATTGGCCATGATGCGTAGCACCAGTGGCCTATGTGTTGGTAACACTTTATTCAGACACAAAAAAGATACATAAAACAACTTGGACGTCACCTGATTGTAGCACCCAGAATAAGATTGACTACATATGCATCAGCAGGCGCTGGCGCATATCGTTGCAAGACGTTCAGGGCTACAGAAGGGCAGGTGTTGGTTCTGATCACAACCTGGTATAAATAGCCAAGATCCGCATAAAGCTACAGAAATTGAGGAAAGCACAAGCATCACGTCCGTTTGAACTATCCAAGCTGACAGACCCCGAGACCTCTAGTAGCTTTCGTATCGAACTTGCAAATAGATTCGCAGTACTGCAGGACTCTGGGGATGTCACAGAGAATTGGCAAGCATTCCAGGAAGTTGTGAAAGGGAGTGCTGAGACAACCTTAGGACGAAGAAGATGATCATACAAGGAGAGATGGATATCAGATGAATCATGAACAATTGTTCCACTTTATCAAGAACATACCCACTCATCCCCATCGTTGACTGTTAGCGCTTGAGTGCAGTACACCGTGTTGCACACATAACTACGAACTTTCCGCTGAAATAAACAATATCATGAACCATGCAAATTAATAGACAAAAGGAAGCAAATAAAGATCATGAGAGACCAAGCACGAACAAGAACTCAGCAACATCAGATGAATAAGGATTACAGACGTGCAGACAAAGCTGTGAAAAAAGAGTTGTAGAAATGGCAAAAGGAAGTGGATTGAACATAAAGCGAAAGAAGCAGAAGAAGCTGCACGGAAGAACGATTCCAAATTGCTGTAAAGAATCGTCAGAGAACTCACTGGAACAAGCAACACTTCAAGTGTTCCACTAAGAATAAGGAAGGCAAGACCTTACTGACAGAACGGGAGCAAGCTGCACACCAGATTGAACATTTTAATGAAGTGCTTAATCAGCTAATGTCGGAAGATCTTTTTGATTTCACAAGAGAAGAAGATGTGGGGGTCTATAAATGTAACACAAGCTGACATTAAAGGTAAAAGTAAAGGTTGTCAATTTGTGTAGCGCATCGCCGTATACGACGTACACCTCTAATGTGCTTTTCGTCACTAACCAGAGCCGTCAATTGCACAGCTGCCACGTGCAGCCTGCAAACACAGGCTGGCGCACTGGCCGGCCAGGCACCCCAGTCAGCTGTACAAAGGTCCCCACCTTCGTAACCCATATAATGGGTTACTACTCATTTTACCAACCCTGGAGGGATGGCAGGCTGAGTTGGCCTTGATGGTTGACTGATAGCGGACGCCGTACCCACAAAGTGGTCACACGGCCATCCATCAGTCTAGCGCAGGATAGGGAAAGTCTACCGGCCAGGATTGACGTTCTAACCACTATGCTTCGCCACCAACTGAGGAGGAGATCAGTAAGTCTGTCAAATGATTGAAGAACAATAAGGCAACAGGACTTGTTGGAATACCTACTGAACTACTAATGCAATATGGAATGGAGAAGACATCCCTGCAGACTGGAGTCAAGGCATCATCATTCCAGTACCAAAGAAAGGATACCTCAGTGAGTGTAACAACTGGAGAAGGATAGCACTGATGTCAGTGTCTGAGAAAGTCTTTTGCAGCATGCTATTAAACATACTAAAAGATGAAGTAGACAATCTATTGCATGAAGAACAGGCGGGATTTCGCAGAGGAAGATCATGCATTGAACAAATATTAACGCTATGCAACATTATCGAACAGTGCTACGGTGACTGCTACCACTGGAATAAACCATAATGTATTAACTTCATTTATTTCAAGAAAGCATTTGATAGTATTCACGGGGAATCAATGTGTAAGATTTTGAAGCTCTACAGCATTCCTGAAAAATACATCAATGTCTTCAAAGCACTATACAGAAATTCACGTTGCTGCATCAGAACAAAAGACGGACTTACAGACATGTTTGATATTGTATCTGATGTCAAACAGCGTTGTATACTTTCACCATTTCTTTTTTTCATGGTGATGGACTTTGTGATGAGGAAGACCATGGAAGGCAAAGATTTTGGTATCAGTTGGAACCACGGCAGACTTGCAGACCTGGATTTTGCAGATGATCTCGCTTTGCTCGATCACACTCATGGAGACAAATAGACTCCATGGGCTCGGGAAAAAAGTCGGACTACGAACTAACGATGGCAAGACGAAAACGACGACAGTAGGAAAACAACATGTTATGCCACCAATCACTTTTGACATCCAGAACATAGAGAATATGCACAGATTGCAATACCTTGGAAGTTATATGGCAGAAGATGGAGTTGAGGTAGACAAGGAGTAGAGATGGACATTCAGACGAGCATAGGTAAAGCTTCATTTGTTTTCCAACGTTTACAGCCAATCTGGAAGTGCAGAGCAATCACCAAGGAGATCAAATTACAGTTATATTCTTCCATCATAGTTCCTACAGCAACTTACACCTGTGAATCATGGAAGACAACAGCAGAAGCTACCAAGATGATTGATGTGTTTTACTGTCATTGCCTTAGGAGGATCCTGGCGTGATCACATCACGAACGATGAAGTAGTGACACACTCTGGACAGATGGCATTGCATGACATAGTGGCAACGAGAAGAAGACGTTTCATCGGACACATCCTGCGACTTCCACCAACGAGGCTAGCCAGCCTGGCCATGGAATGGAGACCTGAAGATGGCAAGAGGAACATTGGAAGACTCAAGAGAAAATGGCAAGACACACTAAAAGAAGATCTGGAGGTGATGGGCATAGACTGGAGCAACAAGACGACTGCTGCCAGCGATCGTGCCAACTGGAGACGAATCTTTGTCCAATGTTCCACATGGAACCAGAGTAACTAAGTCTAATAAGTAAGTAAGTTATCTAAATAAACATGAAAACCAACTAAACCCAATTTTGCTACAAACTTAACTAAGTTTGGCTTTAAAAATGGATGTTGTTATACTTGATGTAAACGTTTATTGACGAGTTACTATGAATCTGTATATAAAGTGCAGGATCAGACTGATTTGATACTGTATTTAAACTGTAGGACCAGATTCCAGCTGGACTGAAAGATGAACAGTCTCACTACAAGGTGATCACAACTTATTGCTGTTACGACGGACCGCTGCCCAGATCCTTCTTTCTGTAGTAGTCAGCCGCTTAGGAAGTGCACAATTACTGTATAAATGGTAGTGTGTGCCAAGTAATAAGACGAATTTCTTCGTACTCGTATATTACAGTTATATACGCATCGTAAGCACTCCCGGCCTCTGATACGGCACCTGTACGGTCGCAGTAGCAAAGAACCCCGATCTGCATTGTTGCTTCTTCTTGTAGGTGCTACCTGCCAATCATCTCGCTACGCCGCTGCCCCTTCCCGCTATAGGCTCATGTTGGATGTCGTTGTAGTGCCCCCACTAGATTATGTAACCCCAATCCCTAACAATTGCTACTGCTGCATTCTGATACATGATGTCACAAAAATAGACCTTTGTGTTTTTGTTTCAAGTCTTGTGTCTGTTGGAGAAGACCGGTAGCATTTAATTTTGTGAATTGTGTGCTTTTTAGAAGCTGTTATTATTGTCGTCACTAAATGATGTAAAATAGAATGTTATCAACAGTAGGTATCAGGTTGGCACCCAGTGGTAGTTAAAATCTGTTTTTCTCATACTGTACTGTTTTTAACTGATTTATATTTTATATTGCTGTTAAAACTAGTGCAACAGAAACAGGTTTTTTATCAGTTTCTGCAACTTTTCACTTTTGTCTGTAACTTTGTTATATGCAACTTCATAACAAAGGAATGCAAAGCAGTACATTTTTTTGCTTTTATAGTAATTTATTAATAGGTGAAATTTTTGTGTTTTAGGTGTGATTTTTTTCTGAAATGTTGCGGTTTGGTGCAAGTTTTACGTATCATATATAGTATGAAAATTAGTGTAATGAGCACTTTCGAATATCTAGAAGTTTAAATCACATGCTATACCAGTTTAAACCTCTCGAATGGCAGTGACAGGTTTTCATCGACAAAACCTGAACCCTGGTAGGTAGACTCTCTGTATCTTGAGTTACTGATGTTGTGGTGCTGTAGTTTACATCGGAAGCTAACAGAGCTGACGCATTGTGTTTGATAAACGGCGGACAACAGCATGAGCTCAGCTATCTTGACGTCAAGCTCAGGTACTTTGTGAGTCAATTACTTTGTCATATGTGAGCTAGTTAATTTGACATATGTGAGTTTGTTACCCCGACATTAAACTCAACTTAATTACATGGACATATGTGAGCTAATTGCGTTGATGTCAAACTGAGGTACATGACTTAGGGTGCGTTACACCAACCATACTTAAATTTAAATACATGCTTAACCACCGTACTTAGCACAAAATGCAGTGCACCAACACCATTTAAACAGGCCAGCCTGTCTAAACGTCATTTAAAAATAAGTGGCCAAAGTTGCCCACTTAAATTTAAGGGGCTGGCAAAAATGATACAGATGCCATCTTTATTTAGCGAATTGTGACAAAGTTATCATTCTAAATTGACGATTTTAGGTAACAGTTGTTATATACCGTAAACAAAAGCGAAGAAAAGTGGCAAATACACGTGGATAATGCTATTTGTCGTTGAGTATTTACAGCTGAGATTGTTTTAAGTGAAAACAAATCACTTTTCTAAACAGCAGTGCGCTGACACGTACGAGTTCAGCGTAGTCTACAAAGTTTATTTTCTCAAGTTCAATTCATTATCAGCCAAATATGTGTCAGTCCATATTTATGTTGATTCTCGTATATTTGGCCTATATGTTACACTTCGCTCAAAATTATACTGTTCTGAACTTATTTTAATTTATATACGGCATTTTGAGCGATGGCCATCGTTGTCCATGAAGCGTGATAGCTATTACGTAATTGGTCGTCAAGGAAATGCTGTCGTCACGTGATCGAAATTAGCCAATGGCCGGCATCGTTACAATTAAGTCTGTCACTTAGCTAAGTGATGTGCGGATTTTGTTGGTGCACTTTAATTTAAGTTGCACTTAACTAAGTACGTACTTAAAATTGGTCGGTGCAACCGGCCCTTAATTACCATAATCTTAAGCGACTTTACTTCTGACTGTAGTGTGTTAAAATTGCTATGTTGATTCTGTTATTACTGTTCACAGGCTGGGATTAATATGTCACAACATAAAGCTAAAGGTAAAGGTCGTCAATTTGTATAGTGCATAGTCGCGAGCATGCGCACGCCTCTAATGCGCTTTCGTCACTAACCAGAACCGCCTGCCGCATGGCCACCATGTGCAGCCTGCAGACACAGGCTGGCGCAGCAGCCGGCTAGACAACCCCAGTCCGCTGTGCCAAGGCCCCACCCTCCGTAACCCATATAAATGAGTTACTACTCATTTTACCGTCCCACGGAGGGTAGAAGGCTGAGT
>Ga0056128_1011744_pt1 | contig 10769 bp, 6 predicted proteins | sample WorMetLIZISLAND2_FD_71113 | JGI IMG/M metagenome (GOLD analysis project Ga0056128, IMG submission 71113) | Marine gutless worms symbiont microbial communities from Max Planck institute for Marine Microbiology, Germany - Olavius geniculatus... ... | reverse complement strand
AAGCTATGTAAGGGCGATATGAGTCAAAACTCGAAAACAGCAAAAATGGTTTTGGGGCGATATTATCGCGTGTTGAATTCCAGACTGGCCCTTACAAGACTAGCCATTCTAAATACTTGACATAAAAATACAAAAAGTATTTACATACAATACAGAAGTCGCAAGCCGAAACAATGTAGTACACCAGTCTGTGCTGATACCACGTATATTGCAGTGAATGCTAATGAATAATGCCCATGGTAGAAAGACACGTCCAGACATGTCTGAATTTTAGTCTATCGTTCTGTCTGCGTGTGCGCGCAGTGGCGTGACGTCATAGTGACTATGACGTCAGTAGGCCAGCAGCAGTTTAATGTTAAGGATATTTTTGACGTATTTTTGTTCATTTCAACGCATACTTTGTTAATTCAGTTTTCCCCAGGTAGTGCAAAAACAGGCATTGGGTGAGATGGTAAAATGGCTGTCATTTAATGGCAAGTTGTGCCAGAAATATGTGTGCAAAAAATTATTAAAATTGGTCAACCCTTCTTCACGTGACAATCGATAATGTTCGGGGTGTTTTTTTCCGGACACGGTGTATATAGGCCTACTCTTAACAGAACTTTCCTGCTATTTCTCCCCAGACATTTCCTGAACAAAACTTCCCCTTATTTTTCACGTGGCAATCTACACACTTAACTAACCCCCTATTTTTCTAGTCTGTGAAAAAATACGAGGGAATTTTTGTTACGCGTGTAGATCAAAACTTCTCCGCCTTCCCCCTATTCTTCACTGGGCAACATAACTTCCGTCGTATTTTTACTAGGCAATCTAATGGTGCATTGGTGCTGTAGTGTAGTTCATAGTGTGTTCAATCAGCAGTAGCATTAGTTGTAACTTGGAGGCTGTGTATTAGGCATACACTTTTGTTGAAATGACGATGACATCAGTAATTTAGTAGGCGTAAGTTAGATCACTTTTTGCCTGTGCTATTTTCTGTAGGCCTATGTGCAAAATGCTACTTCTTAATCTTAGTCACAATTTTTGACTGATCAAGACAAATTTAATAAGTCCGATACTATAGAGTCTTTTTGAGTTTAGTTTTGTTTTGCTTTTTGCACCAGTGATATGACAGTGCAGAGACGTAGTCGTTAAGTCGCCGCATTTCAGTGCTGCCAATGCTCATACCACGCTACAATTTGGCAAGTTGTTTCACAGAGAACATGCATACTGCACGGCAGTATTAATTGCTATCACCAGAATAGCTCTTTTGACCTCAAAATGCAGTTCACAAACATTTGTCGGCCGGGCACCGCCCGGATTTGCTGGAGGAGCTTACAGAACTTGGCTGGTTAGACCGTTAGAGAGTAGAGAAAAAGGGGAAGGAAAAGGGGCAAACAGGGCCATGGAGGGGAGGCAGAGAAATAGCGGAGCTCGAAGGGGAAAGAGGGGAAGATGAGCCCAAAAGTGGGGGGAACTGGCGTCCCATTTCAACTTCAAATTTGGGGGATAGAAGCCGCCCATAGCCTACCGTCCCACTTCGAGGACGTTAAACGAACAACTGTAAAGAAACATTTTAGCAACTAAAACAATTTCATTAACTAAGACACCATTAGTCTATATGCACAAACTCAACAAACACAAAGTCTCTTGATAACAACGACTTACGACATTGGTTCCGGTCCGTTTGAAGATTTTGTCAAACGCAGTCAGTACTCAGTAGGCTTAGACATTTGACGTACAGCGGCAGTTGGCACAGAAGTCATAAACATTATGGAAACAATAAAAACATTACAACGCGTTTATATGGAAAAATAGAAAATACATTTGTAAAAGTCAAAAACGCGGCCCTTTTTACTAGACACTGCTTCGTGGTGCAAGTTTTTTTCACGTACATCAAATTTTTGTTACACGAATGTTAGTAGGCCTAAATAAATTTCAATACGAAACCCGTTATTTTCAAGCAAAATCGTTCTTGCAGAACAAGCAATGCGGCACATTCATGCACATTTTTTTTGTAGCGTGGTCTGTCTGACTGTCGTCTGTCACATTTGTCCACCCTGCTTAAACCGACCGACGGATTTAGGTGCTAGTTGGCAGGGGTCCAAGGACCCCTCATTGTGTTAGATGGGGGTCCCTGATCTCTTAGGAAAAAAGAAATATGGGGTCGAATCGAACCCCTAGTCAAAACATGCAATTGCTTTCGACTTACGAACAAAGACGATAATTCACCAAGTGGCAGGTCACCGATCACCGATTCCACTTTTGCCAGTGGCGTAACTATACGGGAAGCAAACGGATGCACTGCTTCCGGGCGCCGACTCAAAATGGGCGCCAAGAGGGCGCCAAGGGGGGCGCTACAGGGGCGCCAGATTCCAAGACTCTATTTTTGAAACAGTATCATACTGTTCTCAATCTCCGACAAACCCCGCCAAGTAAAATGTGGTGATCTTGGCGGATATAATGTTTTCACTTCATGTTGAGGTTCTGTCTGTCGTTCTGTGTGTGCACAGTGAGTAGCGCATCTTTGGTGCAGAGTGTTGTCAAATACTCGAGAAAAATTTTAAAATTGTTACCATTTGATGTCGTCTTTTAAGGCTAAAATTTCGGCTGGGGCGGGAGCCAAATTATCATTCAACTGATTATGAAATAAACAAAAAGAAGGCTTTTTATACAACACCGTGTGTAGAATACATAGGCTGTTTAAAAATTCTGTACAAATGGCGGGCCAAGGGAGTGGGAGGCGCCATGCTGCCCATGCATTATCTTGCTTCCAGGCGCCGACGACGAAGTTAGGCCATTGGCTTCTGGCAAATTACTACGGTCCTTGCTTTGTTAGTAACACTCTTACTTTTGTATGCATATATTTCGAATGAATGTTGTGTTCACAATGACCGTTCAACATTTATTAGAAATAAAACTAGCGTCGGTACGTAAAATGCGCTTTTATAACGAAAAACAGAAGAACCGGTCATAAATGAACGTTAATTACAACTATGCACTGAAGTTCACTCTCATTGACAGGGAACAGGATGGGCAACTCCCATCCTCACCTCTTCTACAAATTTTAGCCTGTCGAAAAATTATCTGCAAAAAATGCAAAATTTACAGCTAAAAGTCCTTCAATTTTCGGCGAATTTACGGAAAAAGCAAAATTTTGAGCACTGATAATACCCTCTGTTGGAAATTTGCAGCTGCCTGTCAGAAAAATGGGAGTTCCTGGCGTTTCGCTAATTTCTTAAGCCATGAAGCTGCAGCTCGCTGTCAGTAAGTGTTTCGTGATCGCGTGACATCATAGAGATGTGCTGATATCATCGTCATCCTCACTGTCATCGTCATCATCATCATCATCAGCAGCAGCAGCAGCAGCAGCTAAGACGGTGTGACGTCGCTGCCAGAGCTGTTGTCTTCGCCTTGCCGCTTTGCGCAGCTTCTCCGCGTCCTACGAACAGAGACAGACAGACAGACAGACAGACAAACAAACCGGTACACATAGGCAAGTAGACATAAACGCTCAGACACTCCGTACTCTAAACGATATTGGAGACTCAGACTATCTGACTGTGCTGAGCATTAGCTTTGGGGACACAAGCTGGAACGCATATTCCCAGTTAGAGAGTTGGAGACCCCCAATACAAGTGTGAGGCCCCTATAATAGGGGGTCTGGGGGCAAAGCCCCCAGTGGGGTTCAGGGGCAGAGCCCCTGGTCAGTGGGTCAGGGGGGCTTCCCCTGAAGCTGACACACTTTTGGCTTTTGGACGTTCACTGATAGTCGCAAATTTGTCCACTTTTAAAAAAATTTAAAACGCAAAAAAACAGATACAATTTGTGTTGTTTTTTTCCAAAACAATGACGTCTGTAGGCCGCAATAAGTTACAGATTACTGTACAGTAATAGACTTGTCCACTTTGGGTAAACTTTTCACATGTTTATTCGTTTTATATTTTGAATATATTTGCCAAAAATCTAGAAATTTTTTTCACACTCAGCATGAGGCCCCTGAGCATACGTGAGGCCCCCACCGGCCGAGGGTACGGGGGCCTTTCCACCGACTCTGCATATTTCCTTAAGGCTTTAACCACGAGGAATACGTTATTGAGTATATCGACTGTAACATGAACAAAAATAATTATCAGATTTTTGTAATTTTTGGTACATATATTCCCAAAGCAACTGGCCATCAAACGACCATTCAAGTTCCCATCTTACCCCCCCCCCAATAAATGCTTTTGCATTACATGGGGAAACCGAAACACACGAGATAGGCGTTGATATGAACAAAAACGCCAAAAAACATTCCTGACATTATCAATGTGTAAGTTAAAGACAAGAAATATTTTAGATTGTCACCAATCTAATGTATTCCTCGCGCGCATTATTTTCTCCTGTATTCTTTTTACTGTTTTTTAGTTCCTTTCTTTTCACACCGCAAATGACGTCATCGGTCACGTGACCATTCGACTCCCGGGGGTCGACTTCCTATCGGTGGTCCATAGTGACCATGCGTCTATCTAGCACCATTATGGAGATATGGCCGTTTGAAGTTCTTCCAGAAAGGCTCTTCCAGGAACACAAGTCGGTCGTTGGTCGGTCGTCGGTCGGTCGGTCACCGTCGGTGCTCAATATTACACTGATCTTATATACTCCTCTTCGCTACGTTAGGAATGTAGCGCGCGAGGAGTAAAAATGACCAGCTAATGCAAAAACAGACGCTGAGTAAGGTGGGAACAAATGGTCATTTGGTGGACAGTTGTGTCAAAAATATTCGTACCAAAAACTACCAAAATCTGGTCGTCGCTGCTTAAGTTATTAATAATGTCGAAGATCTTTTATACGGGACGCAGTGTACACATAATTCGTATTATTTGTTTTACAGTTGTTTTAGCTTGCTCTATTGTATTTAACCTTATTCTATTTTATCGCACACCTGTGATACACCTGTTTAGCAGAACACATGAACCAGCAGCGACACGTGTGCCGCCACACCGGCAGCCACCTAGCGGACAGGTACAGCATTACTGCACGCACCAGCTCGGCTTATCAACAGAACTTACAAGCCCCACCCGGGTGGGCTTGGTCATGAAATGGCATATCCATACTCTGAAATGGACAATCATATTGCAGGCCCACACAGCCTTCTACCCTCAGCGGGATGGGAAATGAGTAGGCCTCTACGGGCTACGGGATGAAGTAACGAAGTAAGTAAGTAAAATGTTAATTTATGTAGCGCATATTGTTAAATTAACCTCCAATGCGCTGGGTAAAGGCCTGGTGTGGCTGATTTGGGTGGTGCTATGTCTGCTAGCTGCAAACCGCGGTCTAATTGTTTGCTGACGTGGGCAACGAATAGCTGCATACTGCGCTGCGGTATCATTAGCTCATGCCAATCAGCTGCCATGCACTTTGGATATTGTAATTTGTAAAGCGTTCCTGGTCACGAATCTGAGTGGGTGACTGACTTGTGTAAAAAGCAAGTAACAATATATATATATATATATATATAATATATATATATAATATATATAATAATAATAATATATATAGCAAGTAACAGACCTTTTATTTTTCTCTACACTACCACGTCCACTTGTACCCCACCTCTTAAATTTAAAAGGGACATTCCAGGCCCTGGGAGACATCCACACGTGCTCGGAGACAGCCGTATGTCACGTGATAAAATCACGATAACATTTATATACTGTCACTTTCGATCATAGCTGTGATAAATTTACGTTTTGATAAATTTACGTTTTGCCATTTTTATAAAAACGACTTTTTAACGATTTTTCAAAGGTTTGGGGAGGGGCTGTGCCTCTTTCCAGAAAGTTTTTAGATTTTTCGTGTGTGAGAATAAAATGTTTTGTGCATTTTGACACTATTTTGAGTAACTGAGTAGGCTTCTAGGGGGTGGCACGTGCCCCAGTGCACCCCCGTGGCTACGCCAGTGCCTATCACTGGATGTACAAAGCAGCGCGTTTCTGACCCGTTCTCTCTGTTTGCAGACGAGTAGGTTGACCTGAGCTATCAACTCGTCGAGTTTCGTGTCGGTTTCGTCTTCATCTTCGCGAGCCAGGGACAGCGCGCGGTTCATTGGGAAGAAGTCCAGATTCTCCGACTCCATCTAGGCGCATGTGCAGCTTACCATTTGTTCATTTATTTGTCTATTTCATGATGACGTATACAGAACAATTGCAATGTAACATCACAGCTGGACAACCAGACACAAATAAATGAACGCTAACAGTTGCCCAGCCGGTACATAAAAAAATCCAACGCTAAAAACACAAAAGCTAGGCTACTAACATGGCCAGTAACATCGCAAATATGCTGACAAGTCAGTGTCTTTAAGGGATTGGCTGAAAGCAGCCTGAGAACTGAAGCAGACCGAGTCAGACAGAGAATTCCAAATATTGACAATCCTGCATGCAAAAAGTTTTGGCGAATACTCTTGGTACACCGTGTCTTGTACAGCTTGCAAACGTGGCCCCGTGTATTAAAGTATGAATTAAATGAAAAGAGACTATCAACATCAATGTCTATTAATGCCGGAAAACTGGATGTTATCATATTGCCATCTTTGTCAGTGTGCAATTTGTTGGAAAGTAATTTGTAAGTAAAAGTAAGATCATATCTAAGGCGCCGTAGTTCCAGACAGTCAAGACCACTGGCCAAGAAACGTTCCATGACACAACTAGTAGACTGTACAGACTTTCATTTGTCGAGAATGTTCATGCTCCATGTTGTACAACCATTGCACATACACGGCTCAAACTCCACGGCTTCGACCTGTTGTGCATTTGTTGTACAAGATGGAGAATGAACATTCTCGACACATGAAGGCCTATACAGTCAACAAGCAACAAGTAGGCTACACAGAAAGTAAAAAAACAGAGAGCAACTACATAAAAATGGACAGAAACGAACGCTAAATTATTACAGCAACCAAGAATTAGATTGTGATAATTGACAATTGGGGAGTCCAAAAATAGCCAATTTTATGGTTATATAATTTATGCATAGCACCTTTCAGCCAACATGGAAAAAGTTATAATATGTATAAAATCTATTTACACACAATTTGTACTAGTTGTAGCTGAAGAAATACTAATTCAAAATACTGCAACAAAATATAGCAGTTGATTAAATATTCTTTGCTAGTTGTGACGTAACACTGACATCATAATGTATCACTGGTACAAGCTTGATAGTCTCAACTGGTGCTGTCAGGTGCTACCCTGCTCCGATGGTGAAAAATTTGCTTTGCTGATGACAAATTTTTGAAGTTTTACTGTTGCAGCCACAAAAACGTGCAAAGCGATCGCATTTGCGTGTCTGTGGGAATAGCTGGACTTTCACATGTTCGAGCAAGACAGTGCACTAGCACACTGAGCTTGCAAAATATTTGCGTTTTTGGATCGCAAGACGCCTGATTTCATGTCCCCATGTTGTTTAGTACTGACATGATAAACATTTTTCATTAGCGAACCAGATTAAGTTCACCATCAAAGCAGGGTAGCAATTGACAGCACCAGTTGAGACTATCAAGCTTGTACCAGTGACACATTATGACGTCAGCATTACGTCAAAACTGGCAAAGAATATTTAATCAACTGCCGTATTTCGTTGCAATATTTGGAATAAGTATTTCTTCTGCAATAATTAGTACAAATTTTGTGTAAATTGATCATCATTCGAGTGAGGTATGAAAAAAAAACAAAAAAGGGTTTTTTTATGAAACATCGTGTATAGTAGTATGAGATTCCATCAGTGGAACTGACCAGTTTGTAAACGTAAAGTTCCAACGCGGTGTAGTCGTTAGGGTCAGTGAAACAGAGATGCAACATAAAGTGCATGTAAGACCACATGTTGTGCTCATGCGTCACGTGCAACAAAAACCCCTGCAACATTCCACCACAACACACTCTGCAACACTTTGCAGTATACTGATCGACAAAATTAATCCTAGGTCATTCCTCTCATTTGACGCAATAGATCGGGTGACTCCTTTCGAATTTCTGGATAAGCTTGACGGATCCTGAAACTATAGAGTTTTTCAGATAGCCGATAGCAAAGACTTCGTGATCCTAAATTGCACCATTTTGATAGAGCAGCAGAGTGTGACAAACAAATAGACAGAAGGACACAAACACAGACAGACGTCTCTACGATAGCTAAGAGAGGGCTTTTGCATCGCATGCTGACGTGCTGTAAAATGTAGTTTATTTATGTTTAGATTTCTTATAATCACCGTATCACATGCTTCTATTTTACTAGCTATCGTACAGCTGTCCGTCTGTCTGTCCGTTCCACTCTGACTAAATTTTTCTGTTTCGCTTTCGGTGACAACTATGTGAAAACGAACAAAGATACTTGAATACTCTCGGCGACAAAAATGTTCGCCAGGAAGTCCGAAGAGGCATCGGTAAACAGCAGGGTGGTTAAAAGTGACTAATTTTCTGTCATTAGCTGTTCTGTCTTTCAATTCAAACCTAGGCCAAAGTTGCCGTAAAAGTTTACGACGGAATTATTCAGCATACATGTAGATTCTAAAAGTTTATGTAGCTGTCGCGCGTGTCATGAGCGATTATGAGCGAGTAGCTCAAATGTCTTGTTATACTATCAGACTAAAGTTTCACCAGGGGTTTCTTTCGCTGAAGGACAAATAAACGAGAACCGCCGAAAGTTGAGATCTGGTACGTACGTAAGAGCGACTTTCAAACTTGTAGCTGTTGACGCCGCATATGAAGCAAAAATCTCGCATGTCAGCCTCCGCAGTCCACTGCAGCAACATCATTATTGCCAGTCAATTACTCAATAAAGTTGCCTTAGTACTAGCATGAGCTAGGCCTACTTCAATGTTAAACAGTGACAACAGGTTTAGCTGTCGTTTGACGGTTACCGTGACCATTAATTTTTTTTGTCATTAGGTTTGTGTGCCTTTTTTTATCTCGCACAGTATACTATAGATCTGAGAATGTGAAGTCCATTTCTATACAGCACATCGCTTGGTATCACAAAAGATAGGGAAGGTCTGAGTATCAAGAACACTGTCATCTTTTTCAAACTGTTCCTCACGTTTATAACTAAATAGTCCTTAACTGGCGGTAAAAAGTGGCGGCATAATATCAATCGAGACAGCGCTGCGACGAAAACTGACGTGCTGAAAACCCCGAAATCAAAACGCCAGTGGGATGAAAATAAAACGGGGCATCCTTTTTCTGAGGGAATGTGACTGAGGCGGCCGTTAACACTGTGTTCACACAGACACGAGTACGAGTACCCGTTTACGGGTTCCAGGAAACACGAGTTTGCATGTATTCCAATGGTGGTCGTTCATATTGATACGAGTACGGGTTACTTGTGAAGTAAACGACAGGCAGATAACGTTAATTTAATTTATACAAGCCATGACACTTATGTGACGTCAGAACTTACGTCGTTGTTGAATTTTTCACTGCTAGAGGTATTAGTAAAATTATTAGCGATGCAGTGAAATATTGTTGTTTTATTCGCAAAGCATTCACTCGTAAAACGAAACCCGGATTCGAACTCGTATTCGTACTCGTACTCGTGTCTGTGTAAACGCAGCTTCAGTGTCGTAAGTTTTCCCGGCTGCCGAAAACGATTTTCGGTGCATTTTGAGCTTGAGAAACGCATTTGGTGCATAGCTGTGTGACATTTTGGAGCTTGCAAATCATAATGGACAGCACCTGCCGTCAATGTGACAACAAGAACCAGTAGCCAGGCAGAAATTTGCAATTTTTTGACAAAAATAAACAGCAAATTTGAGACAGAATTCCAACAGATAGATGCGAATTTCACACAGAATATTATGGGTGCTCAAAACGTTAATTTTGCCCCTAACTTTTCCCAAAATGGGGGCTTTCAACCCTAAAGTTTACATTTTCTGAGAAAAAATATTTTCCAACAGCAAAAAAATTAGGGTGGGCAATTGCCCTTCCTCCCTCTCTTCTGCCACAAAGCCAGTGACAAGAACTGCCGATACAGCGTATACCGCCTCCACGCTAAGTGCTGGTGTCACATTAAAATGTATCCCCCATGAAAAATCCACCCGGGAGAGATAATCACGGACTTGATATTAAAATATTGTCGGCCCCCAAAAAGTCTTCCCATTATAAGATCGCCCTCCAGAAAAGTCTCCCCCAGCCGACAATTTACCGGTAAAAATCCGTCCGGCCAGGGCGGCCGCCGGGCGGGACGGATTTTTGCCAGTAAATTGTCGGCCGGGGAAGACTTTTCTGAGGGGGCGATTTTATATTGGGACACCGGTACGCCACACAGGAAATTATTGGCAAAAATGAAGCGCTGTTTGTAATGTAAGTTTACCTTTTTATCTCTGAGCTCAGAAAAGGTGTCGACTATGATGCCAAGGATGAGGTTAAGACCGATGGTTGTGATGACAATGAAGAACGACAGTTTGTAGATCGACAGCAGAACGAAGTTGTGGAATTCATTGCCCTGCGTGTCCTCGTGGCGTGCCCACCTCTGTACCACACATTATCCACACCGCATCATACTACAGAGCACTGGTGTAATAAACGAGTTCTTACGTTTTTTTTATTCCTGCAACGTTTTTTATTTAACAAAACGTTTATCAAAAATTTTATCACAAATTTTGAGAAGCACTTTCAAAACCACAGAAACGAATTAACGCTATACGCTAAGCTGTTAGAATACTGTTATAGTTAAGGTTATGTGCGTCTGTGATATGCTATAGCCTAGTAACTGTTTTATATATTTTTGTTTTGTTTTCTACCACATTGTGTTGG
>Ga0056128_1011742_pt1 | contig 10770 bp, 4 predicted proteins | sample WorMetLIZISLAND2_FD_71113 | JGI IMG/M metagenome (GOLD analysis project Ga0056128, IMG submission 71113) | Marine gutless worms symbiont microbial communities from Max Planck institute for Marine Microbiology, Germany - Olavius geniculatus... ... | reverse complement strand
AAAATTTTTTAATATATATATATATATATATATATACATTATATATATATACTTTTTTGTTGACCGACCTACAGATGAGACCGCCCGCGGACTTTCACGCCCGATGGTTCAAACGACGCGGTCTAAAGCAAGGGTGTGCCTTTGTAAGGGTAGAAAGTTCAAAGTTAATATCTAACCCCTGAAAAATCCCTCAAAGTCGAAAAGTGGACCCAAAAACGGACTTGGAAATTTTCGGCCAAAAACGCTCCTGTATGAAAAAAAATTCACCCAGGCCCTATAAACGGCCCCTAATCGTCATCGTAGGCCCATAAAACTTGTATAGTGAATAGGCAATATAGCCATGGAAATTTCAAATATATGGTCATTTTGACCCCCTGCCTACAGGTCACATGAGCAATCAACGTTTTGGCATTCAAAAACACGCCTATGTATAAAATTTTTACCTACAAACGGCCCTTAATCGTCATCATAGGCCCATAACAGTCGTATAGTGAATAGGCAATGAGGCCTCGGAAATTCTAACTAAGTTTTCGTTTTGGACCCCTTGCCTACAGGTCACGTGACACGGAGCATGCGCAGTGAACCTTTGGCCTTTAACATGGACAAAGGCATTTTTGAGTTTTTATATCTCCGTAACGGTGCAAGAGAGACGCATGGTTTTAGTAAACCGGTAATAGGAAACCATATATGCCGAGACATATGACGTCACGTGACCCCAAAAGGTCAAAGTCGTGACCCCAAAATTATTTAAGGTTTTATGTTTTCATGGCCGTGAAAAACAGGTGGATTGTAATTGACCTCCAACATAAAAACTTTGTTTTTGTAATAAAACAGCAAATATAAAACATTAGTTTAAATAGGTCTACACTTGTTAACGGCGACGTGCAATGACTGGCTCCTTGAAAACAGCAAAAATCATAAAAAAGTGATATTATTCAACAGCACATTGACAGTTAGACGATGTGATGGTGAATGATATCACCTTTTATAATTTTTGCTGTTTGCGATGTGTCAGTCATTGCACGTCGCCGTTAACAAGTGTATAAACTGATGTTTTGTACATTTATTAGCAAATACATGCCGCGTTCAGCTTTTGTTTCACCATAGTGACGCTAATCGCTGTTTTGATCAGTGAATTGTATTGTTAAAATATTAACATCAAACACTTACGCACACAGTTCTAATATTTCGTCAGGATATGCTTATTCGCTACTTTTACGTATTTCCTGCTTTTTACGTGCTGTGGGCAAAATAAAAATTGATTAACGTAATATGGAGTGACTGATTCATTAAGTGATTGAGAGATTGATAATCGATTCATGCGCATACAAAGCGGCAAAACTGAAATAAACTGAAATGACAGATTAGTTGCGTTGCAAGAACTGTACAAAACAAAGGAACTGGTAGATTAGTTTAGTTTATTTCAGTTCGTCGCTTTATATTCGCCTTTACTGTAACACCGTTACACAATGTTTGTAGACATCGCCAATAACGCAACAACTGAAGACGTTGTTTCAGCAGCTGAATGCTATACAAGCGCAACAAACAACGGATTACTTTAAACCAAATCAGCTGCATAATGCACTGACTGCCAGGTAGATGAATACGTTAATAATCAATCGATTTTCGTAATACTATATTTAAAAATTGAAACCGAAACCGAAAAAGCATGCGCAAACATGCTATGTCTGTTGTACTGATATAGTTGAAGTGAAGTAAAATAACACTCAGCTTTTAGCGCACTTTACATAATAATATGATTTAATATTTGTTTCGTATATATCTTTAGCAATTCGCAGTAAAACAGAACATTTTTATTAGTATTTAAAAATACAGTTCGACGTAAGATAAACGATTTCATATTTTCGGCTTTACTAAGTTGATAACTATATAATTGTATCCGTTTTCGTGCAATTACTCGTATATGACTATTTACTTTTTCTTTATTATTACGCTTATTAATGCGATTATTATAAACGTTGTGCTACACAAATAAACTAGTACAGCTTTCTAGCCGTTTAGATAGTTTTTTTACTAATCAATCGTAATTAACAGTACCACTAATAGTGACGTACATAACACTATAGAAAAATAACATATAATTATTAGGTTTTGATGAGACGTATAAAATTTACTTTTAAAAACTGCCAATCTGCTTCGTATTTTTAACTGGCAAAAATATGTCGACCAAATGCTGACGTATTGTGCGGCCGTCCACTTTGAGCTTACCTTAACCCTATGTTTTACTTTTGACCTTTGACTTATTGAACTAAAAACTCGCACACCGGGAATTGTCACACCATGTTTTTCCTGTGCCCTTTAGTTTTCGAGTTAGGAGCTTGTATAGGAAACGGACAGACAGACAGACTGACGGACGGACGGAGACAGGCGAGGAGGACGCTTTATTAAGACAGTTGTAGTACCGCAGCACAGTAATTAGTGCCAAATTTCGATAGAACTTTCAAGCTGGTTAGTTGTTGTACCGGTGTCTCTAAAATAAACCGCGTGCATGTGCGGTGGTGTCTGCAGATCGCAGCGATTTAGCGGCGGACGTCAGCAGGACAGTTACGAAGTCTTACGTCACTTGATGGACGGAGTTAAAGAAGAACACACGGAACGTTTGCGCCTGCAGGTTCCTGCGTTTTACTGACTCTGAAGTCAACGTTTCGCACTATGACGGATTAGCATAATGTTCTGTATGGCATGAGATTATATACGATTTTTCACTTGAATTCCAAATTGCTCGGATTCTAGTTTCTTCGTCTTCGCGTAAGAATGAATGAGGCTATGTCTTCGGAGTTTCCGTTGTTTGTTTCATTTTTTCTTGCATTCGAATCGGAGAATTATGTTAAAATATTTTTATCTGTTACTGTAATTGCCGTAGACAGCCGAGAATAAAACGTGGCAACTCTCGGTGGATGTGCGTGTGTTTTCGTTATAGTTGTAGTCATAATAATACAATATTCGTATTATAATATTATTTTCATCGACATTGTAAATATCTTTATCATCGTTGTATATTTTATCAGAATTTTACCGGTTGTGACCCTTGCAGTATACCTCAGCTTTTGTCGTTAGTAATAAATTTACTTTGTTTAATTTCAGCGCAATCTATCGACGGCAGAGAACGAGAAAATGCGTAAGACGACTACATAAAAATATTCTAATTAATTAAATTGTTATTTAAACTCGGTAACCAATTTTTTGTATTTTATATACCTTACGCTTTTAACTATATCGTAAAATAATGGATTAATACTTAAATTTTATGCTTACCAATTTTAACTATTAGATTTTTTTTCGGATTTTTTACTTACTCTCAAAATCACTGAATTACACTAAATTAGTTTACAACAGTTATTAACAATGTTGTCTTTGTATTTTTACTTCATATGTTTTGCACGTTTCATTGCGCTAAACCTTTATTATAGATTAAAATACATTTTATTTTCACGATTCAACGATTTAAAATAACGTATAAAAAGGTTGTGACACTGTGACAGATGAAAATCAGCTAACAGTCGTAGACAGTGTGTTCGGAGGACATTCACTGACGATTTACCACTGCGATTCTTGCCAAATGGTAAGAATGGGCCTTATAGCATTTTAAAGCAGTGCCTTATTTTTTGTGTCTGTGACTCAACTTAGTCGACAGTGTAATGTATAAATTAATATTGTGAGTTGGAGCATCATAAAAACTTTTAGAATATTCATTGCTCACAATTTTCAAGTGAACTGTACTAATTAAGCAATACATGCCAAACACCGATGTAGGGCCTATGCCTAACAAATTGCGTGTGTAATGCACACAAGATTTAGAACGCATAATTGAAACATTTTCGTTCATACTTGAACGAACTGCTTGTTCTGTATGTTTCAGCCGTATCATCTGTTCGAGCCGTTCCTAGACATATCGCTGCCGATCGCATTCGAGCACGACGAGATAGCAGCAAAAAGTGAGCATACAATTGAACATAAATCGCAAGCAACTGCTGTATAATAGGCTCCGCGTAACCCAAGTGGCCTGTGGCGGATCTAGACATTTTTAGAGAGAGGTCAACGGCCGAAAATCAAGACTGGAGGACCGAGAAGGAGGATTTCTTGGGCAGGACAACGAGCTCCTGCCCATCAGCTATAAAAGGTTTCGAAGAACGCTGCAAGCTTCTCCAGCGGGGTCCCGAATAGACTCCGAAAAATGAAGAGTTGTCTGCAATTTTAGCGGACATTAGAGCTTTTCTGAACACTTTAATGAAATATTTCTGTTCTGCTGCGCAGTTTGCGCTGAAGCCTGATCACTCGAATAGGTCTCCAACACAAGATACACTGTAACTTATTCACAACTGTAGAAGAGTATTGGGGACAGGTAGCAACGATCAAGCCCAACGCCACCAGCTAGGATTGCCAGATAGTACATACAGAAATACTGCACACCCCATTTCACTGACAAATAAACCATGAACTAGATCTAAATTGACTAATCCAACTAGGGTGTTCGAATGAGAGCTGTAACTTGTAAGCTTCCCTAGCGCAGTCTGAGGCGGAGCCCAGAAAACTGAAATTTTGTTCTGTAATTTCAGCAGTTGGGATGACTTTTCTAAAAAGTTACTGCTGTGCCAGAACAATGTCAGTGGTTTATATCGACAGTGTGCGTTCTGACCACTGTACCGTAGTCAATAGTCATGGCTGCCAGTGTGACCCGAGAAGGACCTAGCCCACCCGGGTCCCTGCATTTGACGCTGCACATGGCGCAGTATAAGCCTTTTTCTACGACTATGTTGAGCCTGTACTTCAAGCACAGGAATAGACATCAGCTTTGCTAAATGATGCAATCCGACTTTTTAAGCCTATTTTTGACGTTACAAGCTGTAGTAAAATAATAGTATTTTGGAGCTACGTGAAGCCATCGGGAGCTGTCTTGGCCTGGCAGTAATCGCAGGGTCAAAATGATGTTAAATTTCGGCTGCCTATTTAGTTTTAGTACCTGCAAAATATGTTACCTGACTATTTAGAATAATGGTAAACGTGTTTCGAACGTTTGTTTACTCGAAATAAAAACATTTTGTGCTTATTTGGTCTCAGCTTAATGTGTCGCTAGTCGCAGAGCGTAAACGGGATGAGACAGAAAGCAGGATATCTGCGGGAAGTGGTAAGGCGTCAACGACAGACAAGGTTGTCGACCCACTACATCAGGTCCCTGATTTGAAGTTCGATGTTTACGTGGAAGCCGTGAACAAAGTCAAAAAACTGCTAAAGACGACCTCAGAGACACCGACGACAAACTCCGTGCTGAACTCTCTTCGTTTCTACACCCGCGAAGAACATCTGGACGAATACTTTTGTACCACTTGCAATGAAGGTTTTTGTTACCACATTCCAAATAAAGGGTCTACTTTTGTTCTTATGATAACGATAACATTTGATTTTGTAAAATATAAACCCTTTGTTATTTTTGTTTGTAAGTAACTGTAAAAAAAATCAAACAAAACTTGAACTACCTTGTCTTAATTCTCTTGCTAAGCCTACATTAATCTGCAAAACTTGAATGTTGATCTGTAGCCCACTTTTACAGCAGTTGCTCAATACGAAAATGGTGTGAATTTTTTATGCGCTTGTTTTGCAGATTAGTGTAATTACCGCATATTTCAACTGCAAAATGTCTGCCATCAATCAATAGGCACACACGCTCAGATGGAGAACTGCATTAAAACGGTTTATTTTGACAACGTTATCGTTACCTGCGTGGGGCACGTTTATATTTAGACATATGGGACATATTTACGAAATATGTTAATGCGTAATATAGACCTACGCTAAACTGTAAACTCTCGTGTTTAAATGAACGATTATATATCATTTTTTGTTTAAAAAGGTTACGCAATGAACGGAAATGTGGTGGATGTACAGGACAATCTGAGCTGACGTTTCAGCGAGGAACAAAACAGACGCTGTTGTTCAACCCTCCAGCAATACTCACCATTCATCTCAAGAGATTCGAGCAGGTATTGTGTTGTTTGCAGTGCAGTGCTTTAGTTTGATGGCTAATGGGCCCAATAGACCTACATGTATAGTCAAAAGGCCCTACTCCATATAGACTTACAGTGTTGATCTCATGGTAAAATTAGAAGTACATAATTAGCTTAGGGTTCTTCTGTGCAAAGTGCAGTTCGGCACTTCAGTTAGTAATGAGTACTCTAGTTGATAGCGTGAATCTCGTAGCTTCGATCATTTGCAGAATGGAGCAATAGTTGCACCGTGAATTCAGTAGGATACACACTTGCAAATTTATAAAAAATATCTTTACTTTTTACTTTTGCTCTGTGTTCTACAATGTTTATAGGGGCCTAGTGTTTTATTTTATTTTATATCAATAATATGACTTTCAACGATTATCAATTTTAATACCGGTAGCTCAAGCTATTTCATACGCGTATGATGATATTGCAGCGAAGTCGCGGCTACGTTAAAGTATCTAGACACATTGCTTTCGACGAACATCTCGATCTGGCACCTTTCTGTAGCCGATTTGCTTGGACCGTACGTGACACAATGCATTTTATTATTTTTTGTTGTCTTCACTGTGCTACATTTTCGTGCTTAACCCCGTAGTTTTGTGATTAGCTATTTTTATGCATAGCATTAGGCCTATTGCAAAAACGTTAAATAAGCTATTTCAATTTTTTTGGTTTTCCAGAATTAGCTCTCGGCAAGCTGATTAGATATGCCTTTTATTATTCAATTAAAGTGAGTTTTACGAATTCAAGATGAGTTTGATGTTGTTGGTTTTAATTTGCTCAGCGTCAGCAGCCGGAGAGCGGTGACACGGGTAGTTTTCAGTACCGTTTGTACGGCGTGGTTGTTCACGGTGGATCACTGGAAAGCGGTCACTACACGGCTTGCGTCAAAATGAGATCTGTCGATGTCAGCAAAGCAAGAACGTTTCTACAGAAGAAGTTTCTCGATCGTCAGCTGATGATGGACAAAGAACAACTCATCAAACTCGTCTCAGGCGACTTATCACGTAAACATTTCGCTTATAGTCGATCACTCTACGAACCTGCTGAGCTGGAAAAAGATCAGTGGTTTGATATTAGTGACAGTTCAGTTTGGCCTGTGAACTTTCAGCAAGTGCGCAAAAAAGAAGCTTATCTGCTATTTTATGAGCGAGTTCAGTGAAAGAAGAAATTATAGTCTACTTTTTCTAACTTGGAGTGGACTGCTGACTGCATGCACGTTTATGCTAACCGTAAGCTTTGATATTATTGTGATCGGCTGTTGCTGAGTGCTATTTAATTGTCACAAATAACGAAAACAAAACAACGTTACTCCAGCAGCAAGCTTTCTGTGTGTGCCATTAACACGTCTTGCCATTTGGGTCTAACGCTCTGGTATCAAAGTGATTTCCTCTTTTTTACTCCTCGCGCGTTACGTTCCTAACGTAGTGAAGACGAGTATATAAGATCAGTGTAATATTGACGACCGACCGACCGACCGACGACCGATCTCTGTTTCTGGAAGAGCCTTCCTGGAAGAACTTCAAACGGCCATATCGTCAAAACGGTGCTAGATAGACGCATGGTCACTATGGACCAGCCATAGGAAGTCGACTCCCGGGAATAGAATGGTCACGTGACCGATGACGTCACGTAACCCCAAGAGGTCAAGGTCGTGACCCCATTATCTTTGAGGCGCCATATCTCCGTAACGGCGCCAGATAGACGCATGGTCACTATGGACCACCCATAAAAAGTCGACCCCCGGGAGTCGAATAATCACGTGACCGATGACTTTACGTGACCCTAAAAAATCAAGGTCGTGACCCCATTATCTTTGAGGCGCCATATCTCCGTAACGGTGCCAGATAGACGCATGCGTTGAGGTATAACAAGACAAATGGCAACTATAGCGTCATCGACCGTTATTGGAATTTTTTTTCCTTTCAGTTCCTAAAATCGGACAATATTTTATGAACTTCGGGGAGACAATTTCCAATAACGATCTCGACGGCAGTCACTGTTAGTATAATATTTTAATACAAACCGAAAGCAACGAAAAAGCTCCTAAAAGAATACAAAAGAAAATGATGCGCTCGAGGAGTACATTAGATTAGTCACAATCTAATAATATTTCTTGTTCTAATCTATAGTAATGTTTCGTACTTGTTCTGAGAGCGGTCCAGAAATTATAGGCCTTTACATTACATATCACATATTACATGTCATTACATATTACAAATTATTTCGCGTGCAGTAAGCCGCTACAAAAATTACAAAATTGAAATTACATCAAATTACAAATTTCGTATGTTGGTTGACAACTTGGCTGTCTCGTAAACTGCGAGCGTGATGTGTAAAAGGTTTGCACCGTTAAGAAGAAAAATAAATTTGCAACAAAACCCATGCAATATTTTCCATTTCACCTTAACAGTAGTCCCACATTACCTTGAAAAAAATTGACCAGCTGGGCGGACAGACGGACCAGCTCGTTTTTTTTGTATTTTTATAATAAATTTATCCACATGGTATGACATTTTTATTGTAATTTTAATTTATCGCGCTGACTGTTCGTCCGTCGGCCGTACAAATAGCCTGTAGAGCAATTTATCCGGTGAATCGAAAACGAGGCTCCGCGGGCTGCTGAGTAATAAATTAAATTACGATTCAAATAAAATCGTTAGGCGGCATCGCCAGTGTCAGTCGCTGTCATTAGCGTTGTGCGTAGTCACTACATATTAATATTTATGTAAAAAAACCTGTTCAGTTTATATACAGTGTAAGGGTGACATCGTGGTTGTAGATATAAAACAGCACAAATCACAATTTAAAAATTCAAACTTTTGTTACACAGTCAGCAAAGTTCTTCTGACCTTGTGTAATGGTGATGTTTAAATTTTTAAATTGTGATTTGTGCTGTTTTATATCTACAACCACGATGTCACCCTTACACTGTATATAAACTGAACATTTTTACATAAATATTTGCAGATTTATTGCCGTTAAAAGTAATCTGGATTAGTTATTTATAGCAATGTTAGAAAATGTAGAAATGTTTTTTGTTGCTAGATAATAACGATTTTTCGTATACTTAACGTATGATTTTTGCGGGGATGCATATGTGCGCTTTTGAATAATTGCGCACTGCACATACCAAAATAAACCGATCTTAAAAACATCCCATCTGATGCAAAGATCTTCGATATATTTCTTACGTAAGCCGAGTTCTAACGCATTATGTCCCAAATTTTGTTGCCATGGCAACGAGGGTCGCTCGGGGAAAAATTCGGTTGGCAGCATTCGATGGCTCATCCCTAAAACCCCACTATAGACGCAAAAATCTTGCAGATATCTCTTACACAGACCGAGTTATAGTAAATTTTGTCCAAAAATTCGTTGCCATGGCAACAGTGGTCGCCAGGAAAGAAATTTAGATGACAACATCAGATAGCCCGGCCCCGAAAATATGGGGTAGGTGCAAACGGCGCGCAATTATCTTTTACAGGGGCCGAGTTATAGCCAATTTTGTCCCAAAATTCGTTGCCATGGTAACGAGGGTTGGCAGGGGAAAAATTTAAATGACACCATCGCATAACGGGGGCCCGAAAATAGGGTGGTAGGTGCAAAAAGCGTGCATTTTTTTAAGGGGCCGAGTTATCGCCCATTTTGTCCCAAATTTCGTTGCTATGGCAACGGGGGTCGATCAGGGTAAATATAGATGACACAGTTAAATTAGCCGACCCCGAAAACCATACATATAAAACCAAAAATTACGACTTTATCTTATACATAGCTGGAGTTATGACAGTTTAAAGCATTGTCTAATTTTCCCCATAGGCGACATTGTAATTTTTCATATTTTTGTGAAAAATAGGTGAAAATGTTGAATTTAAATTTTGTATCCCTCAAAAGGCACTTTCTTGCGCGAAACCGCGTTATATAAACCATCGTGCGTTAAAATTAGTTCAGTCGTTTTTCCTGTAGAGGACGGCAAGAAAAAAAGGGAAGGAAAGGGAGGGGAAGGGAAGGGAAGGCACAAAAAGTCACGCAAGCGTTATATTTCACCTATTCGTGGGGAAGCCCCCCGTAAACGGATTTTTACCAAATTTTGCGCATCAAGAGATATGCTGGACCTAACCATCTGTGCAAATTTTGGTGTAGAAAAATTAAGGGGTTTGGGAAATACGAGGGGTCAAATTTGGGAGTTTCCCATTGAAATGGCTGGTCACCCTTACAACAGTGCTGCGCCGCGCAGCCTGTAATTACGCTTTAGCGTTTAGAGTTTGGGTTAAAGTGCGACGATCAGACAGACGCCTCTACGATAGCTAAAACGCGCTTGGCATAGATGTCGAGCGTAAAAAGTCCAGTCGGAGCTTATAACCGCAGCAGTATTATTGTCAGTGGTGCCAGATGGCGTTAATAGAAAATAATAATAATAAGACGGCGGCCTTGGAGTAAGATGTGTGTCTTCGCTTGCACTCCCTGCCTTCTTGGCTTCCGCAGCGAGCACAATGTCCCTCCAAGTTGACATCTTGGCCGAATGTCCGAGTTCTGATAATGACTTTCTTCAGAACTATCTGTCCGATTGGTCAATCAAGTTTGGTGATGTGCCGGACGTCTTACCTGGTAAGCAACCGTTCTGGGACCGCCCTGGCGTGCGGGAGGACAAGGCATTAGTAGAAGCCAATCTGCACACGGCACATCACCAGGCATCATTTCTGGCAGCTTCTTCACAACACAGCGGGGACTGGTTGTTTGCTTTGCCGATTGCTTCATGCGG
>Ga0056128_1011741_pt1 | contig 10770 bp, 5 predicted proteins | sample WorMetLIZISLAND2_FD_71113 | JGI IMG/M metagenome (GOLD analysis project Ga0056128, IMG submission 71113) | Marine gutless worms symbiont microbial communities from Max Planck institute for Marine Microbiology, Germany - Olavius geniculatus... ... | reverse complement strand
GCCCGTGATTATAAAATTGAACATACTTAGGAGCATCGTGCAAAATTTCGCGGCGATCGGCCCACGGAGCTCGGAGGTTACGCGAGGGGAAAAAAATAAACCACAGCAAAACTGAAGTCCGCTTTCGCAAGCTATCGCTTACGTGCGGACTAAAAAGAAACCACAGCAAAACAGAAGTCCTTGCGAAAACTATCCATTCGGGCGGACTAAAAAAAAGTAGACCACAGCAAAACTCAAGTCCGCTTCCGCAAGCTATCGCTTACGGGAGGACTAAAAAAACATCATGCGTAAAACATAAGTCCTTCCGCAAGCTATCGCTTTCGGGCGGACTAACAAATAAGGCTAATAACTTCTTAAACATACCATGTAAAAAGCTCTTACATGTGGAGTGCTCAAGGAAGACCTTACACACACTACATGTACAGTCAAATGTAGGGCCTATGCCTGAACTATGACTCAAGTGACTCAAAAAACTACGTAGGCCTACACGTAACTGCGTTTATAGTAATCTTTACTGTGCAAATGTTTTTATGTTTTATTACAAACTTTTGTCTGACACAGTCAGATGTCGTACTCCTACGGCTTTTATTGATTCTGCAGCGCGCACGCCTCACATTGAATTACATTTACAGTCGACAGAGTACAGCACTAACGCCATGCTGGCCTATCACAGGCGCGCGGTAGCGCAGCGGTGTGTTAATGGCGACCGGCTAAGTCAATGGAGAATGGCAAAATTCGACCCAGCGCAGATCCGAAACCCCTCAACCGATCGACACAAAATTTGAAACAGATGATTACGTCGGCAAGACGACCGCCCGTGCAAAATTTCGTGCAAATCCGTCCATTGGGGGCTTCTCGGCAAATGGGTGAAATATAACGAAAATTTTTCTAGTAATATTATGTATACCTTTTTATATACGTTTTTTTGTTGACCGACCTACAGGTCAGACCGCCCGGCGGATTTTCACACGCGATAGCTCGGACAACGCGGCCTCAAGGAAGGGTCAAACCTTTTCGGTAACCGAAATTCGAAGTTAATATCTAACCCTTGAAAAATCATACAAAAGTCGAAAATTGGGCCCAAAAACGGACTTAAAAATTTTCGGCCAAAAACGCTCCTGTATAAAAATTTCACCTATAAACGGCCCCTAATCGTCGTCGTAGGTTCATAAAAGTTGTATAGTGAATAGATAATATGGCCTCGGAAATTCCAAATATGTGGTCATTTTGGACCCCTTACCCACAGGTCACGTGACACGGAGCATGCGCAGTGAACTTTTGGTCTTAAACATGGGCGAATGCAATTTTGAGGCTTTATATCTCCGTAACGGTGCAAGATAGACGCATGGTTCCAATGGTCCAATGACGTCACATGACCCCAATAAGTCAAACTCGTGACCCCAAAATCTTTGAAGTCCCGTATTTCCGTATCCGTGCAAGATAGGCGCATGGTCATCATTGACCACCAATAGGAAAGTGCCAACGCGGAGTCCGATGGTCACGGGATCGATGACGTCACGTGACCCCAAAAGGTCAAAGTCGTGACCCCAATATCTTTAAGGCCCCATATCTTCGTAACGGTGCAAGATAGATGCATGTTTACGATGGACTACCAATAGGAAACCACATTTGCCAAGTCCAATAAACAGGTGATCGATGACGTCACGTGACCCCAAAAGGTCAAGATCATGACTTTAATATCTTTTGGACTTTAATTTTCCATAAGGGTGCAAGATAGATGCATGGTTACAATGAACCACCAATAGGAAACCACATATGCAGAGTCCAGTGGTCACGTGACCGATGACGTCACGTGACCCCCAAAAGGTCATACTCGTGACCCCAAAATCTTTGAAGCCCTGTATCTCCGTATCCGTGCAAGATAGACGCATGGTCATCATTGACCACCAATAGAAAACTGCCCACGCCGAGTCCGATAGTCACGTTCTGATGACGTTACGTGACCCCTAAAGGTCAAAAGCGTGACCCCAAAATATTAAGGTTCAGTGTTTTCATGGCCGTGAAAAGCAGATGGTTTGTAATTGACCATCAACATAAAAACTTTGTTATTGTAATAAAACAGCAAATATAAATGCATAAAACATCAGTTTATACACTTGTTAACGGCGACATGCAATGACTGACACATCGAAAACAGCAAAAATCATAAAAGGTGATATTATTCAACAGCACATTGACAGTTAGACGATGTGATGGTGAAATATATCACCTTTTTATGATTTGAAAAGGGAACACACCCGACCCGAGAGCAGAAGTGTGGTTTTCCGAAAAAATTGATTTTAAGTGGGTTAAAATGCAGATCTTAGTCTTTTTTAATGCACCATTATTCACCAAATTTCCTCCCTTTTTCATTTTTGTCCAAAAATTTGTAGCTTTTCTCACCCTCCCCCAAAAAAACTGGGAACAAAACTTGCAAAATTCAGTGCGATTTTCAACAACTTCAGACTTTGCTGATCGACTGCCAGTAGCCTACTCCGAAATGGATCAAGATATTGACAATCGGAAAATGGCATGTAACTACTATCTTTCACGTTTGATGACATAATTTGGTGAACTTTGATATACTATCAAAAAGATTAAAACCTGCATTTTGATCCACGCTGGTGGTTGTCCATGGTGAATTCTAATCATCGTGCAGAGCTTTTAGACTGCTGAACGCGGTAACGTACAGGTAACTAGCGTAAATTTTGCTGAGAAGAAGAGACGTTATAGCGCTGTTTCAGCTGATATTTACTTGTGCTGACGCGTTTTGAACTGTCTGCAGAACGTCAAGCGTGCTGCTTCAGTGACAGTTCACTGTGGACCCAAACTTCCAGATCTCGTACCACAGCGACAGGCTTGATGGCTTTCGTTCCAGTAGCCGTATCAGTCTTTAGACTACGACTCAAGTTCCTCAACATCACATCGCCGGCGTTGGTTCAGCAGCAGCAACTGTAAATCTCAGTCGGCTAAACTCGTCGATGGACAGGCGATATAAAGCCATTACGCTCGGTCGCTGTTTGCTTATTTATTTACAACAAGTCGTCGCCGTCGTCGCACTACCCCCCACCATGCCCCAGCGACCGTCCTTGCATACAAATTGCCGAATAATGGCACGACAGTGGAGAAAATAGGCTAGGGTCTAACGAAAACTGATCCTCCTGAAAACTGCAGATAACAAGTAATGAAAAGGCGGAAATTATCGTTAATCGTCTCCAATTATTCTGCAGACATTTATCATCGTTTCGCGCATGATCGGGTCGCTTGCCTATAATACGCAGTTACTTTGAGCCGAAATTTTTCGTGAAAGTCCAGGAAATAGCAGCTCGATTACTTCCTATGATACGCGATCGCACTAGGTGTATCGTGCGTTGGTAATCGGAGACACTAACGTAGAAGGTGGTTTAATGCTGCGTTCCACTGGGATCGTGAACTCGTGTTCACCGTGATCACGAGATCGATTCTGTCCACTCCCAAACACGCAGTAAGCTCGTGAACAGAAGTCGTGAACTCGTGATTCCGGCGACTACCTCCATTTTCGTGACGAACGAAATAAATTGGCGGGAAACGACGAAAACGAAGTAAACAAAGTCGTAAAATGCAATAATTTGTAACAAACGGATATTTTTTGGTAATTAACAAGCCGCACGACACATTGTTATGACTAGAAAAGCACTCGGAAAGCGCAGACCTCCGCCAATCATATAAAGCAATGTTAACAAAAATTTCAAAGTGATCCAGAATCCAGGATTCCTTCCGGATCACCCCCAAAATCAAATCACTTGTAGTTTTTGCTATTCCCGACATTCCCTGAAAATTTCAGAAAGATCATTCTATAACTTTTTGAGTTATCTTGCTAACACACAGACAGACAAACAAACTCTGGCAAAAACATAACCTCCTTGGCGGAGGTAAATATATTCTGAGTTTTCTGTAATTTAAACGTAAGATATAGGTCGCCGTATGTAGAGCGAATGACACTCGCAGTCGCAGCTGATGCCTGTAGGCAGTGTGGAAAGGTTCGTATTGTGCAAAACTTTCCCACCCAGCAATTTTAATGTTAAGTTAATTAGGATTGTCGTTCGGACTAAGAGCGTAATCGATTTAGCAAAAACCGAAACCGGTTTCCTTTCAGGGTAGAGTTTTCTGCAATCGATTAAGCCGGTTTCGCGAGACCGGGGTTAATTTTTGAAACCGACTCTTGAGCAGGTTTTGCTGGCGAAACCGGAAGCCGTTTGCTTGTTGGTGTTTTGTTTACTTGTAGTTGAATTGTCATCACGTACAGGAATAAAGCTTCAACAGTAAGATGAATTTCACGTTTGGTAACGCATCATCATCTTCATCAAATAAAAATTCGATCACCATGGGAACCATGACGCTCGCCATGTTGTTTGTATACAATCCTACCATCCTACGGAAACGGTTTGGTGCAATCGATTTACACAGCAAAACTCAAAACCGAAACTGGTTTCGGTTTTTCTAAATCGATTACGGACTAAACTTTTGTTACTTTAAAATTAGTACGCGTATTCGAGTGGAAAAGCTATTAGGATAGATAGATCCAGTGTTTATTGCATTTTACGACTTTGTTTACTTCGTTTCCGTCGTTTTTCGCCAATTTATTTCCAGTGTTTGGGACGCTCACGATGGTAATCACCAGTTTCCGCTTCTCGTGAACACGAGTTCACGATCCCAATGGAACGCAGCATGAGTATCACTGACACAGATTGGACGAACGACCGTATTTTTCGGTGCACTATATATATAATGTTTACTTAAGCCTACTTACAAATTGCTATAAGCTTTACGCGCTATCTTCTGTGTAATTGAAATAGCGGTCTTCAACTCTCGATCTGTGCTTCTCCAGGTGACCTTTTTCGCCCCCTTTTGTAAGACTAACACTTAAAGATATTTACCATACTACCAGTGTATGCAGCGCTTTAAGGACGCACTTTCATATAATTTTAAATTTTTGTTACTTACTTGTTTATTCACAGAATAAAGCAAACTTGTTCGAGTCCGATTTCAAATTCTGTCAAAATCGATAAAACAGTATTGCAACTTGTAGATCTACGAGTAATATGACAATAATTTTGGCTGTCAGCTAAGCCTAAGCCGATATGTTCCTGTCAGCGGTGGACGTCTCGAGAAGTCGGGAAGCGGAACGAAAATCAATACGTAACGTAACGTAACGTAACGTGCGTGGAAACTACGTCCGAATCCAGTCCGGCGTCCGACTCCGACCTGCAGAAACCCGTCGTAAAATATTTACTTCCTTCTTCTCGGAGCCGGGTCGACGACGACGGGAAGAGAAATTGGCGCCGGACGGCGAATTTAGACGCTGCAGCCACTCAGTCAGATCGGGCGCCGGCCGAAATGATGGCAGTGCAGGGGCACGTAAACTAGTTGGACCTGTAGACGTTTAGGGTCGATGAGGGATGGGTTGAGCGTTAAACGTCGACAATAGATGATCGCTGCTCTTATCTGCAGCTGCAGCCGCCGCATGCGGGCAGTGCTAAAAATGCAAAGCTGCTGAAACAAGACCGGCAGGTGTCCAAATTTATCACAAATATACACAAAAGTTAATTTCGTTAATAAACGCCAAATAATAAGCGACTCATGGTCACGGGCAATGTTGTAGGCGACACAATTCAGGCTGCAACCTGATTGGCTGTCCTTGTAATTTTTTCCTCGCATGCTTATTGTCTGTAGGCCCCACTCTTCATTGTCTATTTTTTTTGTTTTATTACTCGCGAAAGCAGATACTGCTTTCAGCGCGTCTTGGCCATCGCAATTCTGTCTGTCCGTCCGTCTGTCCGTCACACGGGTGGATCAGTCAAAAACGGTGCAAGCTGGGATCACCAAATCTTCACCGTCGGCTGCCTGGAAAACTCTAGTTTCAAAAACCGTGAAGTTTTTCCATAAATTCGATGGGGGTCACCCTGAACGAGAGCGCTAAATGAGAGGACGAGGGCAAAGTTTGCGATTTTTGGCCAATAAGTCGCTGTATTTCAGCAACGGTGCGAGATAGGGTCTAGATTAATATTAATCACTAAAGTCGTACACTGGCTTTCGATTGGCGTCGAATTCAATGACCTTGAATAACCTTGAACGCCAAAATAGAGGGTTTTATGGATTTTTTGGCGATTTCAGGCTGGGACACAAGTCTATATCATTCACAAGGTGGCGCCACGCTACTATCGTTATGCGATCCAGATAGAGAATTTGGTATTTGTATATTAACTTAGCGTGAACACCCTAATTTTCAGTTAAACTACTGAACCGGAACTGCTATAGGCTTTCGCGCGTCTCGTGTGCATTAGCTTAAATTTTTTGTTAATAATAGCAGAACAAGATCAGTTTATTTACTGCAGTTAAGTTATTTTATAGCCTGCATTTTGTTTAATGTCTGTAAAACTCAAATGAGGGGCCAAAGGGCGGGACAAGCCTCAAAAGGGGGCCATGGCTCCCCTGGACTTTCATTGGCGCCGCCACTGTCCATTAGGGGGGAATTTAAGGAAAAAATTAAAACTTAAAGCACCCATAATTTTCGCTGTGGGAAATCGCAGCTGTCTATCGTAAAATTACAACTTTTGACTGATGGTCCCACAGTCGCACACATAGCCTACTAAGAGCGTATTGACGTGGTATATCGGTATATATATATATATATATATATATACTCCCAAATCCAGAATTAGGCTACTTAAACTTTTTACGCTTTTATGGGGTAACAGTGACGTCAGAATGGTTACTAAACTTAAATAAAAAATATCTCGGAATTTTTATACATCCCTAGACAAATTTCTGGCTGTGCCTCGGAAAAGTACTGTCGACTGTGTGTTATTTTGAATATTTGTTTAGATTTTAAAATCATTAAAAGCCACTATACAGAAACGAAGACGAAGTTTAATATGAAGCACATAGGCCTATATAATGCCGCTTTTCATGTCGAGTCTTTCCATCATTGATCAGATTCTTGTTGGAGCTTGTGAGGTCAGCGACCTTCGTGTCTGTGTTTGGCAGGAAATCGTTACGTTGCTGACAAGCGGTGCGTTCGCTAACGAGCAAACGATGCGTAGCTAATACTGTCACTCACTGCGCATGCGTGAACCCACACCAGCTAAACCTGAATGACATCCACGTCGCGAAACGACACGATGCGGTCAAGCTGAAATCTAACGGTGATAGACGGTAATATCATAAGATAGCCTACGATTTGAAAGAACACCGCACAATCCAGTGGATTGTTGTGTCTAACAAAGCGTAACTACGGTATAGTCTTAGCACCTGCGTAAAGGCGTATATAAAGCGACGGAACTGAACTGAACTAAAGCATGTCAGTTTAGTTCAATTCATTTTTGTCGTTAAATATACACCTTAAGTAAGCAAGGTAAAACGCGAATTTATATAGCGCACAAGAAAAAAAGCCCTGTCGCTAGGAAAGACGCGCTACAGTTTGTATAGTTCCTGTTGCAGTACTGTTCATCTAGTTCATCTAAAGTCCATGATTTTTATCTCATCTGAAAAGGTGTATGCGATCTCCTATTAGTAATCAACAACAACCTTAGCCTTATCTCGCACCGTTTAGCCGCAATAGCGTGTACTAACCTTTAAAATCATCCAAAGTCAACAATTTTTTATCTCATTTGAATGGGCGTAGGCCTACATGTATGCCACTTTCTATTAGTGATTAATAGTAATCTTGGCCTTATCTCTCACCGTTTTCGAGATATGGCCAGTTTTCTGTTTAAAAACGCACATTTTTTTACTCCTTCCATTTGACCCCAGATTTGTAAATGTTTCTCTTGCACTGCATCCCGCAAATTTTGCATGCAGAGAGTCTCGACAAATGGCTAATAATCGTGCAAAAAGTTTTTTTCGAAGACCTACCCGTTAGCCACAATACATCCGTTACACGATACATTCGTACAGACGGACGACGGACGACAGACGACAACCCGTGTTACAGAAGACTAAAGCATAGCTGTTGCGTCACAAAAAATAACTGTAACAGAAAATTAACGAAGACAAAAACTAAAAACGATGAAAAGAAAGCAAGTTTGAAAGCCTGATAATCAGCCTGGTAATCCACAAAGACGGCCCGCAGACAGTCTGGATTATACCATCATGCGGTTGGTCTGCATGCGAGCACCAGAAATGATTGACTGCTTGCGACAACTTGTCGCGAATGAACAAATCTCTGGAGAGATTCCATGTGCCCGCATGTCGATTGCGGGTGACATTTGCACGTCTTGACCTGTTCTCATTTTTACGCGCTTGTCTGTCATAAAATGAAAAAGGCTTTAGACTATGTTAGTGATTACCAACTAGAGTCAGCTTGTAAGGACGCCATATACATATCCCCATCTAGAGTTACCAAAATGATTTTTGCTGTTTTAGCGGACTGATAGCATCACATCGTCCTTACACACAGTTGTAAACTGGTAAGTTTTTTTTACATATATTAGTATAATATTAGTCCGGTCTCAAATTGACGCCGGGTCTCTAATACAATTTAAAAGAAACGAAAAAGCACTTAGAAGAACACAGGGAAAAATGCGCGCGAGGAGTAGTCCTACATTAGACTGGTCACAATCTAATAATATATCTTGTTACGTCTTACGTTTCATAATTATATTACTATGTCACTAATTTTCAACTTCCTGTTTCTGTAGTCGTCTTTAAAATGTATTGCTTAGCAGCGCCTGTGGCGTCAGCCCCAGTGACTATTATTTGTTTCGTAGATTGAAATAATTTATGAAACGACGCAAATTTGCTGATGACAAAAAAAGTAATATGTGCTAAAAATTGCTGGCTAAACAACAAGACCAACAGCTAATCTATAACGAAATCGCGTTCGTGACAACTCAGCTATAAGAATGGGTAAACACAAATCCCTCTACTCAATTGAACTGATCTGAACTGTTGTTGCTGCAACATCCGGGTCCCGGCGTCACGTTCGGAAACTTCGTGACGTCATTGTCGTCACGTGACATGGAAGCGACTTATCTTTAGCGCAGCCTAAATCGTTCCGATGAATCGGTCGCTGGCTGGGTAAAAGGCCGGGTTCTCTGCTGAATCACTGCTTAGTAAAAACTAATCTAACAACATCCGCCCCCACACTGCACGTCGGCACGAGAGCTGTCGTCGCCTGAAAATGAAATAAGCCGATGCGCTTTCCACTCAGTAAATTCTGTTTCGTTAGGTACTCTGCGTGCTCAAATGATGCACGACGTAACTATTCAATCTTCGGAAGCCGTTAACGAGATTGAACGATTTGACTGTAATGGACCTAATGGCTTTATAATTATTAGAGCCTATTACTATTGGCCGATCGTTAATGTGTCTTTGATACGACGTGTCGTCTGCCTGTCGTCTGTCTGTCTGTAACGCATGTATTGTGGCTAAATGGTAGGTTTGCTGGACAACTTATTACGCGATTATTCAGCCCGGTGTCACGGCTTTTCATGAGAAAACTTTCAGCGATCTAGTGCAATGGAATTATTTTAAAACTTGCGGTTGAACAAAAGTGGGGTATGAAAAATGTGCGTTTTTTTAACCAATAAATCGCCGTATCTCAAAAACGGTGACAGGTAGCCTAGGGGCAACGTTGCTATTGATCACTGATAGGGCGTTGCATAAGCTTTTTCAAATGATACGAAAACCATCGAGCTTGGATGATCTTGAACAGTCACCACACACTCTGCTATGACAGTTGTGCGGTATTGTCTTTAAATGGTACGTCGTAGGTAGGGAGGCGATGGTACCGTTGTCAATAGCAACCATGTCTCTATCTGCAGCGGTTTGGCAACAATTTTGAATGCAGAGTTTCTGCTTGCAACCGTCACCCATGTGCGCCGAATTACCATATTGTATCCCAGCGTTGATTGTGGCGTTCGATAGAGCATCGTCACCGGAGAGAGAGAGAGTTTATTTACCAAAACCACAACACAGTGTATAACCATACAATAGTAAATGACATAAGAGGGTGGCCAGAAGGGTATCTACGTACCAAATGCTGGCCACCCATTGTTACAATCAATTTTACAATATTAGGGCCTACATACTGAAAGGGAAACTATCACGAAAATTTGAGTTTTTGGAATAAATGACATACGAGTACATATGAACAAAGTAAAATTTATGGCGAACCAATTTTGAGCAAATTTTGAACTTTAATCATTTTTCCAATTCGACACAAAAACAAACTGTTTGACACACTAGCGCTGTCGTTTGGCACCAATGACGTCATCAGTGCCACAAGCAACCGAAAATAACATGAGGCGAATAGGATTTTGATCAATTTCGAAGACATTTTGATCGAATACTATGACAGGGTGCCGATCGCCGCAAAAATTTTGCACAATGATCGTTAGGAAGCCGAATTTTAAAAAATTAGGTGTATAATGTAAAGGCCATCAAAAATATTTGAGGGGCTAAAACGTGCAAATTTGGCGCGATTTTAGACGACTTTAAACTTTTACGAACACCCTATTGAGAACAGGTATCCCCAACATTTTTTGACAAAAAAGTACAAAAAATGGCTTAAAATTTAGCGTATCTGCGCTCATAACTTTGGGGGTAAAAGCAATTCAGTAGTGAAATGTGCGCAGCATCCAAATATTGCAAAAAATTTACTAAAATCTCTTTTGGAAAGGTTCAAGGTCATTCAAGGTCATCAATGTTGATAAATTTAAAAAGCCTGTCACCAGTGCTTGTTATGATAAGCAGCATGTCTGTGCCTATCTGCAACCGTGTTCACGCTAC
>Ga0056128_1011738_pt1 | contig 10771 bp, 4 predicted proteins | sample WorMetLIZISLAND2_FD_71113 | JGI IMG/M metagenome (GOLD analysis project Ga0056128, IMG submission 71113) | Marine gutless worms symbiont microbial communities from Max Planck institute for Marine Microbiology, Germany - Olavius geniculatus... ... | reverse complement strand
TCTCCATAATTCCTTAGTTGAAGACCCCGTGTCTATGGACCATATTGGTCGACGGGACTGCAAGCGAGACATCGGGTGATGGAAAATGTCTGAGTAAACAGGAAGGTGTGGCTTGGCCTGTATGTTTTGAATGAACTTAACACTGTTGTCTCGGTGCTTTCGCGCGTAAAAACACTAGACACTAGCCGTGGGTTATCTGTCGGCCTCTGGCGACTGATTTTTTTTACTGGCCTTCCTATGAAACTGTAGCTTAAAGCCGTACGGATGCGATCTACGGATGAAATCTACGGATCACTAGCGTACGACGGTGCACCGCTGTTGGGCGTTCCTCTTTGCGTTAGCAGGGCTTTTCTTGTTTTTATCTCATGTTGCATTCAGTAGCGTAGCTAGGTTTATGGGGGCCCTTGTGCACAGCTTTATTGCTGGGCCCTAGGAGCGTCGTGCTGTTGAAATATTTGGGAGTCCGGGAAATGTCACGGTATCGGTCCCGGAGCGCCGAGGGGTAGGGTCCCAGTATGAAGTCCCCCCCCCCAAAAAAAAATTGTCAAAAAAATCAACGATGAAATTGCACATTTGAGACATTTTCATGCATGTTTGCAAGGCAAAATAACACGTTTTCATCTGCAGCGTCCGCAAGGCACGTACGAGCGCCGAGTGGGTGGGGAAGGCGCCGTAGCCCCTACGCAGTATGGCTATCTGAGGGTTGTCCCTAGAAAAAAATTCCAAGAAATTGCACATGTTCGTGCATCGGGTGTAGATATTCTACTTGGAAACCAATTACGTAGGTAGGCTAAAATGTTTTAAAATAAAAACCCCATGACTACGACGTCAATGGTGGGCCCCCAACTGTATGCAGACTTTACTGAATGCAGACGATAAAGCATAATAGTCAGCTCGAGTCGAAGTTGCATGAGCAACAGTTGGCTAAAATATTCATGTTCATCTAATGTATTTCATTATTTCAGGATTTTCAGCATGCAGTTTCATAGATTGTATTTTCAGACGCGTAAAAAATTACGACCCAGGCGGCTAGGGCCCCTGAATGCCTGGGGGCTCTTGTGCACTGCACAACCGGCACAATCTACGTAGGCCTATTGCTATGCCACTGGTTGCATTTGTTCTGTTTCTCCAGCGCAGCAACAGACGTCAGGTGAGCTGGGAATTTGAACGGCCATTTGATGGCCAATTATGTCGGAAATGTTTATACCAAAAACTATTAAAATCTCGTTATCCTTCAAGTTACTATTAATAATGTCACGGATGGTTTTTGACGTTTTTTGTTCATTTTGACGCCGATTTCATGTGTTGATTTCCCCAGATAGTGCAGAAGCATGTTGGGTGAAGTGGAAACTTGAATAACCGTTTGATGGCAAGTTGTGACAGGAATAGTTACACACAAAATTATTAAAATCTGATAATCCGCCTTCAAGTTATGATCGATAAATTTTGCTGTGTTTTTATGTTTCACAGTGTAGATATTTTTACACCTGAGTTGATGTTAGAATCATTGGATGTTAATTTTCGAAAACTTCTGAAGATGTTACTTTGATGTTATAACAGCGTTTTTACTCGGTGATCGAACAAGAAGTTAATCGACGCGTTTCGGTCGTATTCGATTCAAGAAGAAGAATAATCAATATCGTACGAATCAATCAATATTCATCGAAATTTAAAAAAAATCGAATTTTTACCCATCTCTAATTACTAATGCATGCAGATAAATATTCTATGAAGCTTAGTGTGAATTTTCGACAAAAGTCGCCCAAATTTTCGATGTATGTAGAAAATATGATTTCTTTTTTAGTCATACAATGATAGATTGAGCTTATGTGCTAGTTTACTATACCTGAAATGTAAGCAGAACGCAGTGTGAACATAGTTCTCGGCATTCGGTTTATCACAGTTCCCTCAGTGCGTCACGAAGAACGTAGTCTGCATGTTTTTAATTTAAATGTTGTAATTAATATACGTAAAATATACAATATTATTAGCGTGTTGCTATATTTAGAAACGTGCTTGTTTATTTCTGAAGCATTTTGGGAATTGTGATCGAGGATGCCAGATAGAAATGACTGACTGTCTGGGCACCTGATGCAGCAGTGGTGTACTTTTTTGAGTTGTCAAATTATGTAATTAATTTTAGCAAACCAGAAAATGTAGCTTTAATTGATGCTGGGCCACAGTCGAAACCGTTGTGTAATGTATCCATTGTTGTCTTGGCATCTGATATGGTGTCCCGGTGGGCTAAGGTATCACAGCATCCAAGCATGATTTAGTGAGATCTCCAAAAAGTGATTGGCTGGTCTGCAGAGCTGATGCAGTACTGGCAAAAAACTTGTTGGTGCACATTTCTGTATCACTATATATTATGTTTTTGAGTTCAGATAAGATGGGTGAGAAAAGAAAGAAAGCGACTGCCACCATGAATGGTTCGGTGACTGCGGAGTCGGTGAAAGTCATTGCTGAGTCCGTCGGCGTGTCTGATCTGACTGATGCCGTGCTGGTCTACATTGCTGAGGAGATGACGTTCAGGCTACGTCACACCGTGCAGGTTGTATTTGCTTTAAATGCAGTTTCTTTATGCTTGAACACCAGGTCGCACGAAAGAATGATATTGGCTAAATATGTGTAGAATGTAGTAATCATTAATATGAAGGTCGTTCCATAAATAAGTTTACAAATTGGCACCATTCTGTTCCTAAAGTAGGGAAATCCAAAATATACGTTTTGTAGGAAATTTAAATCTGAATATATGTGGATACTCTTTTAATGATGACATTCTGTTAGTAGAACGCAGTGTATTTGTGTATATTATTTTCTCCACCAGTAATCTATCATAACTCACAAGTGACAAACAGCATAGGAAAGAGAACACCGAATAAACTTCATGTGTTAATGGTAGGGGTGTTAATTTTTGAGAATTTTATTCCTCGATACGAGAATTCCTATTCCCGTAATTTGATGAGTACTTGATGACCAACCTTAATCATCAAGGGGTCCGTGCCTTAATACATGCAGAGGAGATGATGCCTGCCGCTGCATGAACTCCCCAGACACAACATCGTCGGCGTCTGCCTGCAGGCATGCTCTTGATGGCAGGCACCAGAGATGTGCGGATCCTGAAATTTGAGTTCGCCTCAGTTTGGGGATTTTGACCAAGGATCTGCATCCACAACAGGAGAGAATATTGGATCGGCTTTCAGTTTGCGTTCGCACTGAATAGGCATAGTAGTATTATACCCAGTAGTCAGTAACTGACAAAATAATGGCAATAAGGGCCAAAGGGTTTCAGCATTTTGGTTATCACAACAAAAATTAAACATGTTTTCCCAACTCTGTTAGCAGTTGTTAGACAAAATAATACACTCATGATGGAATGCGATCTGCGAGTGCGTCAGTCCACATCTGCAAAAAAATCCTGCGGATCTGCATCCGCAAGCAGATGCATCCGATATCCACACTTATCTGCCAGGCAGCACCACACAAGGCAGTGGGGGAGAATGGGGAAGACGTTCATTTGAGGCATCAGTCACTAGTGACTAATTGACTATCAACCACAAATGGTATATTTATTAGAGAGGCAGCACATGCTACAGTGACAACAGCGTGCAGCTTACAGGCACTAGGCACTGTCAGCGTAGACCCATGGTGCAAATCAAGATACTGTGACTGTGAAACTTGAGCAGCTATTGTGGGCCGATGAAGGTGGGTGCTCTCAGTGAGCATTCATTTTGTAAACTTATTTATCAAATAACCTTCTTAATACACTAATTCTTAAAATGAAAACATTACTTTGAAGTAATTTTCAGAGAAATATGTTGTGCCAGCTGAACGCACCCGAACATGCCACAATAACTGATGATGTCACTTTCAGGACACTGTCAACAAACTGACATTCGCATTGAAAACACAGTAAATCTGTCGGTTTTACTCAGAATAATGTTGATTTATGGCACAAGTAATAATGCATAGGTTACATCAGAAATTACATCATTGTTTACCTGTTCACTGTTAAAGGTGTGCAATTTGTGAAATTAACGATGTGCTGAAATATTGTGGTTTTTTAGTGGACTCACTATGATGAAAAATTTGGCTTTTTTGAGACTGTTTGGCCATAAATTAAGCTGCATTTGATCTCAAGGCAATAAATCTAGTTAGTAAGTCTTCCGCAGGTGACGTCACAGTTTTGAAAATGGCTGAAGGGAAAATTGAGTACTTTAAACATTATTTTTAGGATATTAAGACGTATTAGCATACAACCAGAAGATTAATGAATATTGACAAATTAGCATTTGATTAAGCCAGTTAGCGCTTTATAACAGTTGCATAAAATGATGCAACTTGGACTTTGAAGTAGTGAAAATAGAAACAAGTGAAGATTGTTTTAAAAATCGGTGAAAATTGAAAAAAGTTAGTGAAAATTGTTTGTATGATGGTATAAAATTGTGGATATGGTCAGTTATTGATCAGTATGTCATATCTGCCTGATGCAGCATTAGTTCAGTTTTTACGCGCAACAGCAGCTACTGTGGTGAATGTAGTGAACATTGGAGGAGATTAAGAGATTGGTCGTTCTGTCTTTCCTTCCATGTTTTTTGTCATTCTTTTTGTGTACATGATGACTCATAATATCAATGACGTCATTGCACCAACATCTGCACAAGTAGCAACACCAGCTGTTACTTTTCCCTCCTTTTTCTCTGCAGTGAAGCGGCTCTTCCTTCTCTCTCCCTTTTTCTTGTTGTAGGATGTAGTTGTATTTGTAGGTGTAGTAGTTGTTGTAGGTGTAGGTGTAGTAGTAGTAGGAGTAGTAGTAATCACTTCACTTGGCGGAGATATACACTCTTTCGAGCACCTTTTAGTTTAATTAGCATTTCTGGTAACACGAGTGTGAGTGGTGGCTGTAAAAGGCAAGCAGGAGGAGTAGCTTAGCAGGCCAGCTTGTGAACTGACCATCAACTTTATACTGATAATAATCTAAATTACATCCTGCATATTCTTGTGCTCACTTTTGATTTCAGTAGCACAATGGTTAAACGAAATGAGTTCTGTAAAACCATGAAAGATTGGGTGATAGACGTGTTTATGGTCAATGGGATTGGAACCCCCAGCCTTTTGATCGCAAGTCCAATGCCAAAATGCATGCGGTCATCAGCATATCGGCTTGTTGGTTGCAGGATGCTAAGAAGTTGATGGAGCACAGCAAGCGGAGAATACTGTCAACTGCTGATGTAGACCAGGCGCTGAAACTACACAACATTGAGGTTCAGTTGATTTCGTTTGCATTATTGACATATTCCTAGTAGTGCTGTTGAATTAACATGTTAACTGAACGCATTAAAGAATTAATCATGATTAAAAAATCAGGACTGTTAATAAGCTAATGCACATGCGTAAATTCTATGAATCTTACTTATACACACTATTTGAAAGACCTAGTTTTTGTTCTACTAGCACACTAAGTGTGTTCGATATTGTTTACAGTTGATGAACTGTAAGAGTTAAATTTTCGACATTGTTTACAGTTGATGAACTGTAAGAGTTAAATTTCTGTTTTTTACTTGATACAATAGGTTACATGCATATGTGTATATAGCTATTCATGTGGACCCATCTTAGAGCTACGGAGCATCATATCAAGGTATTATCATATGAGATTACGCAGTACTACCTGTCACCCGGCATAGCTGAACGTGCCCGCCTTTACCCCAGCCAGGTAAGGTGGTGCTTGATTTGTTTATCCTGGGGGATAGAAGGCTGAGTTGATGTTACTGAGTTGTTTGTGCATGTACATAGCCTCTGTATGGGTTTCACACTGGAGGTGATTTTGTGCCATTTCGTCATGCGGCTGGCGGTGGTCGTGAAATCCACTTCACTGAGGACAAAGAGATCGATCTCTCAGAAATCATTGCTTCTCCGCTGCCTAAAGTTCCACTGGACATCTCCATCAGAGGTCTCTGAGCTCTGCTTGCTGTATGGTATAGAGTATAGATTTTGTGAAGTAAGATCGTGGTGCCTGGAAAATCCAGAAATGATTGGGAATTGATTCAAGGACTTTCAAGGACCCGCAAGAGCCCTGGTGACAACTCTCGAACATTTCCCAGACAGCTGACAAATTCCCAATGCTTGTAGCATACTGTGAACACTCCACAGGTATAACTTGCCCAGGTTTGCAAGTTGAACCTGTAAACAACTTTCTGAAATTATTTTTAGGGAAGTTGTTCCTACTTCGGAGGATCTTAGGATTATTTAGGGAAAATTTCTAGGAAGATTTTATTGTTTTATAAATTTGCCTAGTAGCTTTGTTAATGTATCGTTTGCGTAAATGGCATTCTGTGAGTTTTGTTGTTTTATCATGTCATATTGAATGTTTGTGTTACAGCCCATTGGTTGTCAATTGATGGTGAACAGCCCGCGGTGGCTGAGAACCCAAGTCAACTGTCACACGACCTGCAGCGACTTGATTCCCATGATGCAACAGTGAAGACAGCCGTTGGTAGCAGACCAGCGACGCAGAAGCCCACCACAGGGGATTTGTCACATAGAACCAAGGCTAAACTTCCCACGGAGAAAGTACGCCTGAAAGACCTGACCACACACGAACTGTCAATAGTAAGTATGATGCAGCAGTTACTGTAGTTTTAAATAGTCATAGTAGTAGTGATAGTAGTAGTAGTAATAGTAGTAGTAGTCACACATGAACTGTCAATAGAAAGTCTCATTTTTTTCACATTACTTTGAAGCTCGAGTCAAGAGCAGCAGGTGCATTCACCTGTGTCAAGTGGCAGGTAACTCTGTGATCCCATATGGCAGGTGACACTCCATAGCTCTGCAGTAGGTCTCCTATAAAGAGCTGTGTCTGGCCTTTAACCTTTTTATCTATTTCTTCATGGCATCATTTATTGGCAAATAATATGTAAGAACAGAAACTGCCAACTGTGCATTTGTGTGTTACATCTGCCTGCTCTGAGGCATCTGCGTCCCTCTCCCCTATGCCTCCTTCTCCATATTGGCAGCATCTGACGGGCTCGACTAGGGATGTGAAGAAGTTCGTATTCGCATTCGACAACATGCGAATATTCGAGAAGTTTGCAGCTATTCGATATTCGACGAATAATTGGGGGGCACTTTCTGGCAAGTACGAATATTTCATTTTGTTGAACTTGATTGAGGTTCATTGAATTTTAAATAGGAACTACTGACAGTGAAGAGAACACAGCACTCGGGATGTTTCATTTTCTCAATTAAACTGGAATTTCCCTTAGATACCGGTGCTGATATTCACTGACTGAACACAAACTATATTTGGATGTTTCGCTTTATTCAAATACTGGTATAGAGAAATTTTCTTGAGTCTGAATAAGTATTCGCATTTGTTATTCAACAAATAGTATAGTTAATATTTGCATTCGATGAATATGAATATTTTTTCGTTTCGCCACATCCCTAGGATCGACAACAACAACAATCTGCCTGCAAAATGCGCACACGTAATGTAGCTGTGTATGTAGGAGCAGCAGCTGTATTACAAAGAAGTAACAGAAGCTTGCGTTGGCTCAGACGAAACTCGCAGATCGGTATGTTAAATACCAGTGCTTTGTTACCATCATCGTGTTACTGTCAGTGGCAGATCCGTGGTCGGTGCGATGGGTCCCGTCACCTTAGCTGCTGTTCATTTAGCTTTAATATGCGAGTTCACAGGTCCAGAAATGAACAAATCATGACAAACTGTGTAACAAACTTTAGCTAATTTTATGTTATCACTGCAAAAGCCATGTTTACATAAAGCCTGTGTCACTTTTGGAGATATTTGACATGCAGTATAGTTAATCTCGGTTGCATATCTTTTGGGAAATGTTCTCAGCAGTTGCGTTTATTGCACTTTTTGTAGAGATAGGGACCATATGGGACAGGATTATTCGTAATGTGACCTGTTTGGATCATAAATGGTCGGATAACCGGTATAAGTGTTGTTTAAATAGTTTATTTGGATTTGATAGAACTTTGCTCAGGGACAGCTAGGCAGAAATACAACATTTCTGCTGATTCTCTGATCACAGTTCTAACAGTGAGTCTTGAATGGGATATGTACAGGAGGCACTCCACAGTCTGACGTCTGATCCGGGCTTATATCAGATGCTGCCACATTTCAGCACGTTCATCTCTGAAGGCGTCAGTATTTCTCTTTTACATGCGGCTTATCATGCACGGCATTGTCTAGTTTCCAGGTGCGATAAGGTTGGGAAAGACGAATAAAATGCATGAGACTCATTTCCTTTCTTCTTCCCGTTTTTTTCACTGGCTATTGTTAACAACAGGCTTATATTTGAAATTGAAATCGTCCACCACCTATTCTGTCACCATGTATAATTTTAAGAGATGGAATGGTTAGAAATAAGTGAAATATCTAGAAGTCTTATGGCTTGTACGATTACTTTCGAGTGCTTAACGCTGTTGCCTGTCAGTTTAATGATAACCACTCATATCAGTCAGTGCATTGCAGCCTGGATAGGTCGAGTAACTTTGGAAATGGTATTAGTATAACAGTAAGGGCCGATAGAGAAATTGTCGGATAAAGGAATTTTTTTTAAAGTTGGTGGTCACTACTAAATCATCATGACAAAACTGTGTACCAGACTAAAAAGGATGCAAAGAGTCCAGTATGAACTCAAACTCTTTGACAAGCAATGGTCGAGACACGACCAAATTTGGCACACTTTACGGTGTTTTATAAAAACAACTCCTTTTTCTTTCTTTCATTATTTACTCAAATAATGACCAATTTACCTGAAATTTTTACCAGTTGTAACTGAAGAAATACTAATTCAAAATATTTCAACAAAATATGATTAAATATTAAGTTGATTAAATATTCTTTGCTAGTTGTGACGTAACACTCACATCATAATGTGTCACAGGTATTCTTGAAGTTTTACAGTTGCAGCCACAAAAAAACAATCACATTTATGTGTCTGTGGGGATAGTTGGACTTTCACATGTTCGAGCAAGACAGTGCACTAGCACACCGAGCTAGCGAGAAGGCTGAGTTTTTGGATCGCTACACGTCTGATTTCATGTCCCCATGTCGCTTAGTGCTGACACGATGAAAATTTTTCATCTGCGAACCAGTGAAGTTGATTAAAAATGGCGGAAAACCGGTAAATCTAACAGGAAATAAATCAACCAGTTATGCTTGGACTTGCTTATTTAATTGTGCTGCACACGCATATGACGTAATTACGTAACGTCTTACGTCATTGTGTAGCCACTACGGCATTTATTTTTGGTACCAGACTGTTTTAATTTACTAAACTGTCCGTGTTAGTCGCCATGTTTTCGCTCAGCGAAATCACTTCACTTTTGACTTAAGTAGGTACTCAGACTGAAGTTTAGGCTCAGCGAAAGTCTTAAGTCAAAAAGTGAAGTCACCCAGTATATCTAGTTGTATACACACATCGGGTGTTTACTGTTTTGTTGGCGTATTTCCCACTCTGATCAGTGGCAGTTCTGGCCTGCAATATAGGGTGGACACGGCCCCACGGCGAGCACGGTAGCGCGGCACGGTAGTGCGAGCCTATGACAGGGTCTGGGGGCAGAGTCTCCAGCAGGGTCCAGGAGCAGAGCCCCTGGTCCACGAGTGAGGGGGAACCCCCCCTGAAGCTGAAGCACTTTTGGCTTTTGGACGATCAATGGAAGCCATAAATCTGCCTAATTTTCTAAAATTTGGAATTGCAAAGTAATCAGATATTTCAACTTATGAGATTGATGACTCTCTGGAAGATAACAGGTAAGATTATTAGAACTCATTATCATTACATGTGCACAATTTTAATCGGCACTTCTTACAATTTTTAGGTTTAGGTCATGTTTTTGTTCTGTTTTATAAAGGTTAAGATGTCTGTAAAGTTTGTAAACTTTTTTCGTTCTTATGTGTATGTGCAATTTTGTCTGTAAAGGCTGTCCTCGAAATGACCTATACTGTGTTGGGCAGGACGTTAGACCATACTGTCTCACTCACTCACTCACTCGCCTGCTCATCTATGTCTGATAGCACGTATCACTATGCAATCTCTGTGATGCTCTCTAGCTCTGAGATGCATTGCCCGTGAATGGCTAATAGACTCTGCATGCTTTTAACTTATCAACTTTTATTTGATGTAATGGTTTGTAGGTAAAAGTGAATGTAACTCAGAACAATCTGGCGTTGTTGATCTATCTCATGCGAATGATGAAATCTCTGATGGATAACACGGCATTATACCTGGAGAAATATGTAAGCCAACATTTTCAAACTTTTCTGCCATCCCTTTGTGTCAAGTACGATCGTTTAGTTTTTTCGGGACAGATTTGCAGGACATCTTAAGATAAACTTAGGACGTTTTTCCCACTTAAGGTCAGTCATCTTAGAATAGTGAGCTAATTTGCAGAATGCTTAACAACATAATTTTATGACAAACTTCATAACATTGCTTCAATTCGGTGAGTCGGGCTCCTGGTTTCTTCACATTTAGTACTGCAATGGGTGACTGGTATTTCGCAAGCACCCTGGCCAACTTAGTTTGGCCATCCATCACTGTGTAAGTATCACAGGCTGCGCGGTAGCGCCAGCCCTGTGTTAATGGCGACCGGCTAAGTAAAGGGAGAATGGCAGAATTCGACCCCACGCAGATCCGAAACCCCTCAACCGATCGACATAAAATTTGAAACAGGTGATTACGTCGGCGAGACGACCCCCCGTGCAAAATTTCGTGCAAATCCGTCCATTGGGGGC
>Ga0056128_1011731_pt1 | contig 10776 bp, 6 predicted proteins | sample WorMetLIZISLAND2_FD_71113 | JGI IMG/M metagenome (GOLD analysis project Ga0056128, IMG submission 71113) | Marine gutless worms symbiont microbial communities from Max Planck institute for Marine Microbiology, Germany - Olavius geniculatus... ... | reverse complement strand
GCGTCTCTAGGTTGGGGTGTTAACGCAAGTACGAAATTTGGGGGCACCGCCCCCCTTAAAATTTGGGAGGGCAAAAAACGTCCAAAATTTAGTACGTTTTACGACAACTTTCGAGTTTGATCACGAATATCTCTGGAAACGATAAAGATAGCGACAAAATCTAAACGGCGTTGACGAGAGCGATCTTTTCGGCGTTGAAAAGAAAAAATTTTTTGAAATTCGGTCCACGACGAACCAAGTTATAAGCGCTCATGTTGATCTACCCTAAGTCGACAATGCGCGTTCGGCGTATACCAATGCATTTGAGTTCGGGCCACGTGACTTTCATGCCAGGAAAATTTTACCCCCCGCCCTTAATTTCCATCAGTCGGACTTAGGGCGCCGGGCGGACTCACGTTGGGCTTTGCCCCAAATTTCTAGTTTAGAAAACTGCAGTTATAAACTGGTAAGTTTTTTTACATATATATTTGCTGTTTTATTGCCAAAAGTCGGGGAATAAGCCTGACGCATGTAAAAAGCGCTATAGCAGAATCCGTATCTTTACCTTTTACCTTTTAAGGCAGCGCAATATACCTCCGGTCAGGTACAGAACGTTGGATGTGTCTACTACTGCTGCTGCTCCTACTACGCTGCTGCTCATTATACCTGGAAATGAGGGTTGACTGTGATAGACTTCGACTGAACCCGCATCTCCGTCAGATGCAAGGATCTATTGATATTTGTTGTACAAGCCGAGGTATAGCCCCTTTTTTAAAATTTTGTTGCCGTGGCAACAAGAGTCGGTCGCGGTAAAATTCAGTTAGCAACGTTTGATGGCTCATCCATGAACCCCCCCATAGGCGCAAAAATATCGCAACAATTTTTTACGCAAGCCAAGTTATAACCAATTTTGTCCCAAATTTCGTTGCCATGGCAACGGGGCTCAATAGGGGTCAACCGGGAGTAAATAAAAATGTCACCATTAATTAGGCCGACCCCAAAACCATATTTTAGAACCAAAAATTACGACTCTATCTTGCACACAACGAAAGTAATGACAATTTAAAGAATTTTTAAATTTTCCTTGAAGGCGCCATTGTAATTTTTTTTGAATTTTCCGAATAAATAAATCAAAAATTAAATTATTTTGTAACATTAAAAAGGCACTTTCTTGCGCAAAACCGCGTAATTTGACGTATTAAGCGTAAAAATCAGTTTAACGACCAAAAAGTGTAGTAAATTTCGAACAGGGGGGGGGTGTATATTTCACCTATATTGGGAGCAAAAACCCCTGGGCGGATTGAGCCCAAATTTTGTTGGTGGTAGGGGTCCACGACGTAATCACGCCATTCAAATTTAGTGACGATCGGTTCAGGGATTTTTGGTTGGCTGAGGGTCAAGGTTTGCCTTTTCCCATAGACTTTGAGGGTCGTCTTTACAACACTCACACTATCGTGTGAGGTGTGATCGGTAATATGCCGTATAAGAATACAAGAAACCCAGCTATCGCTACGAAAAGCCGACCGTACCGCCTACGTCCGAAGCCTACTGTCCGATTTCCAGTCACGGAGAGAAAGCGATTTATCAGAGGTGACACAGTTCCATGCACGCTATGTTAACGAAACGCTGTCTCGAAAGCTACAGTTAATGTTAGTAAAACAGACATCGCACGTGGTCATTTTGCCAGGTGATATAAATAGCTACAGAGTAAATAAACAAGGAAGATATCGGGCGCATGTTTTGCAAGTATTTCTCACAATAAAAACGCCTTGCTCGGGAAGACACGCTACAGCCTATGCAGTTCCTGTTGTAGTATTGACTTTCAAGGTCATCTAGGGTCGATGATTTTCATGTCATTTGAAAGCCAATATGCGACTTTCTATCAATGATCAACAGCAACCTAAGTCCTATCTCGCACCGTTTGGCGACAACAGCGCGTACTGACCTACAAGGTCATCCAAGGTCAATGATTTCCATCTAATCTGACAAGGCATATGCCACTTCCTCCTAGTAATCAACGGCAACGTAGGCCCTATCTTGCGCCGTTTAGCCACAGTACATCCGTGGCGGACAGACGAACTGACGACAACCATGACAACAGCTTGACTGTTACTAAAGTACGGTGGGCTAAAAATAGGCAGCCTACTCATTAAATGCCGCCATCAACGATGAAATGACAGAATTGAATAAATGCATCAGCCGGTCATTGGCAGGTAATGTAATGCAGTAAGGCAGGTAAGTTAGGCCTACTCAATGGCAAACACGCAAAGACGAAAACTATTGTGAGCTCAAAAATTTCAGTATTATTATGCCGAACAAAGTTAACGAAGCCAGAAAAATTGCAGCAAAGTCAACGCAAGCCTGTACTGTAATTGAAAGGCGACGGTGTGAAAGATGACCGGTTCTGTCATCTAATTTCGCTTTCAGTTCGTACTCCGCGGTGCACTTCTGGCATATTCTTCATCATTTATCAATGACGCTGACGTCGTGCATAACATCGCAAGGAGCAGACTGAACTCACTCTCCTACTCGGCCCGATCTTAACCGGTAGTCTGGGCAAGCAGGCGCGCATAATTAACACGAATATGATAATCACCGACAGGGAAAGATACAACAACGGCGGCGGCGCCGGCGTAACATCCCCAGCCCAGCCCAGCCGGGTATTTATCGAATAAATATCTCGTCGTGATCGTTTCGCGGCTAAATAATTTATCGCCCCTGGTCAGCGATCTACAGCCGCAGCGGCGGCAGCGGTAGCCGGTCGGTCGCCGCGGGGAACACGGACACGATGGGTCCGTGCCTGTCTGTCTCGGACCTCCAACGGCGTCCACGCCTGCTCCCCGCCGCTATATAGCTCGCTCCGCACCACGCTCCCGATTTCTGCAAATTACATTTTCCGCGGTCGCCGGCTGCTGAATAATATATAAGACAGCTTAGGACAGCGGCGGCGGCCCAACAGCATGCTTCGTCCGTCGGTCTGTTGGTCCGTCGACGTTGGACGACGACGACGCGGGAAAGCCACGAGCTAGCTGTCCGTGAACGCAGTCCATCAGGTCCCGCCAACAGCAGTACCAGATGCCCTTCCCCTCACCCACTGTCCCACAGTGGCGTGGACTGGACATACACTCATCATCGCAACAACGATTCTCATCACTATCGGACATCGTAGAATGTCATTAAGCGAAAAGTCATTGTTTAGTCTATATCTCTGTCTGTCTGTCTGTCTGCAAGAGCATTTTTTCAGGACGACTGTCGCGATGTACTGTCAACGGAATCGCGCATTTCGTTCATTATTATTTTAATCTTCCAGCTCGTCGCCGTTATACAACGTAGTCAAAAACATATACACCGTGTTTCAAAAAATGCCACTTTTATTACTGAAACATTGGCGGTTTTCAATAATTTTTGGCACGAGCATCGTAAAAACCTCACCCTAACACTGTTGCTACACTACCTTGTGAAACGCCGAAGTCATAATTTGGCCGTTTGCAAGAATGAATTCATACTGCAAGGTGGCAAGTATACTAACCAATATTACCGCTGTTATCATTACGATTAGGACATCAACTACTATTAAAACGCGCTGGCTGCATTACTTACAGTCAATGTCCAAGGCTGCGTACTGGACGATTGGTTTCAAACCCTGCACGGCAGCGGTGCACTTGAGTCGAGTAGCGTGGTCTTCTGCTCGCGGTCTAAACGACACGGCGACTCTCTCGGTGCGGTATGTGATGAGGCGCATGCCGTGTTTGCCGGACAGCGTGGCACGGGACCGTAGTGCGAACTCCGTCGTCACGTCCCGTCGGCCGACCACACCCAGCCTCAGCACCGGCGGAGGATATCCGCCCACGGCGACGCACCGGATGTGGCAAGGCTGGTTCTCGACTGATCGTATAGTGTTGGAGTCGCCGGCGCCGCTCGAGTTGCCGACGTCGTAGATCAGTAGACTCTGCACAGGCGCTGCAACAAACGACCATATATGCACGTACAGGGTGCACCAGCGAGAAAAAACTTAAACCACAAGCTACAGCTCACACTGGTACTATTGTCTTCGCAATTTTCGGCTGCAGTTGTAAATGCGTCATAAAGCAACCGGTGTTGTCTGTGCCATCTCCGCGTGGTTTAACTACGATACCGAAGTGTCTGAAGTGGTATAAACTCGTACTGCGTACTTGCTTATCCATTCCAGCAGTGCGGTATCTAGTACTGACATCTTTTTAATATATCTGAGTTTACTTTCTAAGTTAGATGCATTTGCGATTTTTTTGTTTACTCTCGTATCGTTTTTACTAAATGACGTCGTTCTTAGTCTGCCGATGCAAATAAAAATGTACAAAACATCAGTTTGCACACTTGTTAACGGCGACATGCAATGACTAACACATCGAAAACAGCAACAAATCATAAAAAGGTGATATCACGCACCATCACATCGTTTAACTGTCAATGTGTTGTTGAGTATTAAAGTGAAGCGGCCAAAACTGCAGTCACTTGCGTCAAGTTTTTTGCAAATGCCAAAAATTAATTAAATCGGCCAATTTTTCACGAAGCTATTCAAAAAACAAAAGTGGCACGTTTTTATGGACCACAGTGTACATCTTATATGCCATATACGTATTAAGATACGTGTTCAATTTCAAAAAAAGTTATTCTCAACGGCGAAGAGAGTTTAGCCCTCTTAATTTTACTGCGTGCGTCTAGGCTGACAGGTGAAACATAACTGACGAGACGGATAAATATAGCTGAAAAATATAGCTACGATAAAGAGTGAGTACCGAAGACGATAAACGAGTGTAAAAGAGCTGAAGATCTTAGTATCGGTAAATAAAAAACAACGCCGGTAATATTGTCAAAGAGTGGATTATTGAAAGACGAAAAGTTGACCAAAATGGATGCATGATTCTATAAATGTCGGTGGTCAACACGATTGTAAGCTGTACTCACCACAGTCGGCTCGCAAAACGTTTCTTAATCATTACTTAGTCAAGAAACAGCAGCATTCGATTTGAAGACCGACCGCCCTACTCCTAATTGTCCATTATATTTTGCGCACAAAATACTAAAAACACACACTCGGCGCCGTTCAGCAAAGTAACGCGGCATTATTGCTGTGATTATGCTTTTTTCCGCAGTTTATTGTTGCGGGCCCAATAACGAGCAAAGAAAAAAAGTTATTTGCAGGCCGTTGAATTAAGCCTGTCCCAGATTAGCTTCGCAAAAAAACCGCCACGCCGCGGTGGTGAAACGAGGCGAAACCGGCGGCGCGATAGACCACAACACCGATGAACACTGTTAGTCTTTCTTCGGATCTGAAGCACCCGGTTGCAGATCGTAGTCCTCGGATCGATCGGAGTTGAATGTGCATCGCGCCTCGACGGCGACTAAACTTGTCGCTGTCGACATTACGTCGAACGTCGTGTCGCAGCCGCGGCTTCCGTCGTGACTACACGCTTCACTGCTACGCCCGACCCCACTTAAGCCACGGTTTCCGTCCGACGCAGTGCACGCAACGCAGGGCTTGCGTATTTTTTAACGCAGCTGATGCAACGATCTAAACGGTCAAAACGCAAGTATAGAAGCGGTTTCTATTCTTGCGTTGCGTCCATTGCGCCGGATGGAAACCAATCGTTAACGGCGCCGACGAAAAAAGTAGTAGGTCTAAGCTTTTGTCACACAAACGAAAAGCACAAAACAGTTGACATTATAGCCTACACGCAATATTTCGCACTGGGGTTCAAATTCTGCACGCCGGTCGCTAATGCATTTCGGTATAGCCTAAGCCTACTTCTGGAGGTCAATACTTAAAACAATGAGTGAGTAGGGTTTAACATCCCGCCCGACACAGTATAGGTCATTTCGGGGACGGGCAATACTTAAAACACAAAGCTCAGAAAAATCTTACCCGTTAAAAATGTCAAAGCACAAAACCAAGCATACGTCGACATGATTTAGAATAGTATCTCTGGCTATAATTATTGTACTGAAAAAATATTTTGTCTTTTTTACTGAAAGGTTTGAACCCCCAAAGACCTACAAGTACGCTACGGCGTTGACGGAATTTTTTTTGCGTGATCGCGCTACAGGGCGATGATATACAGTGACGCGCAATTAACGGACCGCGTGCCCACGCCGTATGCTATGCGGTAGCATCTGAAGAGGCGTCTGTCTGTAGACAAGTGCCGCTTTTTACGATAGGCACTTGACACTTCTTCGTCTGAGTCCGGCGGTGGTCCGACGGCGCGTGAACCGGCAAATAGCGTTGATCGATAGCTGAGAGTGGGACGCTGTCTGCTGCCGAGCGAACAAAACTCTCTCTAGGTGTGTTTTCTTTCCGCGCAACAATTTGGTCCATGTTCATATTTGATTCAAAACACTACGGCCACGGGAGTCGCCTTCAAAAATTTCAGCTGCTACTTACAGGTGAATTCAGTGGCCGCAAACTAAGGCTACTTTATTTTCAAGCTTGATATTCGGCACAATTAGCACTGATAAAAAAACGGAAATACCCTTGGGCCTACGTTTTTTAAACGCACAAGTTTCCGGCCACGTGGCAAAATTTCAAGACGATCGGCCAAGAAACCTCGGAAATATCTCGCTGATAACTGTCAGAGAAAAGACAAAAATACTTCAGCCGTAAAACATGAAGACTTTTGGCGGAGCTGTCGCTCTTCGCCGGGTGGTCTTGATGATAGCATGAATTGCCGCAAAAAGGGAGATTTGTCTGTGGTCTAAGAAAACATAGGAACGAACAGCACTGACGGTGTCTACAAGGTGCGGCAGAAAAAAGTAGCCCCCTAAAGTTTTTCGCTGTTTTCTCAGCGACCGCTAGGAATTTTAATTTGGAATTTTACACGTTTATTTGTAGAAACCTGTTACATCTAACTGCTAAATAAAATTTGATTTTGTTAAAAAATGACGAAGTTATAGACTTTTTAACATGACCGCCTACCGATTTTTTGGCATTCAAAAATGTTTATGTTAAAAATGCTATTTAATTTTTAAAAACTGGTTACGCATTACTGCCGATGACGTCACAGTGACGTTTTGACAAACAGCAATTTATACTGTTTATAAATTATTATTAAATTATCCTTCCTTTAAAGCAATCGCCGGCTGCCCACTGGATTCATCTTCCAGCAGGACGACGCGTCAGCACACACTTAGCGCGCAACGCCGCGCAGCGCACAGAACTGGCTGCGAACCAATTGTCCAGATTTCATCACCAAAAACCAGTGGCCTCCAAATTGGCGGGATATGAACCCAATGGACTATCATGTGTAGGGTGCAATGTTGGAAGCTTACCGCAAGCTTAAAACAAAGCCGAAGACAATCGCTGAACTCAAGCAAGCGCTTTAGGTTATCTGGGGCAACCTGCCGTAGGGACCGATCGACAAATCTGTGAAAAACTTCTCAAAGCGACTGAAGGCTTGTGTTGGAGCTGGCGGTGGACACTTCGAACATTTTCAGTGACAATGGAATTCTGGCATTTGATCATTAGTTAACTGTGTTGTTTTAACGATGTTATTAAATTGGTGCTGTAGCCGAAACATTTTTGAATGCTGAAAAATCGGTAGGCGGTCATGTTAAAAAATCTATAACTTCGTCATTTTTCAACAGAATCAAATTTTATTTGGCAGTTAGACGTATTAGGTTTTAGCAAATAAAAGCGTAAAATTTCAAGTTAAAATTCCAAGCGGTCGTTGAGAAAACAGCGAAAAACTTTAGGGGGCTACTTTTTTTGCCGCACCCTGTATATCGAGCTTTGGTGATCAGTGACTTGAAGTCCGTCGCCTCAGGACCTTCTGATCGTCTTTACCGTACCACCGTACACCGATCAACGAACGGTAAGCAGACGTCATGCCTACTTTATTCGCCCTGCAGTGGACGGACCGTTGGCTGTACTGTGTGAAGGTTGCGGGTGTGCTGCGTGACGGAATCTGGGTTCCAACTGTAGTCACAAGATAAAACTCAAAGACTTTTCAAGGATTTTCAAGTACTGCCGACATTAATTATCAACGACTTAATGTTGACACTAGTTTATATAATTGCACATTACGCGACACGTCGCACCGAAGTTGAAAAAAAACATTAAACTACGGCAGACCTATTGGAAAGACAAGGACCAATTTCAATTCAAAATTTTTAAAAGTGTTCATTGGATTTCTTTTCTTCAGAAGCTGCGTATTCGCGTAACCTGTATGTTTATGCTGTTAAATATACTGGAAAAATCTAAGATTTTCCAAGACTTTTACGGATGCGTGGGAACCCTGTAGAATGAAATAGTGCTAAACAATTGTCGAATTTTTAAGTTTAGAGGTTTCCTGAAAGCGTTGTGAATGCGCGATTACTCTTTATTACATCATTATTATTTACGGACTACACATAATAAACTATGAGTAAATACGACATTATTCTACACAACCGGGCAGTTTCATTGTGTTATGGGCCGACTAGCTAGACGGCATCCAACACCTAAGGTCCGTTCACAGTGCGAACAGAGTAAATGTAACGTCACGCAATCCAGTCAACCACCGGTCTGAATGACATGTCAGTCGGCAGAAGATCACGCTCTGTCGGCGCCAAATCACGCCGATCCACCGACCGGCGCCATCTTGAAGAATAGAAAAAAAAGAAGAAAAAGACTGATAGTTTGACATCTGATATTGACTGTCGAACTCAAAGTCCGAAGCGAGATTGGAACTTTTCTTTTCAAGAATTTTAACTGTTATTCTACTCAGCACACGAGAACACGCAGTACGAAAAGAAGCAAGCGATACATTGAGCACACTAGCTGAAAAACGTCAACGGGCATTATAGCCCTCACAGATGCATTACTAGACGATTAGCAAATGTGCCAAAAGTTTGAACAGCAAATACTGATCGATTACCAAATTGTTTTACAATACAGTACAGATCCACACTTTGCCATGACACGGCGACCACGGCACGGCGACTTCAAATCGCCAACGGTCGCAGCAAGTCGCAGCGTGGTCGCCGCACAATCGCCGTCTTGCGGTCACACCGAAACACAAATCGTAACGGATCGCCGTGATTTTGCATTTTACTCGAAATGCGAATCGTTCGACTGTACTAAGACTCTGTAGGGAGTATACTGCGACTAAGAAGACCGACTGTGACCGGATTCGCACTCGCAGTCCGGTCGCGCATTGTCGTAGTACGCTCGTTTTGTGATCGCAGTACGAACCGCATGGTCGCAGTTCAGTCGCAGTGCAGTCGTGCGACCTCAGATCGAGTGCAGACCGAGTGCACTGCGATCGAAAAGTCGCCGCGAGAAATTTTTTAGTTTAAAATTTCTCAGCGACCTCGCGGCGACCGTACTGGGACCTTACTGCGATCTGCCGCGATTTGGTTCAGAAACTGATCGCAGTACGGTCGCAGCCTCGGTGTGACTGGGGTCTGAGCAATGAGAATTAAAAATCGCACCCACATTGTGACCACGACTAAAAGCTTTTTTTGCTACACTACGCTGTGAAACCGTTAATTCCGACGTTGAGCGCTAAACTTCGCCAGGCAGCGAACAGCGCCGAGAGATGTACATCGTACGTATAAGTGAGTAAGGTTTAACGTCCCGCCCGACATATTATTGGTCATTTCGGGGACGACCTTTCCAGGCAATGCACATACACATAATAATGAAACGGTAAGCTTACCCTTTACAATAATGGAACAGAAAGTGTAAACTTTACAGAAAAACCTAATATGAAACAAAACACAGAAACGACCTAAACAGAAAATTGTAAGAACTCTCCATTGTGAGTGTGCACATGTAACAGTAATGGCAATCCTAACTAGAAAGCAGTCATAGCCCGCAGGTACCTCCGCCAAGGCAATGCTATTCGCCAGGTGGCGTCACTAAATTCGCTTTGCCAGCGGTTTCGCTTATCCCCCCTTTAACGCAATGGTAACGAAAATTTCAAAGTGATGCAGAATCCAAGATTCCTGCTGGATCACTACCAAAATTGAATCACTGGTAGTTTGTGCCATGCCCGACATACCCTCAAAATTTCAGAAAGATCCGTCCATAACTTTTTAAGTTATCTTGCTAACACACAGACAAACAGACAAACAAACAAACAAAAACCGGCAAAAACATTACCTCCTTGACGGAGATAATAATCTACCATGCTATCTTTCAGACAATCATAAATCTCAGAATGCTGTCCATTGCATGACGGAGGGAAATACATTGTACGTACCTCGGACGAAGAGATGATGGTTGGACTGGCCGAGGATGCTCGAGTAAGGTCCCCGTATTTCGCACGTGTAGTTCCCGCTATCAAACTGCGTCACGTCTAACACACAACGCCACACAGCGATTTACTTATTTACTTCGTAGCGCCCAAGTCACCCAGTTCCTAGGGCTGAAATATTAAAGTAATGTAATAAAATTGGCGCGTGGGATGGTCACAGCGTGGACTCGGAGATTGGGAACGTGTCTGCCAGGCAGGCCGCGTTAAATCATTGGACGGCGACCGACAACGACAAGCGCTAAAACAGGAACGCAGTTTCTCGATCGGGGGTCCGCGTCACCTCGGTCAAACGCCTTCCGATTTGTGCTAGGAACTCCAGTGTACTGACAGTCATGTCAGCCCAGCGTTTTCAGGGCCATAGGACAGAACTTGTCGATGATACGCTTTACTGAAACATCTAAAGGTTAAAGGTTAAAGGTGCATATAGCTCTTAATGATCCCATCTCAGAGCTACGGAGCGTCACTTGTCATATGGGATCACACAGTGTTACCTGCCACCCGACAGAGGTAAACGCGCCCCGCCTTA
>Ga0056128_1011730_pt1 | contig 10777 bp, 8 predicted proteins | sample WorMetLIZISLAND2_FD_71113 | JGI IMG/M metagenome (GOLD analysis project Ga0056128, IMG submission 71113) | Marine gutless worms symbiont microbial communities from Max Planck institute for Marine Microbiology, Germany - Olavius geniculatus... ... | reverse complement strand
CTTTACTGAAATCAGCAAAACACACAAAGGCATGGCTGCCCCTACCAGTGTAATACTCTACAACTTGTTTAAAACTATAGGTACATAGTGACGTTGAGTGTCTGGATTTAAAACCAAATTTTTTGAGACACAGTGTATACATAAATATATTATGCTTAGTTTACGTGTAGCCATTTAAAATCAATTAATCAATCAAAGTCTATTGAAAGCACACATGTCCTATGTCTCATCAGGAAACTAATGTAACACAGCAAAAAAACACAAAATGTAATAATGTGAACACCATCATACGCAGTTGACATTTTAGCTGTTTCACGTTTAATCAAGGGCACAATTTACAGAAAAAAAACTGAAATCATAAATCCTTGGGGGGGGTCCGTAGACCCCCAGCCCCCCCTAAATGATGCCCCTGTGATTGATGATGACGCTGTATTCAGGAGTACCTGGCTAACTACTACGCCGGTAAGTCTCCGGGCGGCAGGCCGTCGTCAGACCACAAATCGGCGCCATGTCTCAGCTCTTCCCTACCGGCCGGCAGCTGCGTGCCCGCACACACGATCCTCAAGAAGTCGCTGGACCACCCGTCGCTGAGCGAGGCTCCGGGCGAGGCGGGGTCCGAGGCCGGGGCGGTGGCGGCGTCGGTCGGTGGCTTCGCTCACAGTCCGTCGCTGCCGAATCGTCACGCCAAGTTCCGCGATGTCGTCGAGATTGTCGAGTTCGCCGAGAAGGACCAGGTCAAGACCGGAGTGCACTTCGCACACGAGGAACAGCTTCATGATGATGATGATTATGACGATGATGACGCGTTCGTCGTGGGCACGGTGGAACTCGACGATGATGATGATAATGATGAGTTGGTGCATAGCATCAACACGCCGTCGGAGTGTTCCAGCACCACCAGTGACGACCAGGTATCGTTGTTGCGCGGTATTCAGCATGGATGACCACTTTGCTGGATAATTTAGAAATGCCCGGAAATTTGACAGCTGTCTGAATAACATTGTGTCACGCGTGCTTGTGCAGATCCGGTTAGCTTTTATTTATGCGGCGCGTTGCGGGTCTTGTCTGTCTGTCCGTCCAAAACAGGAATAACCGATGTGGCCGTTTTTAGTTCAAAAGGCGCACTAATTGAAACTTTGCAGCTCTCTGTTAGAAGATTGCAACTTCTCACCCCCCCCTATTTTTAACGCACGACGAATAGAGCAAGCGGTGTGGCGACATGTTTGCTTGGTGTGGTTGGTCCAGGTGTTGTTCTTCGCGGAGGACGAGGATGACGCTGAGAAGTCGTCGACGACGAGGTCCATCGAGTCGACGTCAACCAACGGCACGACGACCCCCGACACACCGCAGCCTGTGGACAGTCCGCGTCGCTCACCGCGGCCCACTGACCACCACCACCAGGGGGCGTCCATCGCTGACGCGTCCAAGGAGAGCGTGCTTAAGAACATCTTTACGTCGCTGTCAGAGGCCGGCGCTGCGGCGGGCAACGACGAGACACGTCAACCACAACATCACCAGCCGGCGCCGACAGCGGCAGCGAGGACCGTGAAGCACGTGCGACTGATGGACATGGTAGAACACATCGAGCGACACGACGACGACGACGACTACAGCTGATGAGCATCTATAGTTCAATTCTTCCTTCCTCCTCAGAGACGATCTTCATTCTAGTGATGTAGTCCGGTCCGGCGGCGTCGATCTCTGTCCAATGTACGGCCTGAGTGAGTGAGTAAAGCGCAACCCCCACTAAGGATTCATAGTCGGTTCTCTGCGGTACAGATCATTTTGAAGTCGTGTCACCTCAGGCATAAACGATAAAAAAGGAAAACGGCAAAAGTCCAACGAACTAACGCAAAAAACCAAACTGCAGTTATACTCTAGCTATACATAAAAAGAGACGAGGTGTACGGTGTGAGGAGGGGGCCTGCAAACCATTTTCTTGCATTTTTGGCCGTAGAAACGACTTTTTTGACGCTAAAAGGCGACATCTCAGCTGCCAGTAATTTCAAGTCACCATTTTTCACTTTGAGGATGACAAGTCATTAGTGTCTTTCACCAAAATTTTGAGGGAACATGACCTGTGTACCACCCTAATGGATTGACGCCGATGGTCGTGTCCGCTCTATTTAGTACTCATTGGGCACTTCAAGCCCACCTCCATTGAATTCACCCAGTCAGACTGTCTTACTTTATACCTAGCATGTGCTAGTGAAGTAACTCTGTTAGACATTAGACACCGTTTTTCTGTTGATATTCCGTTTACAGAACATTTAGTATAGGGGCCTACTCTTGTGTTAACACTGGTTCAGTGACAATTCAGCGCCTAATCTAAACACGCAGTCAGTTAGTTCTATAGTGCAGTCCATGTGTCACATTTATAGCAACGTAACTAGACTACGCATAGTCAAGCTACTGTGCACAACAATGCATACAGCTTTAGTTCATTTTTTCTTCTGCACTTTTTCTCGAGTCTAAAAAGTATTTTGTGATGACTGCCGTGTACACTGGATTGAACAGTTGTTACTTGTTAGCCTTAGTCAGTATAGACACTTTGATCTCCCTGCAAATGATTATACTTGTATTATTTAACTGCTTTATAGTATACACATTAACTAGTTAATTTACTAGTTTATTATACTGATTAACTTATTACTGTAGTTAGATATGATCTTATTCTGTTACTTACTTGTTTGTGTTATTATTGGTGCCGGTGTGTTGGATCTCTAGTATTATATTGTTTTTGTTTGTAACTGGCAGATAATTGCAATGTTGGCTGGTTAGTGTTTAAAAGGTGCATAATTTGGTTTCATTTGACGCTCATTAATGTCAGGCTTATTAACTGCATTAACTAACTATTACAATAAAAGCCCTGCTAACGCAAACGGGAACGCGCAACAGCGGTGCATGCTTGAAAGCCTAGTGAAACAAAGTCTAAGTCAGTCGCCGTAGGGCGCCAGACGACAGCGGCGAATTATCTATAGTGTTTTGCTCGTACTCACCAGAGGTCGTGACCTGTGTCGCTCAGCCAACGCCGTATCCGCTGGAAATCGCAAATTTAGCTTACCCCCTTTCATTTAGCGCCCTCGTTTGGGGCGACCCCTTTCGAATTTAGGGAAAAGCTTTACGGTTTCTGAAACTAGAGTCTTCCAGACAGCCGACGGTAAAGATTTGGTGATCCTAACTTGCACCGTTTTTGACTGATCCACCCGTGTGACGGACGGACGTACATACAGACAGAATTGCGATGGCTAAGACACGCTACAGCAGTAGCTGCTGTTGCGCGTAAAAACTGACTAACAAAGGGCTTTCAAACTTTCTTAATTTGGCGGCATTAGCCTAAGCATAATTTTTGCGCTGGTGGATTCTGACTTCCACCCTCCCCACTTAATGTACTCCCATTTCCTTCCATTTTCCTTTTTCCATTTCCTCTCCCTCTTAAGCTCCAGCAACGGAAACCTCAAGCCCCCCCCCGGGGGGAGATCTCACGGAGCCCAGGAAGAATAAGGAAACAGTCATGGCCCTCGTTGTGACACTTGACTATAGAAATAATATTACTTACTTACTTACTTACTCTTAATCTCAATTGTTGTGTACCAGCAAGGAGAAGTGGACCGTGAAATCTCATTATACGGTACTAGGCCTATTGTATTTTGACAGTAACTATGATATACGTCTGTCTGCACTTGTTGGCGGATCCCTTCGTGGTCGGCTTTTCGTGGACATAAGGGGCCACTGGTGATGAAGACAATGCAGTTTGTATGAATGATGCTTGGTTGTACATATCTGATTTAGTGATTTAGTTCATTTGTGTTGTTGTTGTTGTTGTTACCTCCGCCAAGTGGGCTGTAGGCCTATAGTTCCAATCCAGCTTATTCTCTCAACAGTGTTACTTGATAATACTATGGATGGATTTGCGTGAAATTACTGGAATGCCTTTGGAACATCAAACAGTCGATGAGGTTTTTGGGTGATCTGCATGCTGCACTGAAAATTGTAGTCCTGTATGGCTGGGAAATAGAAACATAAGCTTACAGTATGTATTACGGACCACCCTGGTATCTCCCTGCAGGAAGCGCTACGTTTATGCTTCCAATGCTTTGATGATAGCAGATCAGCACTGCGTGGAATAAAATATTTTCTCGTAAGTCGTCGAAAATGGACCGCCCCACAGACTTTGAAGTATTCCTACCTTCTTAATAAATCGTATCCAAACTATGTAAGCTGGATTGCAGTTTTATTTAGCCTCGGCGGAGGTTTGATTGAGACTGACTCTCTTTTTAGTGTTTGTTCAATTACTGTAGCATATAGCGGTGTTGAGTTTGCCTATTTTCGAAGTCGTTGTTATCTGTTCCTTTCCCTTATCCAGTGATCTTGTGCGTACATGTATATCATGATTATAATTCTAACTCAGCGGCATGCATACTGAGCTTCCATTCATACGCTGCTCCGTCTCTTGATGTCCTTACATGTATTTACCACGATCAGGACCGGATTAACGCATAGGCCAACGAGGCCATGGCCTAGGGCTTCGTGCTTTTAGGGGCCCTGCGCTAAGCTGCAATAAATGCTGTCACTGTCAGTTGATTTTCAGAAAAGTAATCAAAATTGTTACCACCAGATGTCATATGTTTGAATGCACCAAATTCGATTTTTTGTTCGGGCTCCGCCCTAGATTTCCTTGGAGAAGCTTACAGCGCTCCCCCAGATCCTTTAACTGGAATATAAACCATTTTTTAAAATTTTGGCCATTTGATGAATGCTTGAATAATAAATGTTTTTTTAAAATTTGTACTGTACATGTGTGTGATAAGGGGCCCCCAAAATATTTGAGCCTATGGCCCCTAAAAGCCTTAATATCCGGCCCTGACCATGATTTGTTTCCGCTCGTTTTGGGGTCTATGCAGGTTCGTATTTGGGGGGAGTTCACAGGTCCGCCCTTCCACTGGCTTTGCGTAACACTGCCCAGTAATTGCCAAAATACCCCATATTTTTACGTTCACTGGACAGCACGAGAAGCTCGAATTTCCTTCGATTGTTCCAGTTTTTATATCAGCCGAGTTTAAAAACATTGTCTCGGAAGATCTCATGCTCCTAATTAAATGGGATGGAATAACAGTCATACCCTTACAGTCTCCTTGGGTTCTGGTTTGCGCCCCCATTTTTTTCGATGTGCTTGCCAGAAACGACCGGACGTAGGTTCGAAGCTGTCTGGCGAATACCTTGTTTTTGACGTTAATATCGTATGTAGGCTATATTTGTTAACCCAGAGTTTTTCCTGTGATGCTATTCCTCGTTCCTGTTTCATTAACGCCGTCATCAGCTGCTGGTTGGATCTCAAGAAGTTGTCAATATTGCTAGCATCTGTTGGTTATTTGTGTCGTATATGGTCGTCTTGCTTTTAACGACATTAAACAACTGATTCAATTGTCATAAATGATAAAGAATAATTTTTATAGTACAGTACTTGATTTACCTATTAGGCTGCGTGACTGTAATTTACGTACAGTAGAGTCAACTGGATGAAAAAAAAGAGTAGCTTACAAGATAATGCCGGCAGCTACTGAATTAGCTGAAAAATTATTTGCTATGGGCCTAAGTACATCATAAAGCTTACGATGGTGTTTGCAAGCATACAAGATGCAACTTTGTCAGTAATGTTTCTGCACCGGTAATATTTGTCTAAATTATTTTGTATTTGTTATTGTCTGCCAACGTGATGCAAAGGTTGCGGCTTAGGTGTACCGTGTACCGTACTTCTGTGTGACATTTTGCATATCTAAGTAATATGTTTATCTCTGAAACTGAATTGTTATGACTGGTGGCGCAGTTACAGTTGTTTACGTTTCATATTTTCAGCTCTAAATAATAACGAGGTTTGGTCGAAAAATGCTGTAAACTTATAGTGTTATATGTTGCAGATTGTTAACAATTAATTAGTTAACTTATTTGTTTAAATTTATTTGCTTAATTCATGTTGAGTCTAACGCGCATTACAGTTTGTTTTTGCGATGGTACTATGCCTATTTCTGTGATGATTGAACTTAATTGCTTGTAATTTAACAGTTGCAAAGTTGGCTTGAAATCAAGTGAATAAAAGCAATTGCTACACTGGTGCAAGTTTTCTTGAAAACTTTTGACGTTCGTGGCGCACATGACGTAGAACGATAATGTTCGTGGCTGCAGTGCTGTACACAAAGGCGGACTCGGGTTCTATCCCAACTTCAAGCCCCGATGAGGATTCTTTCTTAACAAATTAAATAGTCCGATGCCGTACTGAGACCACATTAGGCCTATGTCCGTTACAGTTTCCCCTTTTTAATCCAGCTGACACTACGCCTACGGTTAGCCAAGGCTGCGGATTAACCACTCACGTGATGCCATTATGAAGTAGGAAAACAAACTACACGAACACGAATAGAATCAACTAGTTGAAAACCGTGTAAAATAGAATACTGTACACTAAGGTAATTGTTTAAAAGCGTCAGAAATATTAAAGTTTACGCCAGACGTTGGCAGACTGTTCCAGACACATAACACGTTGGCAGAAGAACCGACGGCGAAACTGCTACACGAAGTTGCTGATATTCAACTAGGGGAAAACCTCTCATGGCCCTCGGTGCTAACACTTCGCAAATTTTTTTCTTGCTGAAACATCAAAATTTATGTGTCAGTTTACAAAAGGGCTTCAGTTTCTTCAGTCTTATATACGAATTTTCCTGTGCCTCCCAATAATGAGGCTGTATACTCGTACCCTGTTCATGCCCGACTACCATACACATTTGAGTGCCTTTTAAAGTAAAAAGAACATTTATATTTTTTGGTATAAAGCAGACCTATTCGTCGTAACGCCAGACAGTTTGACGTGCATCCGACTTATATCTTTACACTGATCATTTCCAACAGGAAGTTGTGGGGCTGATGTCAAATTATGGACGACAGACACAGAACCTACGATAACGGTCGGACGTTGTTTCGCAGCTGATAAAGTGTGGATACGCTCTGAAGCAACGGTCGCCGTCCATCGCGTCCATGCCGGGCAGAACTCCGTCGGCATAGTTGAGTACCGTGCTGCAGCGCCGACATCCGGTGACGTGACCGATGACGTCACAACTCTCATTGAGCAGCCACAAGCCGGGGAAATCGCACTTGCGGTCGGTGTCGGCGCATGCGTGGTGGCACGACTGGTTGTGGGTGGCTACGACGATGCTGAGGTCGGCGCGGGTCAGTCGGTGGACCAGGCCGGCTGAGCGCCTGTGGACTGGTGAGGGGTGCCGCTCGTCGAGGGTGATGTTCTTTGTGTCAGGAGGAGGGAGAAACGCGCGTCTCGACCTGCGACGGTCTGAGTAGAAGTGCGACGTTCTGCAGACTATGAGAACTTGAGCCGCGTAGTACCTCAACAACAACAGCGTACATGTACAATGGCTGATATTTCAAGCCAACTCAAGTTATAGTACTTAATTAAGCGCGTAAGATTACCCAATGCACACCCTCACATACGTACCAGCACGCATAAATAGAACAAACGTCCTCCCTCCCCCAAAATGCATTAAGCTGCTACAACCTTACTTTACTGTATAATAATTCTGCGTATATCACACGGTCCAGTTATGATTAAGGTATAACGTTATACGATTACTTCGCGGTCCGGCGGGGAAGTACACGTCGTTTGCTTAAAGGTGATATCTCATGCAGCCAAAGTGTAACTAGACTGGTGAGCAATGAAAATTGACTGAGCGTGTAAATATTGCGCAGAAAATTTTAAAGCAACTTCTCTGAAATGCAAACTTCGCAGGCGCAGTACCTGAAGAACAAGGAACCGCAATAAGAGCCGCGTACAACTCCACCGTTGCCCAGACCCCAGAGGTTCCTGTCGGCCAGAATACGATGAAGATCGTGATCATCCTTGCAGCCGAAGTAGACGACTGTTTCGTTGACGCCGCCGAAGAAAAGCGCATCAGTGAGATATCGAATGTACGGGCGACGACGAATCGTGTCCGTGATCATCTGGTCGTAGGCAGCCTGCTTCAGCTGGTCCAGGTCATACTCGACGAGAATGTCAGCGTTGAGCAGCTGAGACTCGAACGGATGCTCAGGTCTAGAGTTCGAGGTGGTCATTCGTCGCAGATGGAGCGCTCGACCCACCTCCGGAACGACTGAGACCAGACCGCGACGTCGCACCAATTTTTGCACCTGCAGCTCCATAGTTTCATTCATGCCATTGAGTTAAGTATGATTACCTCCGCCAAGGAGGTTATGTTTTTGCCAGACTTTGTTTGCTTGTTTGTCTGTTTGTCTGTGTGTCAGCAAGAAAACTCAAAAAGTTCTGGAAGGATCTTTCTGAAATTTTGAGGATATGTCGGGAATGGCAAAAACTACCAGTGATTCAATTTTGGGGATGATCCGGAAGGAATCCTGGATTCTGGATCACTTTGAAATTTTCGTTACCATGCTTTCAATGGGGCATAAGGCAAACCGCTGCAAGACCGAAGATGGTGCTGCCACTTAGCGAACAACATTGCCTTGGCGGAGGTGTGCGGGCTCTGACTGCTTTCTAGTTATCATTGATTTATACGTTAACGCTACACGTTTACGATGTGACGTCTGTGGGTGCGTATTTGGTATTTAACGATTTGCAGCGCTGATAAATTTCGATAATTTTCTACATTCTGTACTTCTGGAATGCGCCTGCAGGGCCACTGGCCAGTAGGCCTATAAGAGACATTCTGAAAGGCAATTTTCGGCTTTTGTTTTTCTTCCACGTTCGTTAATTTTACTGATTATTCTATGATGTCTAAAATATAGCAGGACATGTTTCACGTCTCACGCGTGCATGTGATAAGTATAATACGCGTAATGTACGAACGTACGATTAAGAAATACCATACGTAGGTTTATCGTATGTATGAGTCGAGCTTCTGGACCTGTTCGTCCCAGTTCTGCAGGCCGGCGCGGAGAGTGCGTCGAAGGTGGTCGACGTAGCGACGTCGCGTCAGCAGGAAGCCCAGCCCGGCGAAGTGACTGACGCGTCGGAATCGTCGAGGGTCCGCGGCGTAGAGCGGGTAACTGTTGTCGGCGAACAGCGACCCGGTGAACACCGTCTGATCTCGCCGCATCAGTCTTTCCACCGCTTCCAGATAAAAGAGGGCGTCCGGCGCGAGAACCAGGTCGTCTTCCAGGATGACGCACGACTCGTACGGCCTGTGTAGCGGCGGGTAGGACTGCAGAAACAGATTGTCCAGCATGCGCCGGTAGTTGACCGACACGTACAGCCAGCGATGTCGCTGGAACTCGACGCCGGACAGTAGGATCGTTCCGTCGCCGCCAGCGTGCTTCTGCAGTCGTTCGATCAGCCGCCTCCCGTCCAGCGTCCCTGACGACTGGTTCGACGTCGTATCGGGAGTGCTGAAAAATTGGTTAGAAAAGACTTAGGGCTAAGTTTTGTGTTTGAAAATCTGACAGACCTGAAAAGTTCAAATTATACGTTTTTGGTTTGTTGTGCAATTTGTAATAGCCTACGAATCGTATTTTATTCCACCTTTTGATCATGTTTTTTTTAGTTTTGGCGTTATCGTACGTCGTTCACGCAACAAAAACTATGTGACAAAGAGAATGGTGTATATGATATTTGTTGGGTCGCACGTTTAATTTAGTGCCTATAGTCTTTTTGTACACTAAAATTAAAAAAAAACTCCTTTTAAAAATTCTCGAAAAGTCAAAAACTAAAGACACATAAAATCTCAAATCTTTTGCCTCCAAAACCTAGGTTTTTTCCAGCCCTCCGTGGTCTCGTAAGTCGTCAATTGGTGGAAAGCGACGCGCTGGAACATCGTCTGCAGTGTGCCGCCGCAGTCTCCATCGCAGTAAACGTGGATGTCGTATTGACTCACACCACTCAGACAGCCGCCGCGCTGGTGCCGCCGATCTACCTGGTCCAGTAACCTCACCACGTAGCGTAGGCGGTCAGCTCGCGGGTATCCGGTCAAAATACTGAGACATCTTCGATCGCTTCTTTGCGCATTATGATGCTTCATGACTGAACGTTTTGAACTGCAAAGCAAAGTTCAGAAAATTACACGAAAATCGAAATAGAACATTTTTAGTCAAAAAGGCAAAGTGAAAACGGCACGAAGGCATTATACGGAACAAAGCATATTAGGCCCTGTAAATTTCTTTTAAAAAGTATAAAGCAGTTAGCACCTTCGCCAAAACTAAACAGTTTGCTTTTCTCAAAATGATGATGTCTAAAATAGCCGGACGCCGTATTGAAATAACCTACCGGTACTTGGTACTTGAGAAAAAAACAACAATCTGAACTGGCCACGGCTATTGTTTATCCAAAAATTCAACTACAACAATGTTAATAATATTCGGTTTTCTGTGTACGTAGTAGAAAAGATTATCAAATAAACTGGTTTTAACTTAGCAGAATAAAAACGTAATTTACTAATACTCCGGTAGTGGTTGGGGTGGTCGTATGTCCGCACGCTGCACCGCGGACTCAACTGTTGAAAGCGTTTACAATGGATGACGGCATAACGCGCTGAGGTATCGTTAGCTCACACCAATCAGCTGTGTTCAGTACAATGCTGTACGGTTGTGAAACATGGACAGTTACAAAACGCTGCGAAAGCCGAATCCTGTCCTTTGAGAGAAAATGCTACCGGAAGATTCTAAGGATATGATGGACACAAAAGGTCACTAATGAAGAATTGTACAGAAAGATTCAATTGACAGAAACCCTACTGCAGAAAGTGATACAGAGAAAGTTGCGCCTCTT
>Ga0056128_1011729_pt1 | contig 10777 bp, 5 predicted proteins | sample WorMetLIZISLAND2_FD_71113 | JGI IMG/M metagenome (GOLD analysis project Ga0056128, IMG submission 71113) | Marine gutless worms symbiont microbial communities from Max Planck institute for Marine Microbiology, Germany - Olavius geniculatus... ... | reverse complement strand
GTACAGCAGTACATTATAGGCAAGCTGTAGCGTCGCCGGACAACCGAGCGAAAAAAAAACAACAGCAGCAAGAAAAGACGTCGGCGCCTAGCTTCAGCTGACGGGTCTTAAACGACGACAGTAAGCTAGGCCCAACAATGATTAGGATAGTTCGCAGTCGGTTGGTGCCCGATCTGCCAGTTGTCGTATAAAGCAAATATGTACGCTGTATATAGGCCCTAGACCCATGCGACATTTCATTGAGGCTTCTGACATCCAGTAACGGTGAATTAGCAATTCAACAAATGACATCATTCAAGATATCATTAGTATCATTCAAGAACTGATATTCCAAAATTAAGGCGTCGATGTGTTGATTTGCACGTCTTTGTCTGACGCAACAACTTACCTGGCAATGCCAAAAGTGCTGTTTTTGCATATATGACCCGAGATGGACCTTGAACTGTGACCTTTTAACCCCAAGCATTCATTCTTGTCTCTGAATGCATGATAATGCTCGAGGTCTGGTACAATCGGGTCCAGCAATACTCGAGATATTACATCGACGTGCCACAATATTCATTCCGGACGCAGGCACGACCCGAAGACACAGGCTAATGTGCTACCCATACCATGTCACCTACGCACCTCTGCCGCTGTCTTCCAATCCGGTCTCATCTGAAGAACCATCTTTTCTCTGTCTCCTATTAACCCCCTAGTCTATACAGTGCCCGGGCAGTGACGCTTTGTTGCTTTGAACAGTAGACACCGTATCGATGTAGCCCATATCGATGTAGCCTATATCGTACGAAGAACTCTATCAAACGGCAAAATTTCTGCTTTTGAAACATATGATTATTTGCTTTGATGGCAAAAACTATGTATCGTATGCCGCTCATGTTACTTACTTACTTATTTACACTGGCGGAGGCATAAAATTGGACCGCGACGACACCGAAGCACCGGCGGGAATCCTCGCACCGCGCACTGCACTTAATGGCATACGCCTGTCAGAGCATCCCTCGCCCTAGCAACAGCAGCAACAGCAGCCGGGCAGCATCATACACTTCAGACGACACGACACGACAGCAGAGCGTGCTCGAGAAATGATGAGGTCCTCCACGCTCGGACGACCTGCAGGTTCCTTCGGTTGATCTCTATGCCAAAATGACTCGCAACCTACCACACACTGCAATTCTAGCACGGTCAAAAAGTTTAAGTTTGAAGACTAGCTGAATAAAATACTACAACCGGCAAAATACACCAGAATCGCTACCGGCCAACCGCGTAAACTTGAATATGTGCTAAGAACGTTGTCTTAATTTGTTCGAAATACGCGCAACATCCGTGGCAGGAACCACGTTTCGGTTGCTTCCGTACGGGTTTGTTCGCTGCACTTAATGTCCACGTCTCGCTGCAGTATGTTAAGACTGTATGTTAGAACTGGCCGATGTTTCAGACCATCAGACCAACAATCGAAAATCCACGACACGACAGCCACAAGTAAGTAAGTTTAAAAAAACTTGAAAAGCGCAAGTCTAACAGTTAGTCACAATGTGCCGCGAGTTCAGCACCCGAACAAAATGTCTTCAGCAGCTAAAACTGTTCGAATTTAATGTCAGTTTGTCTCAGATGAACTGGAAGGCTGTTGCACATTTTCGAGCCTGCAGCTGTGTGCCAGATGCACCAAAGACAAAGAAAAAGCACTCAACCATCTCAGTCTACAACTCTGCTATTACACAGCTTGCAATTTTCTGTCCACTTATGATTTTGATTATGAGCACCGAGTTGTCCCGTTCCAGGCTGCAGGCGGTGAGTATATAGGCCCTACCGTCGTATCGTCCTAGAATGACGAGCGACGTTCGTCAACGTTGGGCGCGTGTAAGAGGACAGACGACGCGACGATCATTTGGCCGAGGCTGCCAGTGCCCATCAGCCGCTAAACCCTCACCGACCGGCTTGGTCTAACCACGCACGGACGAGCAAGCTGGCGCCAAGTCAATACGTCACCGCTCGATTGAAAAAAGAAGACGAACGAGGCGATAACTCGCTGTCAGTTTAACTCTTTGGAGCGACGTGCACTGGAAAATGGCACTGACACGACGGACCAGGAACAACAGTTGCTAATGTGCTTGAAAGGGTTAACAACTGCCGGCCCAGCCGCGGCGGATGTATAGCTCTCTACATCACATCACGTGACCTCGTCACGACACAAGCACGTGACCGGAAGTTATTACCGGCGATAATAAAGTTTCCTTGCCTGGGCGTTTTCACACTTGTAAACCGAGAGGCATTTGCCGGCTTACGGTCTAAAGCCTGACAGCTGAAACGACGGTACGTCTGGAAAGTTGGCCTCGGACAAAAATCTCACCACAATTGCCCACCTTCATATTCATCGGAGTTATGCTAGCGGCTAGCCTTTTGTTGTATCTTGTCAGCTTTCGAAAGACAACTTCCATTACTAAGCACCTATCAGCAGGTTACTTTTTACGAATCTCTGATAATAATTGTAAATCAGTGGATTTATCTACCCCAAAAATGGTAAAAGTAAGTTGTTTTGGGCCGATGCAAGTCAGTCGAAATGTGGCTCGCAACTCGATACAGCGCAGATTCTGCAGTATTATAATAATACAAGCGAACCGTCGCATATAGCCTCCGGCCACTATGCCTCGGTCGGCTCTTACGCCGCTTAGCTATGTTATGATTCAAAAATCCAAATAGCGAATTTCAAGGTCGCGAGGTCAGACGTATAGGTCACCATGCTTCAGAAATCTTGTGCGACAAAAGCACCACAGACGGACGGACGGGCGGGCAAGATGTGTAATGCGGCGCCTCAGACGGCCGCATAATAATCCGCCTGCATAATAAAAAGCCATATAGAAAGGTCATGTGTCAAGCATGCAGCTTTGGCAGCCTGTGTATCGTGTGTATACATAAGGAATGCAGATCCAATGCGACAGCTGCAGCAGCAGCTGCTGCTGCTGTTGTTGCCATTGACAGCGACGCCTTGAAAGCTGCCTATCAAGTGTCATTGGATCGTCTCCATCGTTGCTATAAGACGGCACAGCAGGTTGCTCACACAGACACAGACGGTTATTTCACACGGCAATGTAATAAACTGGGGATTTAGTGGCTTTTACGACCTGGGGTGGTCTATCTCTGCCCTGGAAACAACTGGCGCATGACATGTCACGGATCTAAAAGCTGACAATAACAGTAATGACGATATTATAATAAAAGGCTAACAATACTTTTTTTACAAAGGTCGTTTCCGTCCAGTCACCAGTCACATGACTCTGCCAGCGTAAACTCAAGCCTCCCACACTATCACAGCCCGATCAAGATGCGATAATATCCCCGCCTTATCACTTATCACATAATCTTCGCGCTGCAGACGACGTCAGACTTCGTCAGTCAGCGGACCGACACCGCGCAGTGGAACTACACCGGCAACAGTTGGTCATGTTTACAAAGTACAGAACGATGATCGTCCAGACAGCAGATACATGACCAACCGACGCCTTCCGTCCGCGCTGCAGTTCGTGATGCCAAAACAAAATGTCGACCGACCGACCGCCTGCAGAACGAACTCCGCAGACAGAAATATGTCGATGAACGTCGTTCACAGCTACGCACGAAGCATCCAGGCATGACGTCGACCGAAACCATTTCAAATCGAGAACGTGTAACAACAATTTCCGCTCGACAACCATCTGACTTTCGAGAATGTCTTTGAGCACCAATTGTCCACTATGAACAACACAAAGCGACTCTGAGACCTTTACCCATTTCGACCGGAGTGGGGGTCTACACAATCACTTTGAAACTTTGAACTCCTGCGGAAACAAAGTTAATGCATTTCACCGTCGCCAAACACTTCTGACATCGATAAACAATGTAATATTTTCCTGAAAAACCAATATTCACCGCGTAGCTAATTTGGAAAAAGTTTCGGCAAAAATTTATGTCTGTTCTATAGAGAAGACGGGTTGTCTGGGTCACCCCAAGTGCGCTTATCATATGAGAAAAACTCCCCATCCCAATTTCAGCCTATCGGAAAAACTTTCTTTCAAAATTACAAAATTTAGCGGAATTTAAGAGCAACATTCAAGTGCTGAGCAACCATAAACTCAGATGTTAATCGGAAAATTGTAATTTTCTGCCCTTCCGCCCACAATTTTCTGCGCGCACAACGCTGCTAACTGGAAAACTTGTCTCCGGGGACTGGGGAAGAGAAGAACGACACCGACACTGCGCCCGTCGCCGCTAAGACGCAAACTCAAAGCAGGTCGCGTCGTTGCCATGACAACGTGGACGCCGCTTTGACGTAGACACGTGCAGGATTTCCGCGTTGACGAGTGACGACGACGTCAAGGATTTCAGTAAGCCGCAGCTGAGCACCCACCAATGTCGACGTCCATGTCGCGTGTCCACGTTGCACGCTCTCTCACTCACTCACTCGTCAAAGACGCAATTTAATTATCGCCGGTGTGTGCTGACGAGTAAGTCGAAATGGACATGTCGCAGAGGCAAAGCGTGCTTCGCTCGACAGCAGTATAGTCGTTTTCTTGCCTTGGCGTCGCTGCTGTTTTCGCTAGGTGACAGTTCTTGAAATTTCTGTTCATTAGTCGGCGTCGCAGCCTGCATCATTTCACTCTGCCACGCTCCAGTGCTCTGTCGTTTATCACTTATCTGAGCTCGCTGCAAAACTGTTGGACGGAAGGATTTGCTTATACATTTTTACTTACTCTCATTACTCCTACCGGTACTTCAAATCTAACCTGACCCTTACGGTAATCACGAACTTGAACACATAATATCAGTATGAATCGCTGGTCCGTTTCTGACGTTCCCGCGGTTTCAAGAGACCCCACTAAGTAAGTAAATAAGTAAGTAAGTAAGTAAGATTATTTAGAAGGCGCAATTTAACAACAGCCACAATGCGCCGCGCTCTCAACGCCCAAACAAAAATGTCTTTAACTGCCGTTTAAACTGTTCAAAGTTAATGTCAGTTTGTCTCAGATGAGCTGGCAGATTGTTCAACAGCCTCGGACCTGCAGCAGCAAAGCATCTGTCTCCATAGCTGTCCGTGTAACAATTGCATGCTTCTGTGAAACGGGTAGCCGACCTTGACTCAATGACGCGTTGACCATCCTGGTGATGTAGGGCAGAAGTACGTCGACGTATTCGCGCACAAGGAATGTCGGCACCGGGTCCAGCGAGCAGGACTTGACTGGTGACATGCAATAAATTGTTGTTGTCGGTTGTCGCAGCTGAATCGCTGTTTGCCCTATTGTGCCGCGTTGCCGAGTTAACCTTCAGACTTCTGACCAATACCTTTCTCAACTATAAGTAAGTAAATTCTCACACCCATGGCCAGTAAGTTTCGAAATTACCACAGCAAGAGCAGAAGATCAGCGACCAGAGAGCTTGAGACCAAGAACGTGGTCACAGAGCACATCCTTCACTCTGTGCGGAGTCTGCATGCATTATGACCTATGGCTTATAACCTACACTACAGCGACAGAATGTAGCAGCCATCGACGTCACGACTCGCAGACAAGTGTTGTGTGGGCGTTTGATTGACAGCAGCACCTGGTGGTCACGTGCTCAGACCACCGACACGCACCGGCCAACCGTTGCTAGGCAACATATGTTGTCGCTAGGCAACATATCGCCGGATAAACGACGGCGCCGTGACGTCATTACTGCGTGGCAACGCAACCAGCTGTCTGCAGTAAAGTCGCCCATGCGCACTTGATAATGTACGACGACAATCGGCAGCCACTCGAGACCGCCACACCAGACGCATAGGCCTATTCTGTAAATAAATGATAGTTATATAAAAATGTCGGCCGAATGGCCACACACGATATGCGACTTTTTGAGTTACCGTACAGCAAAAATCAATGGACATCTCTCCTTCCATGAGCAAATATGTTAAAAATGTACTTATATCAGAAAAATTACGTTAGGCCTGGCAAACGCCCCTTTCCTTATGATTAATTTTTATATTTTACTAATTAACAAAAAATTTTTTTTATAGGGGACAGGCATAAGACCCCACCTTAAACACGTCCCTTTCTGCCTCCTTTCTTCAGTTGTGGTGCATGCACCGTACAGTAAGCGGACCTCGGTGACACTGACCAATGACTAATGATGGCATTTAATCTCTTAACGTTCCTGCACAAAAAACATTCAAAGTCACGCAGCGGCGTCTTGGGTTTAAAAAGTGAGGGATGGGGAGTAAAAAGTTGCATTTTTCCGTCAGAGAGCTGCAACTTTCGCACAAAGGAGGTCACTTGTGCTCAAAATTTCAATTTTTACCCAAATTCTCCCAAAATACGGGACTTTCAGCCCCAATTTTTCTATGTTTAAAAACGTAAAGAATGGACTAAAATTGAAGGGGGCCGAAATATGGTGTCGCCAGTCGCCGTCTTATTTACGCAAAATAAATGTTTCGAATTTCAAGACATTTCGGCTGCTTGCTGTTAATTCTATTTCAACGCGCGTGCCTGTTGTAAGACTGTAGCATGATTTCAGCTTAGTCTGCGCGGCTGCTTGGAGTTGGCGAATGTCACACTCACAGCGCAGATGCAGCTTACCGCTATTACCGTACCTCCCCGCAAAGGCGCAGCCAGGATTTGGATATAGGGGGCACTTGAGGGGTGGGGCCTCAGTAACTTTTTCGATTTTAAAACTAACTAGAAAGCAGTCATAGCTCGCATGTACCTCCGCCAAGGCAAAGCTATTCGCCAGGTGGCGTCACCATCTTCGCTTTGCCAGCGGTTCCCTCATGCCCCTTTAACGCAATGGTAACGAAAATTTCAAAGTGATCCAGAATCCAGGATTCCTGCCGGATCACGCCCAAAATTGAATCACTGGTAGTTTATGCCATGCCCGACATGCCCTCAAAATTTCAGAAAGATCCGTCAATAACTATTTAAGTTATCTTGCTGACTCACAGACAGACAGACAAACAAAAACCGGCAGAAACATTACCTCCTTGGCGGAGGTAAAAATGTAGTGTTGTGACGCATTTTGGCACTATTTTGAATAACTGAGTAGGCTTCTAGAGGGCACGTCCAACAGTGCCCCCTACGGCTACGCTAGTGCCTCCCCGACGTCAGACCAGACCCCCCCCCGGCAGACTGCTGCATGACTGGTTCGCTGAACTGGCGACCGTTCCATCGGCACTCATCGGACTCGTGAATATTTCACAAGATTCGCCGAACGTCCGGCCGACGTCGCGACGCTCAGGACTAATTATCAGCAATCGCTCGGTCGGCGGTCGGTCGGTCAGCCACCAGTCGACTGACTTCCCGCCCCGACCCACCAGTACGTCAAACCAGGTAGACCTACATCCAAGACTCACTGGTCAAACTGACGACGGACTGACCACTACAGCAGCAATAGATGGACACACTGACCATTCACCGTGACATGCACTCCGCTCAGTGCCCCCCCTGCAGTCGTCATTATAACATTGATCGTTCCATTTCTCACTGCGCCCTCAATACAGTAGGCTACCTCCTTCAGCGCTAGAATTTCCACATCCCGCCGGTCACTTCTTATATAGGCCGCGCAACGCAAGCCAGGTACGACGCCATTCGTTAAGTTGACTGTTACTCTATCTACAACACTGACATATCGTGCCACCGTGGCTATGGTTCGAGTTTTACTTGGATGTATAATATACACACGTAATTAACTTATAAAGGGTCTTCGCTCCGTGGAGGCCCAACGTCGGCTACCCATGGTGGATCATCCCAAATTTTTGCCACAATAGCAGTGAGCGTGACAACAACGCGTCGTTTCTTCATATATACTTCTAAATAAAGTTATTGTTCCTAACCGGCATTCTCATTGCGCCAATATCGCGGGGTATTTCAAATATCGATCCCCTGCATCTCTACGCAGACGCAGTATTGTACACCACACGACGTGCGGCTCATCGACTGGGCAATGCATGAACAATGCATAAGCATCATCACCGCGCGCGCCATTTGCTGTATTAATATTGATGATGACGCATACGCATGACCCATGCTAGGGGCCCACTGTATAACGTCCATCTCCAGTGCCTTCTCCACTACATACAACCAATATTTTAAGCAATACAGCTGTACATACCAAATGGCAAAAACCACTATAAGTACAGTTTCTACGTCTCTTCAAAGTTTTCAGCGGAGCAAATTTAATTTCACGCTGTCGCTGACCAATTCATGCCTAAGCCCGAACTAACTGCGCAGCAATGTTGCACTGTGGTCTGTGGTCGCAAAATTTTAATTAAAATATCGCTCAACGTAAGACCCATAACTTGTAATCACCCATTCACAAACCCACATCAGGGCCAGTCACCCAATAAGTTCAGCTTGACCACACACAAGACTCAGTTCCACTGAGGACAATAGATGGAGCACTCGTTTTCCATCGCCTCTATTTGCTACAGCTCATTAAGTATCCCAATAAAATCTTTACGGCTACTCCAATACGACCCTGTTGCTGCAACTTTGGCTGTTTACAACAGCTTTCCATACTGAAGCAGCCTAAAAACCTTCGTCGTAGACCGCGACCGCGTCATAACGATGCTCCTTTTTTTGTATGCGGGTTATAGCTAATTGGATTTTCGAGTGGCGTGTGGAACAGTGGTTTGGCTGGAGAACAGGTATGCAAGAGATCATGCACAGGTGCTCGTGTATAGTCAGAGCTGCCAAGCTGTGACACACAGACAAGATTGATCGATGCCTGTCATCAACATCTTTCCTTTTTCGTTCACTCGAGTGAACGAAAAGCAAAAAGTCCTGGCAACGACCAATAATAGAACGGTACCTAGGGCCTATACACGACTCGCAATCCCAGCCGTCACATTAGACGTAGCGTTTCATCACGTCTTCACTCTACAAGTTACGACCACAAGAACTGCGGCGCTTCGCTGACAGAGTTTTTTTGTTGCACGGTATAGGCATAGGCATGATAGGCTAGACCTACACGTGGTCAGAAACTATTTGAACACTGACTTTGTACAGCTGTTCAGTTTAGCACTCAATGTGCCGGGTATTTAAATTTCGGTTTTAAAGGCATACTATTTCTGCCATACGAAAAAGCCAGCGTCTCTGAAGTCATTCTGACACCGCGGTGTTAAGCTATATGCGTTCGAATAATTTACATCAGACTGAGATGTCGTCAGCTGGCCCCAGTGGTCAGAGGTCAAAGGCAACGCCCGCACTTTTTGTTAACGCTGATGGGAAGCAAGGCAAGCTTCCCCTAAAAATATGCCGTTGCATCCTTCACAAAAAGCACACACACAATGACTAGAATAGAATCTACTGTATTTTGTCATACCTCGTCGTCAGAGTTGGCGGTCGACGCATCATCGCCGTTGGAAGAAGCGCGGCTGCCGTCAACCGGCATCGCTGCTGAGTGCTGACACGCGGAGAGACTCGCCCGCCGCTCAGCATCAAACGACGAGTCCGCGATCTCTCAATCAGCTAGCCTCCTAGCGCCGGCCTGGCTGTTCCAGCTTCCTGTCGCCGACTCCGGACGAGCTTCGCTGCAGTTCTGTATCTGGAGAAAGTCCGACGGAAGTACCACGCGCCAGCAATACGGTCCGACGAACGATTAAGGTGGATTACGGAAAATAAACAGATCTGAGGGAAGCAGCACTGCAGCAGTAACGGCTTACCGCATCCTAGCGCCGACAAATCCAGCGGATTAACTGACGCACACACACGAACGCACAGAGAGCACCAGCCAGCCTTCAGTCAGCCAGTTTCCGCCGTCGTCTACGCGGTAGCACTAGCCGCTGCTGCTACCACTAGCGCTGGCCTGGACAGCTATGACAGGTGCGTTCGTTGGGCGGCCGATAGGCAGCGCGGCCGCTAGAAGGTATTTGAGCTAGGTAGATACGTACCTGAGCGCCTCCTCTCCTCATCGCCTCAGAGGCGCCGCGCCGCTTGGTCGGTCGGTCGGTCGGTCGGTCTCGCATCGATCCCACGACGACGACGACCATCATCATCATCGTCTTGTCTCGACATCCATCGCCAGCAGCCGCTGCAACGCACACCAGCGCGCGCGCACGCATCACCTGCTCATGCACCCATCGCTTTAACACTGCGCTCGTCCACAGTCGGCCTAGTACCATTATTTCTTAGACTATACGCTTCACATCTTTCAACTTTATTCACCCGATCGTGCTGAACCGACTTAGACAAGAAGCCCAGCTGTCGCTAGAGAGAACCGAGCGTACGCGGGTGTCGGAAGGCCAGCAAATGATTTTCGTGTCATGTGAAAGCTACTTCCTATTACTGCGCAATAGGAAACTTGGTCCTATATCTCACTGTTTCTGCGATACGCCGTACCGTTTATCCACAATAGCGCGTACTGACGTACAAAATCATTCAAGGTCAATGATATTCGTGTCATCTGAGGGGCAATATGTGACTTCCTGTTAGTGATCAATATAGCAATCTATAAAAGCCCTCGCACCGTTTAGCCACAATACATCCGTTACGGACAGACAAACGGACAGACAGACGACAACCGGTGCCATAGGGCAGACCGTTAAGTTTAGCTAAGCTCAATTAACAGTCGGCCCCAAAAAGACATGATTAACACAAGAAGCCCAGCTGTCGCTAGAGGAGGTCAACTGTACTCCGGCGTCCGAAGACCAGTGAATGTGAATGAGAGGTCAGTTTAGTATACCTCTCTTTGGAGGGAAGGGACGGTCGGTCGGCAACGGAGGCATTCTATAGCCTAGGGCTTTTGCAAATGTCTGTAGCCTGTAGCCTATTAATAG
>Ga0056128_1011728_pt1 | contig 10777 bp, 4 predicted proteins | sample WorMetLIZISLAND2_FD_71113 | JGI IMG/M metagenome (GOLD analysis project Ga0056128, IMG submission 71113) | Marine gutless worms symbiont microbial communities from Max Planck institute for Marine Microbiology, Germany - Olavius geniculatus... ... | reverse complement strand
CACAGTCAGTGTGATGCAGGCAATATCACCTTTTGTAATTTTTGCTGTTTTCGATGTGCAAGTCCTTAAATGTTGCCGTTAACAAGTGTATAAACTGATGTTTTGTACATTTATTGTACTGTAGTGCCGTTGTTAATATTTATGACATTAAATTACAATGTGAACGTTGCATTATTACTATTCGATGTACACGTAGCAGAAGTTAGCTGTCCTATCTGACTAACGGTTACTGATCCATTCGACTGAAAAGTCGATTGTATCGTGGCTATACAGTTAGGGTTACTTGGAAAGCAAAAATTCACCAATAATTTACTCAGAGGCGAATCTAGGTATGTTCAACATGTGCAACCGAACAGGGCCAGTCCCAAGCGAAGCCAGAATCTAGATGTCGGGGGGGGGGACTTGAGGAGTTGAGTGTGAGGAGGGGTGTCTCCTCCACGCCAAAAAAGGCCTGGAGAGGGGCTGTCTTACGAAAGTTTTTTTTCCAGTTTTTTTGGTGTAAAATGAAGTGCTTTGGTGCATTTTAACACTATTTTCAGTGACTGAGTAGGCTCCTAGTAGGAACACGTACTTCAGTGCCCCCTGGGCCTCTATGGCTACGCCAGTGACAACAAGTATATTTCAGCAAAGCGCACGTGACGCGCGATAGCAGCGGTCCTGCCACTTTGGCCACAAGTGTACAGGAATAAGAAATAACCACTTTTTAGGGGGGATAACCGTCTATGACGCCCGCTTGCGCTGGCCTCCTTAAACTTAGCGGGTCGAGACTTGGACTGCTGAAATCTCTGTTTAATGCTGAAAACTTTGTATGCAGTTTATATTGGTTTATCTCCAGCCATTTCGTCGCAATCTAGTGTTGAAATGTGTGCTGGATCCAAAAATTGCGAAAAATTCACTAAAAACCCCTTTGGGGGAAGGGGTATAAGGTCGTTCAAGGTAATCGATGTTGATAAATCTAAAAAGCCTGTTACCAGTGCTTGTTATGATAAGCAACATGTCTGTACCTATCTGCAACCGTTTTCACGCTACACGAGCCAATAGCGGTAAAATAACTACTTTTTGGTGGGGAAGTGGGTAGCCGTCTTTGATGCCCGCCTGCGCCGGCCTCCTTGTACCTAAAGGAGGTCGGAACTTAAACTGCTAAAATATACGTTTAATGCTGAAAATTTCGTATGCAGGCTGTCTTAGTCTATTTTCAGCCATTTCATCGCAATTCAGTGTTGGAATGTGCGCTGCATCAAAAAATGCGAAAAATTCACCAAAAATTCCTTTTGGGGGTTCAAGGTCGTTTAAGGTTATCGACATTGATAAATCTAAAAACCCGTCACCAGTGCTTGTTATGATAAGCAGCATGTCTGTACCTATCTGCAACCGTTTTCACACTATACGAGCCAATAACGGCAAAATAACATCTTTTAGGGGTACCCTTCTTTGATGCCTTTGTTCGAGGGAACCCCTTCACCCAGGGGCACGAAGTTTGTAACGATAAACTAGAGTCCTTGGGGCAGCTGTATATCTCGTAGATCCTAGCTTGCGTCGTTTTGACACAATACCGCAGTGTGACAGACGGACAGACGGACGCATAGACGATGGCTAAGACCCGCGAAGCATTCTGCTATCGCGCGTAAAAAGGTTCCCACTGGCTACAGAGAATATCGGACAGTAGCGCCACATTTTTTGCTTTGGGTGAGCGTCGCTTACGTAATAATAGTCTACAGTGTTTTTGTCATCAACTGAATTCATTCCGCGTCATTCGACGAGGTGTCAGAAACTTAATTAACCGCGAATGCTGTTTATTGACGTTACTGTCACATCTCGTTGACGTTTCGACGTTTTTCAGATTGTTATCGTCGCTTTACCCGGAATATTGTCACTTAGAAATGACGAACACCGCATGTTTTTACAATAACTTTTTTGACAGCTCTCGTTTCTTCTGCATCTTTCGTTGGAAGTCATTCTGCGAGGCAGGTCTGTCACTCAAACACGCAAAACAAAAAAGTATATCCATTCAGCAAGTTATTGCCATAAAGTCGTCAAATATCATTGGCGTAGCCATAGCAAAGGTGGGCACCTGGGGCACGTGCCCCCATTTAGGAGCCTACATAGTTACTTAAAATAGTGTCAAAATGCACCATAGCACTTCATTTTTACTCGCACAAAAATTCTAAAACTTTCTGGAGAAGGGGCACAGCCCTTTCCCCAAACCTCTTTTCAAATGTCGAGGAGACAGAGACACCTTTTTCCACGCCTTACCTCTCAAGTGCCCCCTACATTCCGATCCTGGCTACGCCACTGTCAAATATTGACCGATAATCAAAACTATTCACAGTTTTCCAAAAAAATCTGCTATAAAGCAGTCACTATTTATAACCTGCCACCGCAAGGCATCTGTCGTTATACGTTTGTAATATTAGACCTAATGCCAGAAAAGTAGCAAACAGGTTTAAATAAGTACTGGTCGACATTTATCACATTATTTTCGCTGCGCAGAACAAAATGGAAATTGAACAAAGATTTCTGAACAGTCCAAGATAATGATGCTTGTAGCAATATGTGTCACATAATTCGCGCTGTTCAAAATATGTAGGCCTACTTTTCGCTGACATGCAATCTTTGAGTCGACTGCGCTGTTCGTTATGTGCAATGCTGCCCGCTATGTGCTTGGATTATAGAGATTCTGGCGTGTTCGTATTTTCAGCATAGTGCACACGCCGAGATTAATACTCGTACTTTACAAGATAGTGTATCATTTCAGCCTTCGATAGTGACAAAATCTGAAATATCATTAGCAATTTCTGCGAAACGGCATGCAGCTTAAGCCCAGAGGTGAGCTCATGTCTTCTGTATTTCCGTTGGAAATGTAAAATAAAAAACGAAATTAACTCAAATCATCCAGAATTCCCGGAAACCATGGTGAGGCGAGCTGTTTTCAATAATTTTCATCGAATAAAGTATTTCGCTGGCTCAACCTATGGTTTCGGCAAGCAACTTCGATATTAGTGTCGTATCTTATTTCGTATTCATCACTGTATTGGTCGACATGAATAATTATTAGATTTGAGTGTCACTGTGATTGGGTGGCTCGCAACGTCAACGTTATGAGATGCGCTCAATCAATAACACTGTCGCTGTAGGCTACCGGACACAGATACAACAAGAAGCCCGGCTATCGCTAGGAAAAGCCGACCGTACCGTCTACGTCCGAAACCCAGCTTCCGATTTCCAGTCACGGAGATAAAACGATTTTTCAGAGGTGAGACAGTTTCATGCACGCTATGTTAACTGAACGATGTCTCGAAAGCTACAGTGAACGCCAGTATAACAGACATCGCACGTGGTCATTTCGCCAAGCGATATAAATAAATAGCTACTGTTCCATGCACGTGGTCATCTCGCCAGGTGATATAAACAGCTCCAAAGTGAATGAACAAAAAAATATCGGACGCAGGTTTTGCAAATATTTCTCACAATAAAAACGCCTTGCTCGGGAAAACACGCTACAGCCAATACAGTTCCTGTTGCAGTACTGACCTTCCAGGTCATTTAAAGTGAGTGATTTTCATGTCATTTGAAAGCCAATATGCGATATTCTATTAGTGATTAACAGTAACCCAGGCCGTATTTCTCACAGTTTGCGAGGTACGGCCACTTATAGCTTTAAACATTTCATTCAAAATTGCGGCCAAACCGCTGCAGATGGACACATGGTTACTATTGACAGCCTATAGGTAGTCGCCACCACCCTATCCCATATGGTACCATCACGACACTCTACATACGACTTACCGTTCACCCACAATACCGCATGATTGGTTCACCAGTGCGTTATTAACTTATTACCCTTCAAGGTCATCTAAGGTTAATAATTTATATGTCATTTGAAAGCCAGTATGCGACTTTCTATTAGTGACTAATAGCAACCTATCTTGCACCGTTTAGCAACAGTACCTCCGTGACGGACAAGCGGACGGACAGACAGACGGACGACAACTCATGCCAAAGTACGGTCGGCTAAAGACTGCCGTGTCGATCAATGTATGCTGCAGAACGCAATGTGCAGGCTGTAGGCTCTACAGTATAAAAATACAAAATTAAAAGCATGGTATGTTATAACGGTTATAATAGCTTAGGCCTATACAGACTGCTCGCTTTTCTGATTTTATCAGACTCGTCGGTGTTGCTGTTTCAACTCTTTTATTTGTCATTATTGTCTGTTATCTTTTTTCGATCGAGTTGAGTTAATTTATGACTAACTTAAAATTCATCTTTTGCCCATTTCAAATGCCAAATTGACATAGATCTAACTTTTTAATATCGCCTGCCTGACAAAATAGCGTATTGGCTCAGCTGAGGGACGGATCAGATCAACTTCGTGCTGCTTGACTGTTCTTGCTGTCTTGCACGCGTGTTTGTATTTTTTCCTCACATAGTTTATTCCTATTTGTGCAAGCCAATTCAAGCGATATGCCGATGGCGGTGCTTATGGTAAATGTAGCCGATCATGTTAGCCCAGTAGCCTATTGATTATTTTTATCCGTAGGCTACATTTCCTAAATGTTTGAACGTGTGAAATTTCTATTGTTTTTAGTCGTCTGTAGCGCAGTCTGTAGGCCTACGTAAATAAGACGAGATTGAAATGCTAGGAAGCTGACATAGCGGTATGTAATTTAAATCCAATACAATCTCCTGCGGACGAGTAGCCTAATAGTGACATCGACATTATACGTTGACAGCAAACGTATAGTGCTGTGCAAATAACGATTTCAACGAATTAAAAAAAATTTTGACAAATTTTTGTCCGAATTTCCACACCGTAAATCTGCTTTTACGTATGGATGTCGTAAGTTAACAGCGTCGACCATCAGTGATCTCAGCTTAACTTGAAGGTCACTCAAGGTTATCGACAGTGGCAAATATTTTTTTAAAATTAGCATTCATCTATTTTTTATGCTAACTGTTCTAGGCAATTTGACATTTTTAATTTATATCTTACAATGTAGCTACGTAAGCTACATGCACTCACGTATGCAATACCGGTATTCTGCTGCAAGTGTATTTATTTTTAAAATTCCCCACAAATTCTGTGATAACCCAACTCTGGTACGAGAGCGTCCCATATTTTGGCATCATCGTCCAGGGTGTCATCAAGCTATGACGTCAGCGGTACCGACCGGTGACGTCACTGGTAAATGGTAGGCTTACTCGGCTAATCAGTAGATGTGTAATCACGTTGATACGGGCCGGTCGGACCACACAAAGACCGACTGACGCTAAGGCGTAGACTGACAATGGCGTCTGTGTGTGTGCTGTGTAAAAATAGCGCGAGCGCATCGAAACACAGCTCATAAGCTAATTACTGTCATGAATAGTATAGCTTAACCCTTTGGGGCCCATAAGGAGGCAGCCTAGTTACAGTGACTACGAAATTGAAATTAGTTTTTGTAGACTAGGTTAGTGCATGATCAGACTTTGGTTTGATTTTGTTGTTTTATTAAGAAAATGTGGCAAACCATTTGCCACTGGGCCTTATTCTAGAATGACATATGGCAATATCGTAGCCACTGGGTCACTGAACCATCGACGATGCGGCAAAAACGTGGCCACTGGGCCTCAAGTCCTCCTATAGTCTGTTTTACTGGCAAGTTTATTGCCACTAGGCCCCACGCCACGCGCATGCTGCACTGGCTTCTGGAAATATCCGAAAATAATTGCGTAACTTTATCAGAGCGATATCGTAATATACAGTTAGGCTTATGAAGTGATTTTTGACAAGTTCTGCACTTATTACACAACTTTATTTTTCGCTATAGGCTCGATGCCTTTTAAGTGAACGATCACAGGATGCTTTGAAATGACATGTAATCTCCTTATGCGACGTAAAGCAAGAACCACTGCGACTAGGCCTACTAGACGATTTGTTCTGAGTAGTTCGACTTATTGCTTTAGTGAAGAAAACATTAGAAAACAACAATATCGTAAGAGGATGGGAGTAAGCCATGCCTAACGTAAAAATGTACGTCTGAGACGTGTCTGTTTTTGTATTTTTTTTAACTTTTTACGGTACGCCACTAGCCGAAACATTGCTCAGCAGCTGGTGAAAAGGACGATCAATACAGGACGGCGAGAGCTGACAGTCGCCAAACATAATATCGATCTGACGGCGAAATCCTATCGACAAACGAGCGCACCGACTGAAACCGCGGCTACACGCACCGATTTTTCGTCCGAGGTTCTGATGGGCGTCTTTTGCCCGATAGACAAAACAACGTCGTCCGAAAAAAAAATTGGAAACAATTTGTGGACATGCACAATTGCACATTCCGTCCGATTTCCTCGGACGAAGTTTTTAACCTCGGAAGGCTCGGCGACGTCGGACGAGGAAATCAGTGCGTGTAGCCACAGCTTAACACTGCAGAGCTCTGATGTCTGCAACGAAAAACTGTTGTGACAAAAAGTAACCTACTAACTATAGCAGGGCCTATACCTAATTCACTAATTAGGTTTCACTTATTACTTATGAGATATCCAAAATCACAAAGAAAAAGGGCAAAAATCACCAAAAAATAGGCCTAACGTTCTGCACGTAAAATACCAACTTTACACACAAGTCGCAATACAAAGTGTGAGCAAAAAATCAATTCACTCAGCGGCAAGTCTCTGAAACTCACCTATAAATCGCACACCGCAGCATAGCTACCGGACCCGTATTAGTTGCAGCCGACAGTGCACAAGAACTACTGTCTTGAGGACAACTGCTGCTGTTGGAACTCGGAAAAAATGTTGCTGTCGTCTGCGTTTAACAGTAGTAACAGGCGCAATAGTGTCCAGGTCATTCATGGTGATATACGTTACTGTCTGTTGTACTTGTATTACAGTCTCATCTCAAAAGATAAAGAAAGGCTGGATGCGGTGTATACCGAATTGCGCATTAAAATGCGGACGGAAGGACTTGGGTTCGTTATTAGTAGGCCTACGACTTGCATCAGACGGAACATGTGCCCAAAGCGAGGGAGAAAAGATTTTAGTTTCTACATATTGGTCGAACATAAGTAATCGCCAAACTAGTCACATTTATCCGATGTGGGTGAACAAGACATTATATCACCTGCCACGTTTCGTTATTTTTTGTTGCCTTTTAGTTCGTGATTTTGTCACACAGCGTTTGTGATTTTGGTTCTGTTACATTTTAGTAATTTTTTTCCCTGTAATTAGTGATTTTGGTCGCTTCTGAACTAGCAAATGCAGCTCACGAATTCGCCATGTTTTGATTCATATATGGTCACGATTTTCGTTCCAGTAAAATGTTTCAATAAAGTCGTATTTTTAACGTTAACGTTATGAAAAAAAGTTGGACATAGTTACAATGACGTGAGCTGTGACGAAATCTCGACGGGATGATGCGCAGTATTGTCTAAAAAAATCTGTGATTTTCCGATCAAACTAGACAACACAGTCTGTCATTGGAAACGACACAAGGTGCCGATAGATGCGCATACGAAAGACGGTCACTAATACAGAATTTATTATACTTTCTGACACGATACAAAATGGCACCGCGCGGTTTCGTTTGACAGTTTGAATTATGCTTCTTTCCAGGGTATTCTACACAGACCTAACTGCGTAGTATTTGGTGGATTCACCGTGTTTAAATTTAATCCCGCCGCGAAGTAAATTTACACTACTGTGGATGCCTAATTACAACTCCGTCTGAATATTCGATCTGCCAGTGAGAATTATGGAGTTAACCGAGTCCGGTCAGCGGTCCATTTTTACGACGCTTCGACGATGCGATGTGTAATCACGTTCTTATTAGATCTCTGCGTGCGCGGTCCTGGACAGCGCAACCCTGGCCAGGTCTGTAATCACGTAGCTAAATCCAGGGTATGGTCAGTGATGTGGTCAATGATGTAGCGTCAGCGTCAGCAGCAGCAGCAGCATCCGAGCGCAGGCATGCAGTCAGTCGTATTAGCCTAACCTTAAAGCACACAGGCACACACGATTCATCTTGAAGTTCCGATGGCCGTCACGACCAGGACGGGAAAACCTAGGTTTTTAGCCGACCGTACTATAAGTAACGATACCGTAGAGCTATTGTCATGGTTGTCATCCGTCTGTCCGTCCGTCCGTTTGTAACGGATGTACTGTGGCAAACGGGTTGGGCGTAGAAGGAAACTTTTTACACGAATAATTATCTATCTGTCCTAAACTCGGGAATGCAAAATTTCAGCTATTTACTCCAAGGTGAACATTTTGAAATTAGGGGTTGAATGGACGGGGGGTAAGGAAAATGTGCGCTTTTCAACGGAAAACTGGCCATAGCCTATCTCGGAAACGGCGAGAGATACGGCCAAGGTTACTATTAATCACTAACAGGAAGTGGCATACGCCCTTTCAGATAAAATGATTATCATCGACCTTGGATGACCTTGAAGGCCACTGACAACCAGTACGGTCGGTCCCATCTTAACGACAACTGGGCTCTTTGTTTTGGGTTTGAATCTACGAAGATAGACATAAAATTATGATCCAGGAACATTTTAATCATGCGCCATATTCCCCGTGTCAAATTGTTATCTATAAATTAGCCTACAGACCTTAGGATGTGTTAAACGCGACGTTAAATTTCCACTCACTTATTATAGAGGTTCAATTGAGAAAAAATCCAATTTCTCAGGTTAACTTTACTATAGGCCTACATGTACAAGTCATTAGACTTGTATTAAATAGCAGAACAAATAACTCGTGGTTTGGCCATGATTTAGTGTTAAATTACAAATACATCAAAAACCTCAAGGTCACTAGCTTTATACACTTTGCTCTTCTGCTCTTCCTTTTTTCCATACTTTCTGCGCTTCCAAAATGGTTTTTACTTTACCTCGTTTTTTTGGAGTAAGAGGTTTAGTGTTTGATGCTATAGAGCAAACACAAATCTTATGTTATACGTATCGTTTGATTTTTTTCAGGTCGAAGGCAATTAACTGCAATCTGTAACAAACCAATGAATATGTTATCCGGACGATTTTACACAATACACATCCACTAAATAACTGAGCATATAGCGTGTTTACAATGAAGTCAATATTGGTAGCGATCGTTGATGGAATGAATAAATTTATTGGTCGGCCGAGAGTATCGAAGCAACTCGGCATTAAGTTCATAGGCTATAAATGTGCAGTTGTTTTTACTGTACTTGCTCATAATACTTATTGCTCATAATACTGCTTAATAACAGACTATTATTTCTGCAACATCAATCAAAGCCATCATCACACTATTGTAAGCCTATTGTCATAATACCGGTAGGCTTACATGGTAAAATATTAGTGCATTGATTGCATAAACACTACACAGCTACAGCTGCAACAGTGACAACAAGATACACACTTAATGACTCCGAAGAGTTAATTACCACTCCCAGTAGGCTAGTGCCTTAAGACGTTGGCGACATTTCGCGAAAAGCAAAACGTCGTCTGATAGGATCCCCAGTGGGCTGATAGACGGTACTTCTAGGTTCTACTGGACGCGGTGAACCATAGGAATCGGCGCATGAATGGAATGTAAAGGAGTGCAGAATCGATAACATGGTTGCAATATAAGCTTGGACCACGTCGTTGTGTACAAAATTGCATTTCGCCAGACTGCAATGATTATATGACTAGGCCTACCACAATTCATTTAGCTTCGACTTTGACTTTTGCTTTTTGGCCGACCTTTAGGTCGAGTCTCTGGCACGATGTGTCGTCTGTCTGTCGTCTTCTGTCATTGTCTGTAACGTATGTATTGCGGCGAACAGTATGTCATACCGGAAAACTTATTACACGATTAATTATTAGCTTGGTGTCACGGCTCTTCGTACGCAAAATTTCAGCGATTAAATGAAGGTGGGGGAGAAAAATGTGCGTTTTTTCAACAGATAACTCGCTGTATCTCAGAAACGGTGAGATAGCTAGGGCTGTGGTTGCTATAGTTATTAATAGAAAGTTGCACAAACTCGTTCACATAACACGAAAATCATTGATTTTGATGACCATGAAGGGTCATTACGCACCTTGTTTCTTCAGTTGTGTGGTATTGTGGCTAAATGGTATCTCGTAGGGGATCGGCGATAATATCGTTGGATAGGATGATGACAATTGTGTTACTATAGGCTTTCAATAGTAACAATGTAACAATAGTAACAATCTGCACATTGGTGACGGCTGCAGGTAGCAAATTTGCACTTAAAATTGCGGCTAAATCGCTGCAGATGAAGATATGGTTACTATTGACAGTTATTGACAGATAGGAAGCTGCCATCGCCCTATCCGATGGTACTATCGTCGACCCTCCTCAACTCACCGTTTAGCCACAATACCTCACGATTGGTATAACAAAATGCGTAATGACCCTTCAAGGTCATCCAAGGTCGACGGTTTTCGTATCGTTTGAAAGGGCTTATGCGACTTCCTATTAGTGATCAATGGCAACTTTAATTGGCCCTATCTCTCATTGTTTTTGACATACGGCGACTTATTGGTTGAAAACGCACATTTTCTTACTCTACCTTCGCTTAATTCTAAATTTGAAAAAGTTTTCCTTACACCGGGTAGCTGAAATTTTGCACGCGAAGAGCTGTACAAGACATTATCTTCAGGATGTCTTGCAATGTATCTCTTCTTGGATGACTGCTAACCTACTAACTCTCAACTCCTCCAAGACTGAATTTCTTCTCATTGGGCTTAAACAACAACTTGCTAAAATAAATAACTCTTCTCTCAACACTACTCACTCTGCTCGT
>Ga0056128_1011725_pt1 | contig 10777 bp, 4 predicted proteins | sample WorMetLIZISLAND2_FD_71113 | JGI IMG/M metagenome (GOLD analysis project Ga0056128, IMG submission 71113) | Marine gutless worms symbiont microbial communities from Max Planck institute for Marine Microbiology, Germany - Olavius geniculatus... ... | reverse complement strand
ATATATATATATATATATATATATATATATATATATACGTGTAGTAAAATCTTTTGTGAGTAACGTCTAAAAAGTCCATACTCATATGCCTACCGTTTAAACGCAACTAACAACGGTTAGGCCTACATGTAATTTCGATCTTTTATGAAATAATGAGTAGATTTAACGAGTTACGTGACACGTTTTATGATACCTGGTATTATAAAATAGACTGGTTTCAGGAGCAAAACTGTATTGTTAGATCGTGTGAAGCCGTATGGCGTAAAGACATTGCGTGACACCTTATCGGGTCGGGTATACGATGAAGATACCGGTAGGCGATTATTCACTCGTGAAACCTTGAACGCCCTTAAGCTGTTTATTAATCACAAGTAACTGACACGGCGACAGCTTTTGCCTGAAGAAAAAGTCGTTGTGAAAATGAAGGGAAATTTCGACGAGTGTCCCGCAAACGAGGAAATTACTATGTCACGGAAAACACTCCACTTCAGGCAGGTAGCTTTGTCATGGCGTGAAGACGTATTATGGCGCGTAATGAGATAATGTTAAACCATTGAGAGCGTTTCTATGACCAATAAGAAAAGCAAATTATTTACAGTGTAACGTCCCCTTTCTGATCAACCAATCCGTTTATTTTTTGTTAAAATTTGTTACGCATAAAACAGAAAAACAGACGCAGACGGACAGTCAGAAACAAAAAGCACAAACATTTGCGAAATATAAACACGAACATATAATCACACCGAGATAACTGACTGTTAGGTCTACAGACAAAAATTAACTTTACATTAAGCCAAGTTGGTAAGTTTTTTCACTATGTTTTACATTTTGTAGTAGCTTTTTAATAACGTTGCTATACATTATTTTCTTATACTTATTGGCGAGAAGAAACCTTGAAAGGCAGTGACACATTATACTGAGTGCAAACAAGTTAGTAGATCTACCTATAGACTCAAATGAGTGACTAAAATGTATAAACAAGCCAACAAGCAACTTGAAGTGATTTTTTTTCTGAAGTTTTTTCCCCTTAGCTTATGATTTAAACGTTCTACTCGATAAGTGATCGCTGACGCCACTTGTAGGAACTAGCATAATAATCCGAGTTTCGTTGACGACATACAAATTTAAGTTCTGATTATTGTTCATTATTTTGCTAATTAGTTTCTGCTGTCTAATGTTTATCAATGTTAATTTACGTTTAAAAACACACTAAAAGCATTGATTTAGCTGGTAGCGACACACGGCTGTGAATCATGGACTATGAACGAACAGGAAAAAAGATACATCCAGCGTTATGAGAATGAATGCATCGGAGAACAGGCCTATTGAAGATTTCGTATACTAAACTGATGACCACACAGCAAGTCTACACCATAGTTGGTAAGAAAAGGAACTGCTGGATCACATTGAAAGCCGTCAGCTTCGCTACTTCGGGCATGTCATGATGAGACCTCCGCATGACAACATTGAAAGCAGCGTGACGACAGATCTCGTCGAAGGAGTCAGAGAACGTGGAAGACCGAGAGTGTGCTGGCTGGACAACATCGTGGCGTGGACTGGCCTCTTGGTGGCCAGCTTGTTGCACGCTACACGAGACAGACGGCGCTGGTACTCATAATATGCGTGTGCCACTTTAATTTTTGTTATAATTCCGTAAAACATCGGCCGATTTTAATAATCTTTGGCTTGCCACATTAAGAAGAAACTTGACGTGGCCTATGTAAACAACTATAGCTTTGCGACAACGGCGTTGTGACATGACATGACAAAACACACTGTTCCTTGACTGATTTTCGTCGGATTAGATGAATAACTAAATAAAATTGTTTTACTATTTTGCGACATTTGTTCATTTTAGTCTTTATTTGTTTGCTCGCTTTGTAGTCAAATTGCCGGTGTTAGATGAATTACCATAGCTTGTAGTTTATTCGATATAAATGTAACATTATAAAACAAATAAGTCGAATTAAATTAACACGAACAAATTTGCTAAAATTATCCACTACCACTAAGTACGTCGTTATTTCTTCAAATTCGTAATGTAGCTGATGTCATGCGTCTGAACCTTGAGGCTATTTTGAATTGGTACAATTCGATTACTGGCTCGCATAATAAAATCAGGAAGAAAGTCCTGGCCATATTAGTTGCGTCACACAGGCCAGCTAGATCAGTAGTGTAGATCGCTAACACTTACCTGCCTGTTAGTGACGTCACAATGTTAATCTGGAAGATTGTCTACGTCATCGCCTGTCTTGTTTCAACCACCATCCAGGTAAGGTAAAAAAAATGCTCGTCATATGATACTAGGCCCTATGTGTGTTTTGAACTGGAAAATTGACAAGCAAACTGCCTTAATTTAATTTAGCACGTATAAAACTAAACTAACTAAAACTGTTTTAAACGGAACTAAAATGAAAAAATTGAACAAATACTGATATGTAAAAATTTGGAAAAATATATATATAAAATAAACGGAGTATAAAAATAAGATCTTAAGATAACAAAAAATAAAGAAAAATGAAACTGAACAAAACTAATACGAAAAACCGAAAATTAAAAAAATTGTTAACAGTACGTAATACCAGTCTGACTTAAAAGAAATTATTCACGCTGTAAGCGAACAGGTAAGGCAGCGTTTGCATCATTAAGTTGCATGTAAATGAAACTGTTGCAAACATGTTTCATTTTGCATATAACCACGGTCTGTTTTTAACGTACGCTTAACAAAGCTAAAATGTTTTGCAGCATTTTTGCATTATTTTATTTGACATAAACGTAGGGCCTAAGCAAGTGACTAATTATTAGTTCACATCTACGATTCAACTGTTGAGTTGAGACGCGTCGATGTGTTAGCAGAATCAACGACGCGACTCAACTGTCGTCGAGTTAAGTTGAATCGCGTCAGCGTCGTAGATGTAAATTGGCCATAACACATTGAGGTTTTGACAAAGTTATTTTATAATCAAGAGTAACTACAAATGACGCAAATGCGAATGAAAATGTCAGCAATTTGTAACAAACCAACGGGCTTTCACAACCTTTGTGCTATGAGCGTCTGCAGTTCTATATAGTTCGAGAATATGAGGTAGAATTTTCGCATTTATTATCCCTATAATTTTCTCAGTCCCACGTTTTTTTGGCTTTGACCTTGCTTTTTCATTTTCTGTATGTCCTTGGCCTTGGCCTTGATCTTAAATTAATCGCTTTGGAATTCGCCCTAAACGCGTTATCTCTGAAAACATCACTAGCTATAAGACAGTGGCGTTGTGGTCGGGGAGAGGGCGAAACAGCCCCAAATTTTAAGCAGTCGAAAAATTGTCGCAAAATCTTGTCGTTTGAAAATTTTTCGTCTAAAAATGTCAAATTTGGGGTTAAAACGCCCAGTCTTTTTAGAGTTAATTTAAAAGCAAAATTCACATTCTAAGCATTCATAGTTTTTCTGTCAGCAATTTGCAGCGTCTGTTAGTTGGAATATTGCCCCGCGTACTGTTTAATTTTTTAACCCACGACATCGTTGCTATTAAACGTTGTCGCTATATCGTTGTTTCGGTCTCGAAACGGTCTTGAGACTCACTAACGTTTCGTTTCGGTCTCGTATGGGATAATATTCCCAACGCCATGGAGTTGTCTCGGTCTCGGCGCAATACGTTTCGGTTTCGGCTCAGTACATCTTGTCTCGGGTCTCGAACCATTTTATCTCGCCGAGACGTCTTGTCCCAGGCGCGAGCCGTGCACGGTGTTTTTATGGACCACCGTGTACATGCACAGGAGCGATCGTCATCAGAATGTGCAGCCGTGAGACGGCGCTTCAAGTCACCAGTCAACGGACAGTGTCCACCCGGCTTCTACCGTGACCGCCAGCTGCACCACGTTACCGCCAACGACGACGAGGACCAGGGGCAAGATCAGGGGCAGTCAAGGTGCCGTCGGCACGGTCGACGTCGACAGCGAGGTGAGAGGATGGCCAGAGTATGCCGGCATTGTACTGTCTGCTTGCCAGGGGTTGGCGCCCTGCGACCGTGTGGACGACGTTCAGACACCGTGTGCCAGGTACTGTGGCTATTAAAATTATTTGCCAGTTTTGAGCTTTGAATTTCTGATGATTATCTTTGAAAATGCCTATATGTCGTTTTGTGTTATTTATCAGTTTTCTGTGTTGTTATCAGTTCTCGCTTGGAGGCTTTTATATAAAATACTGTTGTAATGCTCAATACTTATCATTTAAATACTATTTAAATAATTTTAAAATAATCTAAATTTTTAGCTATTTAGATGGTTGGCCGCCAATAGGGCCCACATTTGCTAATTAAAAGAGTCGCTGGTTCGACTCTCGGTCAGAACGCTATCGAGTGGTTAGCACTTAGGTGGGAGACTGTCTGCGGACAGTTAAACCATTTCTGTATATACCAACACCAAGGTCAACAGGTCAACTCAGCCTTTATCCCTTCGGGGTAGGTAAATTGAGTAGCGACCTGTCTGGCTGAAGTTATGGCGGAACGCGTTCATCTGTGTCGGGTGGCAGGTAATACTGTGTTAATGGTTAAACGGTTAAATGCTATAGCTCTTCATAAGAAACCCATCCCAGAGCTACAGAGCGTCACCCGCCGTATGGAATCACACCGTGTTACCTACCACCTGACACAGGTAAACGCGTCCCGCCTTAACCCCAGTCAGATAGGCTGGTACTCAGTTTACCTACCCCGGAGGGATGGAAGGCTGAGTTGACCTAAGGCGGGAGACGGTTACTTGCCCGCAGACAGTCACCCATCTAAGTACTAACCCGGCGTAGAGTAACTTCGTTGATCGGATAAAACGCGTTATAGCTACGTTAAGCCACCAACCCATATGTTATCCCATAATGGCAGGTGACGCTCCGTATCTCTGAGATGGGTTTCCTATAAAAAGCTATACAGTACTTGTTAACAATTTAATTATTTCACTGTTGTCAGGCATGCGTGGCGGGCATATCCTACTCGGACCTGACCAGCTACGAGCAACCTTGTCTGAGATGCACTCGATGCAGTCGCTACTCGGTGGTCGAGCGCAACTGTAGCGTCAGTCATGATGCCGTCTGCCGTCGATGTCGAAAAGGTAACAAAATCACACTCAGCTTGCACTGGTACTGTTTCTACAATTTTCGCCCGCAGTCGTGCGTCATAAAGCAATTGACGGTGTAGTCTGTGCTATCCGAGTTGCTTTAACTACGATATCGCGCACTGTCTGGAGTGAGTGGTATAAGATCGTACTGCTTATTCGCATACTCAGTCCAGCAGTGCGGTATCTAGTAGTAGGCCTACCCGAGTAACCCGACTGCGTGAATGAATTAACAGTCTGCTACATCGGCTTCAAAAACAGAACTATCTTTTAAGCAGAGCCTTAAAACATTGCTGTTTCGCCGAGCGTTCTACCGCAAATGTCGATTTTTTGACTAAAAGAAATCGGTCATTTTCTTTAGTTTTTGTCTCAGGTTTAGGCAAATATAGTAAGCCACTTGTTATTCTGTGAGTGGTTATTTTTTGACTGATTAATTGATATCCCAGAATTTTTAGGTCGGGTCGCTATCAAATGATTTTTGCTTTGACGGGTAACAGTCTACGCAAATGCAGCTATTAATCACCGAAGTCAACTCGGCCTTCTATTCCTCCGGGATATGTAAATCGAGTACCAGCCTGCCTAGCTGCATTTAAGGCAGGACGCGTTCACCTGTGTCTTGTGGCAGGTAAAACTTTGTATGGCAGGTGACGCTACGTAGCTCCGTAGTTTTCCACAAAAGAGCTTTGCACAACCCTTTAATCTTCAACTTTTGATGCGTTTGTCTGCAGGTTATTTCTCGAACAGTCTGACGCGCGAGTGCGTGCCATGCAGCTACTGTTATCCGGATCATCCCGGTCTCACTCTGCCGGTGAAGGAGTGCTCTGTACGAGGTCAACCGGTGCTCTATCGTTGTCTACCGGTCATCCACGCCCCTGTACCGCACCGGGGCTACGACCAGGCCTCGACACAGCAGCCCGGCGTCACTGGCCGGGGGACGGAGCTGCCGATGACCGCGCGGCCCGGGTCACGTGACCGTCGGGCGGAGCGTCGCAGCCGGCGGGAACGTCGTCGTCTGCTGCGTCGTCGTCGCTGTCGACAAGATGGCGGGAATCCGCGACGTGCCCGAACAACGACGACCGCTTTCTGACAGTGAAGATTCATGCCCGCCGTAGCCAGGGGTCGCCATTGCATGTTACACCGTGTCTCAAAAAACAAGCCACTTTTATTTTGCGAATAGCTTCACAAAACAGCGGCCGATTTTGAAAGGCTAATATTTAGCCAAAAACATCAAGAACACACTTGTCGTACGTAAACAACTATAGTTTTACCCATCTCATCTTAATACTGTTGCTACGCTACTTTGTTAAATGCAGCAGAAGTCGTAGTTTACCCGTTTACGACAATGTATTCATACTGGGTAGCGTATACGTTTTCCTATTGGTTGTTTTATAACTAAAACTGGCCCTAACCCTGACTTACTGACCCTATACCTACTCGCGCTAACCAAACCCTTAACAACTAAGATGCAATAACTAAAACGGTGACGGCCCGCCATTGCTATGGCGGCCTCTATATAATTATGGCGCGCCGTCACCGACAGGAACTGTGACCGCCATTTGAGTTGATATTGTAAGAAAACATTTTGGACATCAGCGTCGCAACATTACAAAGACAAAAACGTAAAAGAACAACGGCGACTGATATATCTGATGTGAATGCACAGAAACTGTTGCGGACTGATAAACAGTGGCGTCGAGGGTTACAAAATGGGAGGGCAGGGAGAGTTGCAATTTTTCGACAAACAGCTAAAAATTTCCGACAAAGAAGACTATCGGTGTTAAAAATTTTAATTTGGCCTTTAAATTTCGTTCAAAATTGGATTTTTTGCGCGCAAAATTTGCATTTTTGGACGACAATTTTTTCACAAAAAAATTCCAACGTGTTGCTATTGCTATTGCTATAGTTAGGGGCCTATTGTCTGTTGAGCGTATTTTGAAAAAAAGCTTGAATGGCAGCAGCTATAAGAGCTGCAGACAACAAAAAAACTATACCGTAATAGGCCTACTTATACATGTAGGCCTAAATCTTTTAGTTTCATCAGTGTATTTACATTTCTGTGTTTTTTACACATATCAACACGTGGTTGTAAATTATATTTCGAAGCTGTCTATGAATTATATTCGACACGGCGCGAAACAAAACATTTTGTCTTTACCAGTAATGCATGTATATCGACGGACGATATTATATCGTCAGAGTTAGGCCTACGAGATGTCGTGCCACGGTGCCTGTCTTCTTAACGTATGATCGAAAACTGCAACTATACGGCCCGCAAGCAAACAAATTATTGAAATTCAAGTTCAAAACCGATCTACACGAAAAACGCGGCTTTGTCAACATCGAATGCGGTTAACGCATGCTATGTTGGTTATACTGCGCGGCATTTATGAAGTTTATGCTACACTTAAATACATACGTAGGTACAGAACAAACGGCATGAACTGGACTGAAACGATATAAAATAAACTGCCAGTTCATTCGCTTAGTACAGTCTGTGCATCGTGCGTGTGTTGAAAAAAGTAGGCAGAGCCGATAGAAAGATGCGCTTTCCGACAGACACTGCAAAGTTCCAACAAATGAGATCGAGTGCTCAAAATTTCAACTTTGTTCTTAAACTTTTTTTCCAAAATGGAGGTTTTTTCGCAGCAAAATTTAGCACTTTTGAACGAAAATTTTCCAACGAGAAAACTTTCGGACAGTTTTCCGACAACCAAAAATTTAGGGGGGGAGACAGGTGGGGCAGTTACTTACCTTCCCTTATCACGACGCTAGTGTGCAACGCAACTGAACTGACATTTTAGTTCAAATTAGTTCTTTCGCTTTGTACATGAATTAGCAGTGATAGGGTGTTTACACGATCGAGCAAACATCGAGCTGGCTCAAGCAGGCCTATTAGAACCCCGTCCCCTGGCTCAAATGTAGGCCTAGGCTTAGGCTCTTAGCCCACAGCTGATCACATGTTATATAGGCCTTCCAATTACAACCCGCCCGCTCTCTTAATTAGCATGCTAATTACCATAGAATGTCGAGCTAGTTGCTCGATGTTTACTCGATCGTGTAAACAGTAAACACCCAGTAATGCAGCAATTCAGCTGAGGCCATGAGCGTACAGTGGCGGTTCTAGCTTAGATCGAGCTGGGGCCGGGTGTACAGCGCCCCGGATTTCGGCTTAACATCCCCAGTTTAGTGTGCATATCAGTGTAAAGGAAGGCCATCTTTTCCACCGCGGTTCGAAGTGAAGCACAGCCCCCCTGGATTTTGGGGCTAGAACCGCCACTGGGAGCGACTGGGTTAATCGATGGGCGGAAGACCGGACATCTGTAGTCGAAATGCTCCGAGGAATGTCTGATCTGGATGTGAGATGACGCTGCACGTGGCGCCGTGGTTGTCCGACTGAACGGTCAGAACGTCTCCGGCCTCCAGTGCAAACACGCCCGCCGTGAACGAACTGTCGAATGCGGCCATCCGAACTCCGTCCTGTCGCTCCCATAACTCCCGACCCCTGGCACCGTGCAAGCACACGCAACAAATCAGCTGAAATCGAACTTCTCGCGCATCGAGCACCTATTCGCTACCATGGGCGGCGCCAGAGAGAGGAGGGGCGGAGGGGGCAGCTGCTTAAAAACAGGCAAATTTGTGGCTTTCATTGCACATCCAAAAGCTAAAAATATTTCAGCTGCAGGAGGCTTCGCCCCTCTGACCCCCTGACCAGGGACTCTGCCCCTGGACCCCGCTACATTTTTTTCGACGTACACAACAACTGAATAAAGTCGAACTGGCCTCACACACAAAAAATAACATTGCCTCCTGTGCCCCGGCCCTTGCTCTCCCCCAGCTTCAGATTTCTAGCGCCAAGGGCGTCTATCCCCCTTAGGTCCTTGGAGCAAGTTCCCCCTAACTCAAAGTGATTCGCCGTAGGCGCCGAAAACGAGGCGTCGCAGACATCGAGGGGGTGGGGAATGGGGATGGTGTATCCCCCTCCCCAGCCGACTACGGGATCTGGGGGAGCGTCGTGATCTCTCCCCCAGCGGAATCCGGGGCAGAGCCCCGGCGTAAAACGAATTTTGTGCATTCTAAGCATCACAGAGCACTTCTGGTTGCAAGATATTCTAAATCATGAAAACTGCGTATTACATTACAAGCTGAAATGTAGTATGCCATAAAAACTGGGCAGCAGACCCGAGCATCGGTTACAGCAAAAACTAACATTTGTGATATCTCGAGGACCAAGCAAACAGTAACAGCGTCACTATCAGCCTTATCATCATTATCATCATCATCACCTGCAGCAGCAGCAAATTGACACTGCCACTGATAGACAAGACAGACACACAGACTATAGAGGCCAGTTGTCATTGATATAGGCCTAAGCAGCTTGCATGAGTGTCAACTGCGTTATGAGGCAACCGTACATTGTTAATGAATTGTTATAACATCAGTAGTGATTAGTTCACACAAAATGACACCAGTAAACAACTGAGTTAACGTCATCATTCAAGTCTATAACAGTTACTGGCATCAACATTACTGACACTGGCGTGTTACTGCCAGTATGACACACAATGCTGTTTTTTTAGCATTCAGACACTCTTGCAACAAGCTGCAATTGGTCACAAGTATACCCCAAGTTATGGATGATAGTGATAAGCAGGACTTACAGCCTGTATTGCGTGATGCTGGTGTGCAGAAGCTGCAGCTTATTGTCTCCATCATCAGCGTTCTTCAGCTTGACCAACAGCTTGTGGCTGCACGTCGGGTATCTACTGTACACAGTCTTGGATATTGGAAATAAATATGGATTATTTTGTACTAAAATGTAACTATAAACTGTTCAAATGATACAACTTAAAAACTACAACACATAAATCGCCGGTATAGTCTGCTAATTAACTAAGTCTGCTCCAACACTGACGCCACCCGTCTCGTGCAATGGCGCTGCCAAACCCGAGTTGATTGACAGCTACACTGTAGGTAGTAGCCCCGCCTTTTCTGTCGCATGCAAAGTTATGTCGCACATGTAGAGCTTCTTATTGAGCGTATAGTGGTTGGAACGTACACGACGTTGGGCTTGGTGCGTCCGTTGTATGTCAGCTGAAGATAGACGAAGTACGTCCCGGACGACTGGATGAAAAGTTTGTCGTGTTCGGATTCAACGCGAAACAGATTGTTGTGAGACAGCGTGTCAGCGCCCCCGTGCGACGTCCAGCGCAGTCTGCCGTCTACACACAACATATTAACGTTAATACCCCGTTTACACGATGAAGCAAAGATAAAGCAAACGTATTCGAAATACACGTGCACGAAGTGTGCTCTAAGTTTGCTTCATGTTTGCTTCATCGTGTAAACGGGGTATAGGCCTAAGCTAACGCCACTACAGTTTTAAAAGTTCGTACAGTGCGACGTAACTGAACTGAACTGACATGGTTTAGTTTTGGACGAACTGGCCAATGAGCAAGCAGTAACGCATCACAATAGACATCGTCTAACGGCGTCCGTGTCTACGTGACTACCCTCACGTACGCGTCAACCAATGACCGGTGGGCTCACTATGCTTGCTAACTGAAACAAGAAATTTGAGAAAAGCTCACGAGAAGCGCGAAAGCCTATAGCATTTCCAGTTCAGTAGTTATAGTTTCGAAAATCGCATATCACTTGGACTCGGCCCATCGGGACCATAATACAC
>Ga0056128_1011724_pt1 | contig 10778 bp, 4 predicted proteins | sample WorMetLIZISLAND2_FD_71113 | JGI IMG/M metagenome (GOLD analysis project Ga0056128, IMG submission 71113) | Marine gutless worms symbiont microbial communities from Max Planck institute for Marine Microbiology, Germany - Olavius geniculatus... ... | reverse complement strand
AAAGAAAATACAAGATAATAGAAAAAATAAACAACTTAACTAAAAAACAAACTAATAACTGGCATTGTTCTCAATAGCCAACAGTTCTTTCATTGCCACATCCTTAAACACGTTACACAAGACATTATCTGACACGATAAACTTACTCATTTGCCTTTAAGGCATTATAAAAACGTTTCCTACTGTTCAGAGTAGAGATCGGTGGTATTTGCATGATTTTCCTTAGTGAACGTCATTCTGCTATTCAGATTTTAAGACGTTCCGTATTACTTGATTTCCGTTTCGTCAGGTATTATTTATTATCTGCTAAGTGACTATTTTCTGTCTCTCTTGCTAATACATCGGTGCTCAGATTGTATCGATCTCAACCGGCGGCTGATGCCACACGCCGCAGTCTTCTGACGACGTTCGACGTTCGTTTCTGTCATGCAATCTGCGAGATGTTAAAGCGCGCGGGCGTGCGGCTCTGCTGCGCTGCACCAGGCCCATGCAGCGGCCTGGCTCTGGTAGTGACGTCACTGAAGCTACCTTGCTGCTGCTGCTGCGGCTGCTATGGTTAATCGACCTGACGTCGGTGCAGACTGCAGCAACAATCGCAGGCTCTTGCTGACTGCGTGGCGGCTTATGACGCAGCTGCGGCTTCGCTCGTCGTTCCTCGCTGTATTCCGATCGATGCTGAACGAGAATTGTGTAGCGCTGAGCCACCACGTCTTGCAGCAAGGCCAGGTTCTTGGACACCATCGTCCGTAGCGTGTCTTCAGCGGCCTGCAGACGTCCAACATCCAGCATTCTCGACTGCACTGCGGCTGCGCTGCGGCCGAAGGACACCATCAACTACGGTGGTTTTTTTCTCTCTGCAGATTCTGCTGTCGGGCGGACCTGTTTGCAGTCAGCTGGGCAGCGTCAACAGTGCTCTGATGTACACGCTGCTGCCGGCCGATCTCTGGCTGCAAGATGGTGGCATGTGATGTCTTCTGCAAGGGCGTCTGCTGCTCTGGAAAGCCAGCTCGACTCACACGCCGCTGCTTGCATAACCAACTCAACAGCTCACAGTCAGGTATGCGTTAACCCTTTTGAAAAGCACTTGCACTGAGCTGTGCTTAGTAAGTTGCTTCTACTTGCAGTCTGACCTAAATCAAGCTGATGATGGAAAATGTCTAATTGAATTTATCTCATCCAGCGCCCTTCTTATAGCAAGTGTGTGCATATTATCATATCGTTACTTTTTTCCTGCAGCACAAACGTCCGAAGTATTTGAAAAGATCGCAGCTTTCTATACTGTATTTTGCCAATATCTTCCAGTGATTCATTGTTTCTAGCTGTTGAAATTACTCTTACAGTAATTCGTCAGGTCGATTTTACCCATACTAGTACACAATGATAATCAATGATGATGATGATACTAACAGTGACAGCACTTTCATTGTCAGCACCATAAATGATTCTAGAATGTAAAGACTCTATTGTCTAGCATGCAAAGTCAGTCACGTGGGTATAACTGAAATAGGCCCCAAGTTAGTCATCGGAAAACTCTACGCTGTACGAGCAGTGGTAGATGCAATCGAATGCTATTGAGCAGCGCGTTCAATGCAGTTACTGCAAGCGGTACAAGTTTGGAGGGTTAAGCGAGAAGCGGTCCGTGTTTCATCGCCAGCATGGTCGGTCGGTTCTCGTCACCTGGCACGCCTCGTTCGTTCGTCTGTCCAGCTGGTAATCCTGGTATGTTTTCGGCGCTGGAGATAACGAACTGTTCGGACGTCTTTTATACATCGGCTGTACTCCTGCCAGAGGCCGTCTCTGCGGATTGAATACGTTCTCACTGAGTGTTGCAGTTTTGCTAGCGGACTTGGACTGTGACTTTGCCTAAGGACAGAGCTCCGGATTTAGACGGCGATCGAAAACATGTGCACCGTAACGAGACGTGGTTAGGCGGCTCTGCAGACTGACGACGCCAGCTGTCGTATTTTGGCATTTCGTGAAGGTTTACTTTCTAACTTTAAACGTAGGTGGATGCAGCAGATCGACAAAGTCGTGCAAGTCGCACTACGAACAAAGCAAGTCGCTAAAAGGCTCTGGCTAATTGCAGCAGGGGACTAACAATGGTATAAACAACCTAACGGTTTTTATAGCGCGTACAGAACGACACAACTGAACTAAACTAAAATGTTATAGCGTCTCAGTACAGTTCAGTTCAGTTCACTTTTGTCGCTCGGTACGCGCCTTTAGATTTTGCGTTTTATCTGCCCTTAAAATGGTAAATGACGAGGCGCTGTTTTGAATGGACAGCAGGAGTTGAGTGATGAAATAACTTCACGTGGTATACCGCACGAAAAGCGAGTATTCATCACGGCGTGTGTTTTGTCATTGCCGACAGGTGCGATGCTGGTGCAACGGTCTGACTGAAGGTTGCTTTTAACACGGAAGCTGTTTCCCGTGTACCTCGAACTAACTTCAGCGATGGGTAACAAGTTGTGTGCGACTTGGCAGAAAGGTTACCATGCTGCCGGTCTGCCGTGGCCGCCCAGGAAAGAGCCACAGCGTATCAGGTGAGTGAAGCGGCGAAATTTTTTTAACTGCTACTCTCGCGGTGTACGAGCGTAGCTTAATATAATGTTTACTAGCTGTGATATCGTGTGTAGTCTTAATTCTGCAAAAAAATTGATACGTGAATTATATCTATAGGCTTATGCTGACAGTATGCAGTGCTTAGAGCAGCTGAGGTAAAGCGTGGCTAATTTCATTAATATTGTCATCAGTTTCGTTATCAAAAGTATTAAAAATATAGAAACGACGTCCAGTGTACGTATAGCAAAATGTTATTTTTACGTTAAGCGTGGCGCACTTCCTTTATCTTGTGATAAGCCTAACTGTTATTTTTTATTTTAAAAAGGGGAAGCACAAGCCCCCACCCCTAAATACGCCGTTGTTAGTCATCTTTGCTTCAGACGCTGCCACTTGCTACTGGCATTACAGAGCAGAGCGCCCATTTCATTGACTGGTGGAAGAAAGCAGAATACTTTCTGGAAAATGTTGCGAAAGTGAAAAAATAGCAAACTGGGGAGATTTTGTGGCTAATTGTTGGTATAAACTTTCTGTAGATGAATCTGTTGCCACGAGATGCGTTTTGAGAACCTTAAGTGCCCCAGAATGCATTTGAGGCCTGGGCTACGCCCTTGACCCTACTGAGGGAGTTAACATCGTTCCCCAGACCTCTAGCTGCCCGAACGTTCGTTGTCCCGCTTGCCGAGGTCGTTTAATTATTTTTTTGTGTGCGAAAATCGGTTTATCGACCTCGTCAATTAGTCACTTTATATGGCTTTCATTTGTTTGTTAAATTCGAGAGCCTAGATTGGTGGGGATGGTGCGACTTGAGGGAATGATGCTTCCTACCACTGAGGGGATGGACGCCCCTGATTAGCAGATCTGCATGTTACACATTCATTACTGACAAATAACTTTCTATGTCGACTTGAAATTTCCAAGTTAATTACGTGTATGTTAAACCACGATCTGAAGTGGGAAAAGTAAAAACGAACTTAATAACGCCAGATAGTGACTGAACAGACGGTTGGTCGTGTAGCTTATGCTGTCGTTCGTTCCACTGCATTTGACTGCACCCGCGGAGTTGATGAACTGAGCCGTGGATCTTGACGGATCTGCGATGGATCTCAAGACGGAGCCCTCGAGAGACTCTTCCCCCCTCTATCTCGCCATTGGGTTTTTGGCTGTGGACCGACCAGCCGAGGCCCGCGGGTCTGGAGGGCGGGCTACTACAACAACAACAACGAATATGCGATCACAGATGACTTCTACGGTGTACGTAGCCTAAGTCCGATCTTTGATGCACATCGGCGCCCGCAGATGATGTACTGAAAGTCTGTGTTGTTAGGAGTCGATCTGGATCTTCGCTGATTTCTCTTCGCTTCCAAACACTGAACCCGACATGCTTCAAACTGTTGCACTGTCTTTGCATAGTGAACGTCCCGTGGCGTTAGTGACACGGTATCTCACTGTAGCATAGGTAGCACGAGTGCGACGGTGGAATGAGGGAATGCGGCGAGCTTAACGTGGTTGATGTGCTGACGCAGGTTGTGGGCGGAAATATTCGAGGTACGCGAGGAGAACGGACAGATGTTCTGGGGTCGAGTGTCCGATGATCTGGTACCGGTCAACATCGTTTGCATCCAGGACACGCCGAGCACCGTCTATCAGATTACCGCCTACAACAGTCTCGTCAAGAAGATCTTTGACATTCGCCTTGTTCAGCCAGGTATGCTATAGGCTAGGCTTTGCAGATGTCTTGTATTAGCTGTTGCAAAGGTGTCCCTGATGTGTCTGTCTGTCTGTCTGTCACACCCTGGTATTGTACCGTACGATAATGCAGCGCGTTATGGGTTAATGAAGTTTTCCGACAAACAGCTGCACATTTTCAACAGAGAAGAAAATTATGGGTGCTCAAGTTTTCCTTTAAGTTTCTTTCTAATGGGGAATTTGTAGCCACATTCTTATCTATGGAAGAATTTTTTTTAAACAGACTAAAATTTAGGGGGTTATATTGCTTCATTTCCCCCCGTACTGCCACAACGCAACTGCGATAATGCCTGACTTACAGAAACTGACAGACAGTTGGCCAGCTTAGTTTATAGCACTGAGCCAAACATAAAATTAGCGAAAGGGGAACAGATTTTTTCTGGTAGAAAAACCCGACAGAGGCGACAGTCGCTGAAATGCATGCAAAGCTATACGTCTATACACACTGATGATGGGTGTGGAGTGAGGCTGAGTGATGAGGGAGGTGACTGAGCGGATATGACATCTGCAGAGTATTGACTGGAGGGGTGCGTCTGGTGGTGGTGACTGATGGTGGCATAACGACGCTAGTTTACGTGGCGGCGTCCAAGAGTAATGCACTTGTGCGGAATGTAATCACAATGTCAGATGGCGATACTAGCGTCAGCACTATCACGTCATGAGTCTTAACCCTTGAGACGTCGCATGCACATGTCCGTTAACCCTCCCCTTCTGTCTTCGTTCGACTTAGTTACAAAATACTTTCAAACTACATTACATTAGAATTCAAAGTGAACAAATGTCTAGTATTTTTAGTCACTGTAACAGGTGTTTACACGATCCAGCAAACGTCCAGCAAACGTCCAGCTTCATTATAACATATGGCAGCAAACGTCCAGCATTACGGTTGCTGGAAGTTTGCTGGACGTTTGCTGGATCGTGTAAACACCCCATAACTGAGTCAAGCGAACCGAGCGGGGAAGGGTTAACGGACATATCTGTATACGATGTCTCAAGGGTTAAAGCTCAGATTGAGCCATACAGTGAAATCTGAATTGTTTTCGATTTGTTTGAGGCTCACATGTATTCCTCCGGCGAATAAATGTGCAAATGTTGAACATTTTCAGCCTGTTTCAGCCACGTCGATCAGAATGACGTTTTTCAGACGACGTTGCATATTTCGTTTCATATTGTGCAAAAATCTGAAATGGAAATTTAAAACAAAATGTTTCGTTCTTGATTTAATTTCTTGCATGCTTACGGACAGCCTTATAATGAAGCCGTGGACGCTGTCGGTTGACAGACGGTGACTGTAATTGTCGCAGTCGTTGAAAGTGTTAATCTGCAGTGAGGATCTTCAGCACGCGATGCCAGAGACTTGGTCCAGTCGATGGGTTGTGTGACTGGCAGCACTATAGTGAAGACGTCGTGGGTGGCCTGGGTTTAACCAATCAGCAGCCACTGGTCAGTGTGACGTCATGGGCAATACCCAGATACCTCGAGTGTGATTGTGATATTCCTCGGACCAAAATGTACATCATTGCCAGGTGCGGTTCTAGCACGGCCTCATGACGAGCGCTGCAGCGCGAACGTATACCGGAGGTCTGAGGGCAGAGACCCAGCGGGGTCCAGGGGCAGAGCCTCTGGTCAGGGATCAAGATGGCAAAGCCCCCTGAAGCTAAAGCACTTTTGTTTTTTGGACGTTCAATGAAAGCCCATTTTTCTAAAATTTGAAAACGCAAAGAAATCAGTTATTTGTGTTATCTTTGCAGAAAATTATAGGTGGTCACGAAACTGGAAAGGGGGGCTGGGGTAAAATTGGGGGGCTGTGCCCCCTCTCGGCCTGGGCCTAAAACCGCCACTGATCATTGCAGGTCAATCCACACAACAATCTTGCGCTGCTAAACCAGTGCGTCGATCTTGCAATTTAGTGTGCCAAATTCATATACAATCTATATACAACTGTTAAGAATAAGGTTAGGATGATGGCTCGCATTAACCACTTGTCCTAATTTTAACCCTTTACTCTAAACTTAGTATTATAGCCCGCTTACGTGTGAATTACATAGAACTTGCTACATGCGCGATCTCATAGAGTGTGTGTAGTTAATGAGTTTGACACGCTAAACTGCAAGATTACCACGGAACTTTAACGTCCAGAATCGTCGGGTCTTAGCCTAGATCAGGTCTCAACTTCTGTGGTCTTATCGCTGAAACTTATGTAGTCCATCATGCAGTTAACCCGGCGGCCGCGAGCAGCGCCCTGATTCTTTCTGAGACTTTGGCGCTTTATTACTTACATAGCATTGCAACATTCAACGAGGGACGCTATAGACTCCCACGATGTCACATCGACGGTCCCTCGACAGTGCACGTCGGAATGACGTACAGCGCGTCGTGGAACTAGAAGCGTGGTGTAAAAGCACGCTGCGCATTGCTGCGACCGCAGGACGACCGCGAGGCCGGGACCACGCCGTGCCTGGCCAGACCGTCCCTGGTCCCACCAGGGCGAGTTCGGTCGTTCGCTTGCACGGCGAACGAGAATTTTATTGATTTTCAGCCACGCACACCGGTGGGCTGTTGCAGTCTGCGTCGTCGTCGCTGCTTCATTTATATGCGTCTCGCCTGCGTCGCCGCTTTCATGCCCTGTGCGTGGCCTGTCGACCAACTTGTGCAGGCTTTGCACCGGTTTTCGGTCGCGTCACTATTTATAGCTTAATTGAAACACGGTGCGGTTTTTTCCAATTCGCTTGACACCAGTTTTTATTCGGCAGTAATATAGTACAGCTAGAATGCCGACAACACTTCGGCACGAGATAAAGTACACCCCCTAAAGACTCAAGTTTAGTTTAGGCGTTCTGACTACAGCGATAAAAACAAGAAATTTGAGCTAATGCTGACGAGACTCGCGAAAGCCTATAGCAGTTCCTTTTCGCAATCTGTCAGTCTATCTCCAGCCATTTCGTCATCGATGTTAATACGACTGAAAAGCTCGTCACTAGTGCTTGTTGTGATAGGCAGCATGCCCATGCCTGTCTGCAACCGTTTTCACAAAAGACTGGCCAACAACGACAAACTAACGACTTTTACGGGGGTGCCACTCTTAGATGCCTTCGTGCGCAGGTTTTCTTGAACCTAGAAAATCGAGACTTAGACCGTCATAATTTACGTTCAATGCTGAAAATTTCATATGCATATAGGTCTTGTCTCACGCCGTTACTGAGATACAGCGACTTAATATTGGCTAAAAATTGCAAATTTTTTCTACCCCCTCTTATTTAGCGCCTTCGTTTGGGCGCTAAATAAGACGGGGTAGAAAAAATTTGCAATTTTGTCTCTTCAAATTTATGGAAAAGCTTTACGGTTCCTGCAACTGAAGTCTTCCAGGCAGCCGACGGTGAAGATTTGGTGATCCTAACTAGCACCGTTTTTGACTGATCCACCCGTGTGACGGACGGACGGACGGACGGACGGACGGACGGACGCACAGAATTGCAATGGCTAATAAACATTGCTGAAAATTTGCTGGACGTTTGCTGGATCGTGTAAACACCCCATAAGATGCGCTGAAGCAGTCTAGCCGCTTTCGCGCGTAAAATCTAAAAATTAACAAAAGCAGAAAAAGAGAATTCTAAAACAAACTAGGTCTATATGCGTACGAAAACCGGGAGAATTCCGCGAAAGCGCGCGCAGTCACCTTGGCAGATGACTTCTATGACTAAAATAATAGAGCAGCAGTAAATAGTCAAGGTCAAGGTCGATTCTTAAACAGAATAGTTGGATAGCAAAACGTGTAAAGTGGATGCAGGTTTATGCTGTGAGAGCTGTTCGTTACATCTGCTATTGCGAGGGGCACAGAAGGTCTTGTAGATGGATTCCATCCAGCATTCATTTCGCTCGACTTAATTAACAGACCAAATAACGGCCTGCTGCAGTGTTCTGTATTAATACGTCCTATTATATGGTATATGGCACAATGTATGAAATCATAGTCGTAAACAAGTATTTCTTAGAGAAATTCGGATATCGTTGCCATTCATTTAATAACGGAAACTACAGTTCATGCTGCGCGGGAAACGGCTGAGACATCAATAGTTTACGTCTTCAATATGTCGCGATGACGAAGACTGTGAAAAAATAATCGCACACCGTCATCATATACGTTGCACAGAAAATACGCCAATGCTGCATATTTGTCTGTTGTGGTGTTGTTGGTATAGGCACGTTGCTAGTGCAGCCGTCGGACTGTTTCATCCACTGGCGCGACGTGGAGACCGGGCATGAATGGGGACTCAACTTCACGACAGTCAGCGATGCCAGGCAGTTCCGCGACTGCTGCATGGTTCGTGCCGACACATATCAGTACCACTTATCAATCAGTTTTTGTTATCAATCAATAGCCTAATTGATGCAGTCAATTTTTTGGCTAGCAAAATACATAACTTAAGTTTTGTGTACTATATGTTTCTGTCTTTTGTTATTAGCCTACGTACTATCATGGCTGGCTGAACAGGCGCATAACTTGCCTTCTAGCCCGGTGACAACTTGTAATATCACTGTTCTTCAATATAGTACAGTACAGATGAAGATGTAATTAGCGTCATATTCTGTGGTTGTGTACAGAGCCGTGTTCCTGCAGGCTTGTCTCGTAAAGCGTCGTCGTCTGAGTCGCTCAGACCAAAGTCTCGCAAGGTTCGTTACTTTGTACGATTACATGCATGTGGGCAAATTCGCATCTTTTTGTAACGAGACACGGAATAAATTTGGGAAACCCCCGGACTACGTACGGGCGGACTTCGTGGTTTTAAATTGTACTTGCATAATGAGCAATAGTGGAGTTTGTTCCAGTCGTAACATTTCGAGTCACTTCTGAACCATTTCCCAGCAACTTGATGCTAATAGCCAGTAGTCATTCAGTTAGTCAGTTTTTCAAACTGACGAAAATAGTAATGGGTCCACTGCATGTTAAAAGGGTTAGTTAATGTCCAGGCGACAGTTGGGAATGATTTTTTGTAAAGATAAGAGTTTGAGCCGTTGACCATATCTAGACAGCGACTTAGTGGCTACTGTGTTTTTTTTCTGTTTTTACTGCTTTCTAAAAATTGCTGTGTGGGTAGATTGAAACTTTGCATGATAGCTGGCTTTTGTGCTGATGAAAGTCATCCACGTGTACTGTTTGTCCGGTTGTCATAGCAACAGTTCGCCAGCGTGCGGATGGTGTCCAATCACGCATCACCTCAGCATGCCGCCGCCCGGTGCGCCACGGCCATGTCTTCGTCGCTGCACGAGACCGGAAATGACGTCAGCCACTACGGTCACGTGGCTGAGTCGCAGTACTGTGCCGCCGCCGCACCGCAACGACACTGTGCCGAGTGCTCACGGCACTGTTGCGTTAAACAACAGGTCCAGGTAGCACGTGTTGCATAGATAATTACCGAACATCTGTAGTGGTATTAACAGTATTAATCATACCGCCGTATCGGTATTACACTGGTCCATAAGTTGCCATAATGTAGGGAAAATCATTGCAGAGAGGCCAAAAATGCCAGATGATTGTGACGAAGAGGCTTCGTCCTAGTTCGTCGCTATGTATACCGAGTATTATTTTCTTGCTTACTTAATTTAAAAAACGTGAACAAAAAACAAACGCATGCAACGAGCTATATGTATAAAACACTCAGGCAGCAGGAATTTAGGCTCGTTCTGCAACTCCGTGACTTCGTCAGCCAAATCGTGAAGTTTTCGCCCAACATCTTCGGCTCATGATATTAAGTCTCGAAATATAACAGTCACCGGGGCAGGGATTTATGATTGAAAAAAAACTTAAGTTTACTACTTATAGATCACGAAGGTGGATGCATTATATTACACGTAGACGGTAGAACACTGTGTGCTTTCTGTTATTATTTTTTGCCTGTGTTTTTAGTCCTTTTACATGTTTACTACGTTTAGATGCACTGACTGCTGAGCTACTGCTTGCAGCAGTAATGCGTTGCAGCGTAAAGGCGAGTATAACTGACAGGTGGGTTCTTGTTGTGGTCGTGTGGTCAGCTGGTGTCGGTGTACGTCAATAACTGGTGCGGTGCTGACGGCGAGCAGTCCTCTGACCGTTCACCCGCCGCTGCCGCTGAGTACAGTACTCTACCAGCACACTACCAGCGCTGTCTGCAGCACCAGCGTCAGCAGCAGGCGTGCCTCGGCGCTGCCGGTCACTATCACACCGTGGGACAACGCCACCAGCTCATGTATGAGACTGTGGGCCGGGCGAGGGACGGGGTAGAGGGTGCTGCCAGAGCGATGTTGTGCAGTCGGCACGGGCGGAGTAACAGTCTGTCGCCGGGTCGAGCGCGCTACGCCGCCGGCCAGCTATGCACCGCCGCACGGCTGCGTCGACCTCTGATGATGCCAGCCGTCGACAACGAGGTAGCCGCTGCCACCACCGGCGGGGCAGCGACCGACCTCGCAGACCAGGCAGCGACCTCGTCATC
>Ga0056128_1011722_pt1 | contig 10780 bp, 8 predicted proteins | sample WorMetLIZISLAND2_FD_71113 | JGI IMG/M metagenome (GOLD analysis project Ga0056128, IMG submission 71113) | Marine gutless worms symbiont microbial communities from Max Planck institute for Marine Microbiology, Germany - Olavius geniculatus... ... | reverse complement strand
AAACAGTCCATTCTTAACACACTTCAGTCTGGCACAAAATGACACTTTGGCATTATGCAATACAGTATCAAAGCTTGGCAGACGTAATTGCATTAACATCGCAGTGACACTGCTGTATTTAGAAAATCCAAAAAAGTTTAAGGCTTTTAACATAACCATAAGCAAGCTTTTTAAGGCTGGCCCGAGGAGACTCGACCTGATGATCATGATGAAGGCTGGCCAACTGAAAGTTATTCCACAGTGCAATGTCATAAAAACACAAGATAAATGACCGAAACAGTTTCGCTTTAACATTTGATGTACACCGTGCAAATCTTTTAATAAGTAAGTTTGTCCTAGCAAACAGTGACTCCCTATTTTGGGGGTTCAAGGTCATTCAAGGTCATCAATGTTGACACTCCTAAGAAGCTCGTCACTAGTGCTTGTTATCATAAGCAGAATGTCTGTGCCTATCTGCAACTGTTTTCATGCTAGACGAGGCAATATCAGTAAAATAACCACATTTTAGAGGGGTATCCCTTTTCTACGCTCGCGTGCGCAGGCCTGCTCGAACATAAGGGGTCGTCACTTGAACTGCTAAAATTTGCGTTTAATGTTTAAAATTTCGTATGCAGGTTGTCTTGGTCTATCTTCAGGCATTTCGTCGCAATTCACTCTTGAAATGTGCGCTGCAGCCAAAAATTGCGAAAAATTCACTAAAAACCTTCTTATGGGGGTTCAAGGTCGTTCAAGGTTATAGATGTTGATAAAATTAAAAAGCCCGTGACCAGTGCTTGTTATGATAAGCAACATGTCTGTACATATCTGCAAACGTTTTCACGCTATAAAAGCTAATAGCGGCAAAATAACGTCTTTTTAAGGGGGGACCCCTCTTTAACGCCCTCGTTCGAGCGGAACCCCTTACCTAGGGGCACAAAATTTTGTCACGATAAACTAGAGTCATTGGGCTGCCAACGATGAAGATTTCGTGATCCTAGCTTGCACCGTTTTGATACAGCTTACGAGTGTGACAGACGGACGGACGGACAGACAGACGCCTTGACGATGGCTAAGACGCGCGATGCATTCTGCTATTGCGCGTAAGAATCGCTTGTGCAAGAGCGATTTTGCTGAATAATAATCTTACTATAATGCGCGAAATTGTCTGTCTGTTTGTCTGTCTGTGTGGCGCCTTTTGTGCTGCACGGTCCCGGACCCCGACCGTGGCGTTTGACATCTAGCTTGGGCCTTAAAAGTACGTGCGCCCCTACTGTGCCTTTCACCTCTCTTTACGGGTAGTCTGATGGAGGAAGGGGTTGAGTGCATGGTTGAGGTACATGGTTGAGTTGCCGGGTAACAGAGTGGACCCGCCAGTAGGGCGGGAACTTTGCTAGTGCTAAAAACGGCTCGTTTAGGGACGATAGTTTTTCAGTGCGTTCGCTAGGTGGACTGGTGTTGAGTAGATAAGATGTCTAGCTGCGGGCGGAATGCTTGCATTGTGCGTGTAGACGTTTGACTTGAATGCGTCTCTTACACCGCGTTCGTTTTCCCGGAACATACTAGAGCTAAACAGGATGTTGCCTAACGACCGGGCGTCTCGTCTCGTAATATCTCGCGAGAGTTTGATTTGTGTCTCGAGCTCTGACACTGGCCAGTTGGTCGGCGGCGTGATTCGATGGACGTCGAGCGCAGCGTAGATGTTTCTGCATCACGTACACGACAGAACAGTAAATAGACAAAACTAGCAAATTATGCCACCCGCCTTGTAATACAATGCGCGTTGCGCAATCCTAACTCTAATTCTAATGTAATCCTTGCGTACTCGTTTGCTAGCGCGACGTAATACAGGGAGGAGCACCTGCTGAAAGGGTTGTGTTGTAGCCACCAGTCTAGCAGTACGGGATAACTCTGTCCGGTCGAGTTGACAGCCCAGTACAACTGCGGCGCCAGGAAGTCCACCCAACCGCGCTGCAGCCACAGCAGCGAGTCAGCGTACAGCTTCGAGTACGGATCAAACCCGGAGATCGGTCGAGGCATTCCATGCGGGCTGCCAGGACGATACAGACCCATTGGACTGATGCTAAACTTTACACCGGGACGCAGGGACTTTACCGTTCTGAAGACGCTCTTTACCTGCAGACAACAGCAGCTGTTATACCAATAAAGCTAGAAAACTATGTCGGCTCAGTGCAGACATATGGGGTCGTCCGCCTGACTTTTCAACGTCCGAGCATATCAGATTCTACTGGCCTAGAGAAAGTTTACATCAATTCTGATTTTTCACACATTTTAGTTTATTTGAGCCCGCACGGACGGGCGGAGGGACGAGCACCACCCTTAATGCGGCTTGTTAGGACCATACAATGAAATAAAAAGGTATTTGATTTTAAAATGCATGGTTTAAAACACTTCGTGATGTGAAACGCGCAAAAACATTACGTCATTAAAGACAGAAAAAAAACAGTATTGAGATTTTTGTTCAAATATTTTCAATTCAAGATTTAAAATTCACCCTTTCTACGGACCTACACGTGCGCCACAGCATAAGTTTTACGAGGGTTAATTAACAAGTACTGAGAATCAATATATTAGACTTAAATTTTTTACACTCTAAATTGTTTCTGTTTAACTCGCTGTGACGTCATAAATTATAATGACGTCATAGAAAATGCACTTTTTACTGATTTATAGATTGTAAAAAATAGTTAACTTCAATACATTACTTTTAAGTACTTATTGGTTGACCCTCGTAAAATAAAAACTAAATATTTCTAGTGCTGAGCTCAGTAATGTTCTTTTTGGTTTTCACTCAAACATATTCGTGGCAATCTGCTGACACGTGCAATTGCCATGCATAGTATTATCCTCTCGTCCCAAATCTGAAAAGTACTTTAGCGCACATTGCTCGCTGGTTTGATCATACTTGTTACGAGCAGTTTCTTGCATAGTTACTATTTACCCAAATGATACACCAAATTACTGTAGCGGTGGCGTATTTACAGATACCATTCTGTTGATGTTATCGCGTCTCCAGTCGTCACGCGACAATGTTCCGTTTGCCTCCACGTACTTCCGGTAGGTGTCGTTGTCCGGGAAAGGTGTGTTCTGCGAGTCCGGGTATGGGTAGAAGTAGTCGTCGAAGTGAATACCGTCCACATCATATCTGTCATACAAACGGATGCGCCGTCATCAGTGAAACAATGCTGCCCAACATTGAACGACAACTGCATGTTCTAATGCTAGTATCGATTATGACTGTGTTTTATGCAAAACATATTTATAAGCGGGTGAAATCATTGCACTATAGTGCAATGATTTCACTATAGTGCAATGCGGCGTAAATTACAACAAAACACATTAGTACATTATTCTGACAATATTTGAAGACTGTCTCGTTCTTTTTATACGCGTACATTAATGCTTTATTTCTACCTTATGTTACTTGTTGTGCGACTTGTATTTCCGGTTTTGGCAAATAAGTGATGACGTATAAAACTTCTGCAGTAGGCCTAATTTATGCACAGGCCTAACTGTATCCGTAGAAACAAAGATCATTGTCTATTTTTTTACTCTGACAGTGACAGTGTAAAGTTGTGAAATCGTATCTAGCTGAGGGCTAAGGAAACGGAGATTAGCGCCGCCTTATGGCGGTCTTGTGACTCGAAAAGGACTATGATGTGGCCGTGTTTGTACGCTTTCTGCTCTGTCCGTTTGTCTGTTTCCTTCTGACTGTTGTGGGCTGCCATACATCTAAGTGTCATTAAACTAAAGATGAACAAAAGTCAAACCTGGTGATAATGTCGATGACAACGGCCACTATCCAATCACTGACTTGCTGTGTTCCGGGGTCCATCCACAGGAACTGATCGTACGGATAAGCAAATTGTCGGTAGACGTTAGCAATGTGGTTGCTGGCCAGACCGTCCCAACTCGGCTTCATGTTAGCGCGGTACGGATTCAACCAGGCATGTACCTCAATACCTCGCTCATGAGCCAGGGTCACCAGCTGCTGCAGCGGATCGAAATACGGCCAAGGAGGCTTGCCCTGCGTACCGGTCAGGTATCTGCAACGCCAACTGCCGCATACTGCATCAAGGTATCACAGACTTAAGCACAGAACGATCAAAACATCGTATTAATTATCCGCCATCTTAACAAAGTATAAATAATTATTTATTTACTTTACTGCTATGTTATGGTAGAATAAACAAGTCTAAGCCACATTACAAGACCAAACATTAGGTCTCAGGGCACTAGAGAATTTGCGTGTTATTTGTTTGTATATTTAGAGCAGAAAACTGTAATGACGTATAGTTGAATCGGTCGTACTTGCTCCACGGTTCAATGGTAGACTGGTAGAGTGCGTCAGCGGCAGGACGAGTCTGGAACATGACTGCATTGACGTGCGTTGAACTCATCATGTTGACGTACTGCACCAGCTGCCGAAGCTGTGTGCGGCTTGACTCAGACGTTGAGATCGGCCAGTCATCGTTTGAGACCGTCGCCAGGAACAGTCCTCGAAACTCCGTCTTCGGCTCACCAACTACAGACCGTGAATCAGCGCCACATCTACAGCGTAGACCTCACTCGGGCTAGATTATTATAGGCCTACAAGTACAACATCAGGCACGAATTAACTTCGAACCAAGGTTAATTTTTTAATCGTGCTGCGAACCGGCGCGGTGTCAACAAAACTAGCAAGAGCCTCGCTAACGTTTCGTGATTTTCACAAATAGGTCTAGACACACCTAAACACCCAAACAGTTATTTATTTTTTGTTGTACATTTAAACTGTTCAATAGTTTTACCATCTATTGAATCTAGCGACAGAATTAGGCCTGTATAAAAACATGTCGCCGGCCAAGTGGTGACAGATTATGCGTCCTTCTGTTTATGGGGTGTTTACACGAGCTAGCAAACGTGCTAATGCTGGACGTTTGCTAGATTGTGTAAACACCCTATTATGCATTTTAGTTAATGGTGTTAGAACAACCGCATAATAATTTGCAGCTGTATACGACGTACAGTACAGTACAGTACAGTAGGCCAATACAAAGACTGTTGCTGAGGCCTTTGTTCAAACCTTGTAATTTGGCGTCGGCGCAGTGGACGCTTGATGTTGAGATGATCATCAGCTGCATCAGCATCAGACTAGCGCTGATGTACGGAGAACCCATGAGTAGGCGACTTCGAATGATACACATAGTCACCACTGTTACACGACAGATTCGACTACAACACTGCACAGTAGGTGTCCCACACAGCGCACAGTTGAAACGGGCTTTAATGCTATTCGTTTATACGATGTGTAGTGACTGTAGTGTGCAGAATGCACTAATGCGTAAGTTTACAATCTATCTATGTCTAATTCTTACTTCAGACCTGCAGTTAGTGCAGATGTACTGTTGTCCTGCAACGTCCTTTGTATTCTACATAGCAAACACGCATAATGCGCGTCGTGTCTGTTTGTCTGTCTGTCAGCCCCCTCTAGCGCCTTACCTGTTGCACGGTCGCGAACCCCGACCGCGGCGTTTGAGTCCTTGGGCCTTAGGTACGTGCCCCATTTTGCCCCCACCTCCTCCATGGGCAGCCTGAGGGGGCGGGGGTTGAGTTGCCGGATTTTCTTTCCCCGCTGATTTTGCCAAGTCCGTCAGCTTAGCGCACCGTGTAGTGTTTCATGGCGGAAAACTCCCGCCCATAGGGCGGGGCGCTTCTAGTCATGATAATAATGCTGATGACATACAGAAACTGATTGGCTGCATTACAAAATGTAGGTCTACAAAACACGAGCGACACCAAGCATTAAAAGTGTTACGCCCATGTATCAAAAAAGTATTATTTAACTAATGCACTTTTTAGTATTTTAAGTATACTTTTTATAAAGCTATAGGCCTACTTTAAGCCCTTAGGTTAAGGTCAGAAAAGAAAAGAAGAAAGAAGCAAAAGAAAAGAAAGGTAAAAAGATAAACGTAATTAATTTTTATTGCAAAATACTTCAGTAACTTACATTTCTGTGTGTGCTGTATTTGACAAACCTGAGATTATTGTATGTGCCGGTGCTAAATGCTCTTACCGGTACACTGCAATTTCCCTGCGTAATCGAAAGCATATACAGCTGTACATGTAGCTTCGGGCAGGCCCGTCGAGAGAGTGGGGTAGGGGGGTGTCGAGCCGCGTTGGTTTTTAGTCAGCTCGTCGGCCGGGGTGTGTATGTCGCTTGCGTGAGAACAGGTCGACGACGTCAGAATGTACCATTTTGAACAGAAAAATTCTAAAATTTTCTCCCCAGAGGGACCCCGTGAAAATGTTTGGGGGCCCGCAAGAATATTTCCCCGGGCCCCACAGTGGCTTTCGACGGGCCTGGCTCCCGGTAACATGCACAAGTTTACACGCCGCTAAGCTCACACCAACTAGAAGTAGCTGTGCTGAATTAGGCTACACTTGCAATGTCATCACTACTGTAGGTCATTGTTAGGCCCATACTTCCATAAAGCAGCGAATGGCAATGACTGTCAAACAGACGAAAGCAACTGCCTTGTGACACAGTAGCGTGTAAAACATGCAAAGCCTGCTGCATGCTGACTTCTAAGTGAATCATTCATTCGTCACGGGATTATAACAAAAGTTATGCTGCGTTTTTATTGTTCACCCGCCCCAAAGTGACAACAAAAACACTACATTTTGTCGCTCTGTCCGTCTGTCCGTTTCTTTTGATTGGTCCGGCTCATAACTTCGCAGTGGTAGGCCTGAGTTAAAAAAAGTCGCAAAAGCTTTAAGGTTCAATTATGTGTATAGCTCTTATTTTGAACCCACTTCGAAGCTATAGTAGGTTACAGTGTTACCTGCCACTCGACGCAGGTGAACGCACTCCGCCTTTATCTTAACAAAAATTGGCAAGACAGAAAGCTATACACCGCTGTAATTGACGATATCGTGGATAGACGTGAAACAACTAGTGTGTTGTGCTGTATTTTTTTATTTTCCTTTTGTTTAATTATACAATTATTGAATAATTTAATTATTTAATTTTTAATCTAGCACCTCTACTGCCATTGAAAAATATTATTGATTGAAAACGTTGCGAAATAATGATAGGAGCTGTGACTGTTGTGAAGGGACCATGGTGGACGGATGCTTGAGCTCACGTTGACCGCCACATACTGATTGATTGGTAATGCAGTCTGAATGATTTATTGCATGTGACACATAATAGACGACAATCGTAAACTAGGCTAGACTATGGTTGAGAACTTGAAAAACAGTGTTCAGATCACACTGAGCCGCAGCGCATTCCAAGGCCATGTGACATCTGCATCAGAAAATCATGCAACATGTTGCAAGTCGGCACGTACTGACTGACTGCATCACACCGTTCACACGTTTAATGACCATCTGTCGCCTTGGTGTTCAACTGTAAACAACGCAATATTTGGCCACTACAATCAACCCGCGCGGCCTATGGCGTCTGCCTTTATGTTCTCGTAATAATATTGTCTGTGTTTATCTGCTTTTTGTCCAGTTTCTCGCGCTGCAGTTTATTTTCTGATCGACAAATGCGCAGCGGTGGTTTCATTCTTTCCCTAGTACATCTCCTCTGCTTCCTCGCCACTCTTTTCAGCTATTTACACCATTCTGGTAAGTACTTCTTTAGTGTTGTTCTGTTGTAATAAACTCGAAAAAACGATAGCGCTCTCTGACTACCAAATTTTGATAAATTTAATTTAAGCATAATTTCGTTAATTTAAAAGGCTATTCTTAAGTTTTATTCTGTTTACGTGCATGATGGCAAGTATCATTGCGATCTATGTTTGCGCTGCTTGCAGCGTGAGGCGTGTTTGAGAAGTGCTGCATGTTTTAGTGTTTTGCTACGGCACGAGTGCGTTCTGCGACATGATACTTTGCTGTATTGAAGTGTTACATTATGATGGTCCGTTTGGTTGTTCTGGTTTGCTGATTTGACGCCTTGTTTCGTCCGTCGTTGACACTTGCCATGTTACGATGTCTTGCTCTGTGCTGACACGTGCTGGCCGTGCGTACGCGTGTCTGCGAATGTACGCATTCGACCGTGACGGCGGGCCTTGCTGACCAGCGGGCACAAGACATCTGTGCAACGATGGATCGTGGAAGCCAACCGACAACGTCATCAGCGAGTTAACAGTCAACGGATTTACAATCTGATGTTTGAACAGTTTGCACAAGTACTGACATTACCGGACCTGTCGCAGTTTCGTTTCGTTTTTAGCGGATACTATGAACTTGCAGTATTCATACTCGACCGCCAAGCGCACTAGAGATTTCTTCGAAATGATAGTGCGCTATACAAATGATCTCTTATTATTATTATTAAAATGTTAGCGCTTCGATTTTGCAACGCTGTGTAAATAACAGAGAAATAAAAACTTAGCTTTTAGTCAAAACTCGATCATAGCTTAATGCCATGTTGTATAGTTGTTTGTCATCCAGTCTTGTTTTATGGCATGGCCACTTCTTTTCCAACGTAAAGGTCGACAATTATTGTATATTTATATTTGTGGGTTTTGGCTTTTGCGCCGCTTGCGTCATTGCGTAAAAAGGACCTTGCGTAAATAAAACTTGGCTTAAAAAGAAGTACATTGATCAGTTTCTGCTGCCGATCTGGACACTTTTGTGCAGAACTTTGTCGTCTTCACCACGTGGCAGCACTATATTTAGCAAAGGTCTGGGATATCTGATTGCTCTCTAGATACATGTAAGGCCTACTGATGCTGCACTGGTGACGATGACGTCAGAGATTGTGACCGGAAGTAGAAATATGGCGGCTTGTAACTGTGTATAGAGGCGATTCAATGTTACTCATGCAAAGCGACGGCGTCCAATGAAATCGAAGCAAACGTTCGATGTCTGGAGACGGCAAACCTTGAAGACTGCAGCGAGTTCTACCAGTACTACAGGTCGGCAATTTCGCCTTATAGAATAAAGCACAACCGTTTCTTCTGTAATTGGCACAAACTTTGAAGATCAGTGCTAGGGGTAGATCGCAGAGTCGTAATCACAAGACCGATATTGCCAGTCCACATTGTGTTGCAACGTATAAATGTCAAAACATTCGCGTGCAGGCTACTGTGGGCGCAATGTGAACAACAAAATGTGGTCGACGCCAGTTGTGATACAAATAGCAGTTTGTAATTTTTCTTCAATACCCCGTTTACACGAGAAAGCATACATGAAGCAAATATGAAGCAAACGTATTTAATATACACGTGGACGACGTGTGCTTTAAGTTTGTTTCATGTATGCTTCATGTATGCTTTCTCGTATAAATGGGGTATAATTTTATTTTTGCAGCAATGCGTTTTCATATTTTACTGATATTGTTGGACCCTATTGTAAATTTAAAATCGGTCATGTTTGGTGAAGTTATGGCAACAGTTGCTGTTCTACCTTTTAAATCAATGTGCACTTATTACAATGCGTATAATATGTATTTTCCGGGATTTACAGATAGTTCTTTCGTTCTATTGTTGAACGTTGCAGTGAGATAGAGAACGAAGACGAAAATGACGTGATCTACAACGAATACGACTTCGTGGGAGGCGACGTTACGCTGGACCGGAAGTCGCTGGCGACATCTCGCGAATTCCCGCGGCGTCGCGCGAGATTTCGGCGCGAGGCAGCGGCGGAAGGTGACTATCAATACGACGACGCCGATGATGATGACGTAATGACGTCATTGTCGGCGAGTGGAGCGACATCTGGCGTGAATAACAGCATCAGTGATGCTAGCAGCCACCGACAGATGTCACTACCTACGGACCCCGAGGTTAGACTTGTGTACGTAATGATTGTAGGGTTGCGAAAATTAATAATTAGTGACACGATTAGCCAAATCATTATAATGTTTGAATAATTTATACAATTTTAATCGTTCATTTTTTGATTAAAATCACGTTGTCAAAAGCATTAAATATCATATACGATGTCCAGCAATAAAAGCAGTAATCTAGTTTTCCGGAAAATCTAAACGCTTTAGTATGTTTATTATTGCGTCTCAGTGCATTTATGACAACTGTTGCTAAATAACTTTCAGGCTACAGTTGCTAAACATGCATTAATTAGATAATTGCCACAATTGCAGTTCAATTTTTAATCAAAAATGACGACAATTTAAGTTAACTATTGAAATGTAAAGCGTTGCATTAATACACTGACAGACGGTAAGGTTTGCCACTTTTTGCTTATTATCAATCAAAAAATATGGGCAAAAACCAATCTACCCATGCCATACCCCGCTTTGCAATACCAACTAGTTAGTCAAACGATCCGAAATACAGTTATGTAGCATCATATATCGCGAACGAATCGCGGGGCATATCAAAAATATAGCGACAGATTCTCAAGGTTTGAAACAGACATTAAACCTTTTGTGCCCTTGTAATTTTTTATTCTTTGTGTGACAGTGGTTGATTTAAGATAATGCGATATAGTAACAAGCCAGAAGCTGATTTTTTCTCTTTTGCTATGTGTTTTGTCAGCATTATTGCTACAGCACGGCTAAGAAGAATGGCTGGGAAAGTTATACCGTGGAGAAAGGCTGCAAGAAGATAGCGTACTGCAGAGCACATCGCGAGTCGATGCCCGCTCTATGGACTCTGCCTTGGAACTTCTGCTGTGACCGCTCCAGATGCAACGCTAAACTAGGTCAGGTCGGGCGGTAGGCGTGGTGTAGTGGTAACGCGTCTGATCCGATCAGCGAAGTTACTGTACGCCGGGCCCGGTTAATACTGCGATGGGTGACTGCCTGTGGGCAGGTAAACCATCTCGG
>Ga0056128_1011721_pt1 | contig 10780 bp, 10 predicted proteins | sample WorMetLIZISLAND2_FD_71113 | JGI IMG/M metagenome (GOLD analysis project Ga0056128, IMG submission 71113) | Marine gutless worms symbiont microbial communities from Max Planck institute for Marine Microbiology, Germany - Olavius geniculatus... ... | reverse complement strand
ACACCGCCATCGACTAACTGTTACCATCTGCGCCTACGATTCGAACTTCTGTTTTGACATATGGCGCGTTACAAATGCAGACTACTTACTTACTTACTTATTATATCTGGGGCATCGTAATTGCTTGGCTGACTGGTTGCAGACCAAGATCCAGTGGTGCTTTCTTTGTTCTGTATTTACGGGGAAATTTGACACGGAGCGTGTTCTGTATATGTGATGCATTCAGTTGGCAGTGGAGCTCTGGAAAAGGAAGAGGAATTTGTACAGAAATGCATGGAAAGTCTTTCTGCTGCTTCTAGTCAGTTAGATCAGGTATCGGTTGCTGATGAAAATATTTCGATGCTTTTTTTTATGAGACTGGTGTTTATTGTTTGCATTGTTGATGGTGAAACAGAGCTGTTCATGGTAAGTAAAAATCGTAAAATATTTTCAAGCGAAGTTGCATGTACAAAATTTGTGCAATTTGTATGCATTCGTATTTATTTATTCAGCTGTTGCACAGATTTTTGTTTGTTTTTGTTTGATGTGTATGATTATATGAAAAACTCATCTTTATTGTAGAAAATTACAATCATTGTTTAAGTATTAGTTGTTTTTGATAGCGTCACTGCCTCAGTCTCAGTTGAAAGGATAGTCGCTAAACATTTCATAGTTAAGTGTGAACCTCTCAGCAAGTTGTTAGCTTAGTTTTTACGCGCCAAAGCAGCTACTGCTTTCAGCGCGTCTTAGCCATTGCAATTCTGTCCGTTTGTCCATCCGTCCGTCTGTCTGTCCGTCTGTTCATCACACGGGTGGATCAGTCAAAAACGGTGCAAGGTAGAATTACCAAGTTTTCACCGTTGGCTGCCTGGAAGACTCTAGTTTCAGGAACCGTAAAGCTTTTCCATAAATTCGAAGGGGGTCACCCTGAACAAGGGCCCTAAATGAGAGGGGGGGTGGTCAAAATTTGCGATTTTTGGGCAATAAGTTGCTGTGTCTCAGTAACGGCACGAGATAAGGCGTAGGTTACTATTAATCACTAATAGCAAATCGTATACTGGCTATCGATTGGCGCCGAATTCAATAACTTTGAATGACCTTGAACGCCAAAATAGGGGGTTTTTATGGATTTTTTGGCCATTTTGGCCTGTGAGAGTCTATATCATTCACAAGGTGGCGCCACGCCGGTGACGCCACACGCGCCTGTGGCCGATGTGTATTATGGTCCCGATGGGCCGAGTCCAAATGATATGCGATTTTCGAAACTATAACTACTGAACTGGAAATGCTATAGGCTTTCGCGCATCTTGTGAGCTTTGCTCAAATTTCTTGTTTAAAGAAAAGTTAGTTGTTACAAAAATCAGAATAATTCTGCCTTGTTACTGCGGCATATTTGAAGACGTCATTGTGCCACTGCAGAGTCCTGAGAGCAGCCTGCAGATAGTTCAGCGAGCTCTCGTTCTGCTGACCAATCACCTAGAGAGTTTCCGCAAACGATACGCGTACCACCTTCGCCAATGGCAGCTTGACCGACGGTCCATTGTCAGTCATCATCGCAGCCTTCAGGACAAGCATTCTGTACCTATACACATAGTTATTCAGCCAGCCAGCGCCGCTGATAAGGTGCTGTGGATGTGATAGATTGGTCTTTTTGTAAATCAGTCACAGTGTATTTATATTGTGCAGTATGTAGTGAATGAATCAGAGATGCATTATGGCAGAGATTAGGCTTTGTGTTCATGTTTACATAAGTCCAGTCTTAAGCTGTGCTTAAAAGTTCTAAAAAGTTCATCTGATCTACTTGACAGTGGGTTTCTGACAGAGGGAGTGTTAAAGCCAAAAGCTTTCGTTGACAGTGCTAGTGTCATCCCATTTTGGGTACAGAAAGTAACAATTTTTCTGATGATCATAACGTGCATGCTGTAGAAAGTACTGAATGAAATGAGATAGGTGTGATTTATCATAGCTTACTTTTGCTGGAATACGTGCTACAAGGGAAATATTCTGTGTAAAATGCTGACCGATGTATTTGACATCATCAAGATGCTTATATTGCCGTGCTTGGTTTACAATCTAAAAGATCACTTCTTACCCAGTCTCTCAGATCAACTCATTTTTCATCTTTTTGGTGTATGTGAATCAGCTACAAGCCAGTCTGGCTGGTGTTAAGGTGGGGCACATTTGCCTGTGTGATTGCATATGGTGAGTGACTGATGAATGAATGAATACGTCAATTTGTATAGCGCCCAATTAGAGAAGACCTCAAGAGCGCTCAGAGCCAAATAAATGAGTTTTGAGTTTTTTTGCAAATGTATCTCTGGACAGTGATGAAGTTCGCAGGTCTACGGGGAGGCTGTTCCAAGTGGCTGGGCCAGCCACGGCAAAGTCCCTTCGACCGATCGTGGTCCTTGTGCACGGCACAAGGAGTTAGCCGACCGCAGCTGCCACCTGCCGACGACAGACGAGACCGGGGTGCACACATCTGCCAAGTATGACGGCACCAGACCATGAAGGCACTTGAAGGTGATCATCGCTAGCTTGAAGGTGATTCGCTGGCGGACCAGAAGCCAGTGAAGTTGACGCAGCACTGGAGTGATGTGCTCGAACTTCCTAGTTCCGGTCATGACACGCACTGCTGCATTCTGGATAGTCTGCAGTTTCGTCAGAAGGTCGTCACCGATCCCGTACAGCAGACTGTTGCAGTAATCAAGATGGCTGCTGACGAACACGTGCACCAGTGTCTTCGCAGCCTCCAAAGTCAGGGAAGATCTGATGCTCCATAGCTCTGAAGTGGGTTCCTGTGGGGAGCTATACAGGGTCTAGTGATGCACTGATAAGGCACTGGCCAATTATTGATTAAATGTGTAAACAAGAATCAGCTGATACTGACGTATTAATCGTCTGATACCAGTTATCGGCAAAACGGCCAATAATCAGCAGAGGCCGATTATCGGTACATCCCTAACAGTCTTCAACATTTTAATTTTGTCTGAAGTTTGTTGGCGGTTGATGTTTGGCAGATGACGATCGAGATGTTATCAACCGACCTCGTGGCGGAACTTCGTGCGGAGGTGACTCGATTGTGGGAGTTGACGTTTAAACACCGGCGTGAGCAGGAAGCAGCCTCAGCATCAGCCTCACAGACCTCACAGATCTCGTCATCATCATCGTCATCAGCATCCGTCATTACTCCAATCTTAGGCGCAATGCTCGTTGACGGACCGGTTCGCATGATCACGCAGGGTCAGGAGTTGTCCGTCGACGTCGACGAAAAGACGCTCGTCGAGATGCAGTTTAAAGACTCTCAGGTTGCTACTAGAAACCTGCGTGGAAAATTTTCAACAGGAATGTCGTGTCAAACCGCCGGAATTACTGTGGGTGTGGGGATAAAATTAGTTACTGTCCTGCAGGATGGAAATTTAATTGCCAAAAATCCCATGTTAGCAGTCGGAAGAATCCTGGCTTTCTGTTGACTCAGTTGACAGTTTGCTGGTTCTTCGCAGTGCATTTGATGACAAGTTCTAGACTTGGAGTTTTGATTTTTTTGACAGGATATTATTGCATTTGTTCGTGAGCAACTTTGCTGATTTATTCAGTGCTATACGTATCACCTTACCTTACCTTACCTTACCTCCGGGGTGGGCAGGCTCTTAAACCTGCTGAGGCCATATCAGTTCGGCCCAATGCGCATCCCCGAATGTAAGCATAAGGTTACAGGTAACGGCTATAAAGCCGTGAACGGCTGTGAAGCAGTAAATAAACGGCTGTGAAGCCGAAACCAGCGCAAAAGCACTGGTAACATGTAGCAAATCTGCTCTCATGGGTTTGGTCAGCTCTTAGTTAGCTCCTACCCTCCAAATTTGAGAAATCTTTCGGGTCATCGGTGCAAAGCCCCACCACCACGACAAGGTGGCTGACCACGTATCAATTACAAATGAGATATTTTGTGAGGCAGTGGGGCGGGAAACGGAAATAGCCTGATGAAGGAAGGGTGTGGGAAATGAATTTGCCATGAGGTATGCGAATGGGAACAGTTATATGTTCCTTTGCAGGTCTGTAGTTGCCACATTAACATCTAGGTCGTAGATATATTCTGTGCCTGTTAAGAGGAATTCAAAATTATAAAGTGTGCCAGGGCAGCCAACGTCACCCCATAATTATACAGCTTACATTATTTCAAATATTTCCATTATGACTGTTGAATTCCAAATCTCCACATAGTAGGTCTGCACTGTCTGAATGTATTCCTTTTTGCTGTCATCTGTTTGGTTTGGTGAATGTGTATACAGTTTTATGTGTGCACACATTGGCTGTTTGCACAGAAAATTTAGTGTGCACACTTGGTGTTAGTTCTGTTTATTAAGTCAGGTAATAGTCATACAGATTCCAGCCAGTTCTGTTACAGAGTAGCATTGATGTAACAAACTCTGACATTATAATGATGTCATACCAAGCACACACGGTAAAACATGATCATGCTAGATGTGGCTCCTGAGGCAGCAAATAGGTTGGATATTTCATTAAAATCCATGATTAAGATTCAAATAGTGTGTGCTTGATGCGAGGTTTATCGCTAATTTTGGGACACAATGTAGTTCTAGCAGTGGAGTGGCATTGCTGCTATGCTCAGTGCTGTAGATGGTGTTACCAAGTGTCAACCAATTGATGTGACGGCTTTTAGTGTTAGTAGTATTAGTAGTAGTAGTTGTTGTAGATGATATTCGTGTCTCCAGTTTCTAGTCGAGTGATAAGATGATCAGTAGTAGTAGTAAATGGTTAAAATGGTTAAATGCTATAGCTCTTCATAGGAAACCTATCTCAGAGGTACGGAGCGACACCCGCCATATGGGATCACACAGCGGTCCGACACAGGTGAACGCATCCCATCTTAACCCCAGCCAGATAGGCTGGTACTCAATTTACCTACCTCGGAGGGATGGAAGGCTGAGTTGACCTAGGCGGCTGGTTACATATCGAGATGGATACCTACCTGTAGGCAGTCACCCATCCAAGTACTAACCCGGCCCAGCATAGAGTAACTTCGTTGATCGGATGAAACACGTTACCGCTACGCCAAGCCACCAACCCATAGTAGTAGTAGTAGTTGTTTTTGTCGCTGTTGTTGTAGTAGTAATGTGGCTGTGTTGTAGATGGTATTCATGTCTGCAAGTGCCAGTCGAGTGATGTGACGTCTAGTAGTAGTAGTAGTAGTAGTTGTTGTTGTAGATGATATTCGTGTTTTCAAGTGCCAGTCAGGTGATGCAACATCCATTAGTAGCATTAGTAGCAGTTGTTGTTGTCGTTCTTGTTGTTGTTGTAGTAATAGAATGGTTTTGCTGTAGATGGTGTTCGTGTCTCCAAGTGCCAGTCGAGTGATGCGACGTCCGGATGGCAGCATGCCAGCATCCTTCCTACCTCCGCCCCCACGCTCCAAGCTGCCAATGACCCTACTTAGCAAGGACCCGCACTTCGCTTGTCTGTTCAACCTACTGCGACAACTCAGCAGCTTCTGTCCATCCAACGTCTCTGCCGTATGTACTGCTTACTCACACACGCTTTATGCTTGCATTCCGCTTAATGTTTTTCCACTGTATTATCCGCATAATCTCTTTTGAGTACAGTTGTAGGTTGAAACAGTTGTAAATTCATCAAATTGCAATTTTTATTAGTCAGATTGTTGACATTTTAGCAACCACTGTTGCATTTCTTGGAATGACTTTTATTTGCTGCTGTGTTTCAGCAGCTTAGTTAATAATGGTTGTAATTTGACGTTTTTATGTAGCTTATTAGTCTTTATAATCTCGTCATTCATATTCAATGATTTGACACTTGATAGATGAACAGGAAGTCCATCTGGCCTGTAAAATGTACATTGTACAGTTTCCCTATGTGTACTTTTGACAATGAGTTCATTTCGCACACTTGCGGCTATGTAGATAGCTGAATAGCTGAATAACAGTGCAGTGCAAACAGTGCAACAAAATAATAATAGCACAGTCCGCAAATGCAAAATAAGAGATTCCATAAGTGCAGAGAGGAACATAATTGCAAATGATAACAACAATAGTTCATAATAACAAACAAAGATACAACTAGAGATATAGGAGGAATTATATACCGGTAGGTGATTGGTATTTACTGAGGGCAAAATTTACAATGATTGAAACTTTTTTGTTCATGAGATTGGGCGTGGGAGAGGTGTGGTGGAGCGTAGTCTGGAAGTTCCAGAAGTGCTGCGAAGTGGTGGGAGGAGGTGATGTAGACATGAAGCCGTATTACTCGTTTTTCGGAAGAAGGATCTGGATAGTTTATCTCGCCTCTCTTTTAGTGAGTTTAGGTTAGCGACAAATAAAAGGTTATGATATGACATGCCACTGGTAAAGTTAAGGATGATATGTGCTGCACTTTTTTGGATTGATTGACTACTTCGACTGGACTCCAAAAATGGGCAGTAAAAATTTAAACGTAAATGAGTGTTTGAGTGAATGTTTCTATACTTGCGTCACGGTGACTGTGTAGGATTTGCAGGAGCAGTGTAGTCTGCAGATCAAGGCTCGGCTACTGTCTCGCAAGGTCTGGAATCTCGTTATGCTTTTGCCGACCAATCCCGAGATCTCGGAAAGTCTTTCTACCATTGTCGATCAGGTATCTGTTTCTACTTACTGGCTGTCAGCATTCAGTGTGTGCTGTTAATAGTAGGCAATATTTAGGAATATTTCTTTCACATGTTTTACTAGTTTACAGTGCTTTACATTATTGTTATCTAAATTGTTTTGCGTATCTTTTTTCTTGCTTTTGTGGATATCGAGTTACACGTCTTAGAATTGCAAGTAGCTGTGGCTCAGTCTTTCGGGCAGTGAAATTTTAGTTCATTCCAACAAAGTTCGGTAATTCAACTAAGACTGTCATAGAAAGTCATCCATTCATAATTGCTCCAAATTAGGTCGATTTAAATGTTTGTAACAAATCAAAAAGATTTGTAAACTAAAAAGATCTGTATACTAAAGTATACTTGATCAGCATCAGATTTAAACCCAATTAGGCACTGTTTGTTAAAAATGTTAGGCCTTCATATATATCTTTTGACATTAATGTGCATACACTTATAACGAATTTGGCATTACAACTACAACTGCATGCAGTTCTCCTGCTATTACTTGATTTGAGATACAGCTTTAAAATAAGTAAATCGTGTTGTAATCCTTTCAGATTTTGAAATACAACAGGCAAGTCTTCCCCGGCCAAAAATTTTGCGCTGCGCTGCACCATAAACAGCCCCTATAAGACAGAAAATGTGGCTATGCTGTATGTGCCATTCTCTAGCCTGTGGGGCCCCCTTTTTGTGGGGCCGAGTTTTTCCAAATACACTAAACATGTTCGAATCCACGTGTACAGGGCGCAGCAGATAAAAGTGGACACCTACATTTTTTCGCCGTTTTCTCAGCAACTGTTTCGGATTTTAATATGAAATTTTACAGCTTTATTTATTGAAACCTTCTACATCTAATTGCCAAGTAAAATGTGACTCTGTTGAAAAACGACGAAGTTGTAGACTTTTTAACCTGACCGCCTACTGATTTTTCAGCATTTAAAATTTGGTTATGCTAAAAATATCTGATTATTATTTAATTGTGTTGTTCAACGATGTTATTAAATTGGTGTTATAGTGTTACTTGGCAGTTAAATGTAGAAGGTGTCGATGAATAAATCTGTAAAGTTTCAAATTAAAATTTCAAATGGTTGCTGAGAAAACAGCGAAAAACTTTAGGGGTCCACTTTTTTTGCCTCACCCTGTAGATGTGTTGTTCTGTGCAGGATAGCAGAGGTGAAGGTATCAGCCAGGATAACTGGGACCAGCTTCTGGATGCAGAAAACCCACACAAACTCATGTACTCGCTGCAGATTGTAGAGTCACTGTCACGGCCGCCAAAGTTCCGTCGCAACTCGTATGATGTAAGCACTTTACCGCGTGATGTTAATATATCTTGCTGCTTCTGCCAAACAATGAGTCAATGTCTTTGTCTTGGTTTGTATGTCAGTCATGGGCCTAATTTACATGATTTTCACAAAATTTCCTTAAAATTTTTCTAAATTTTTCTGAACTCACAAACTCTGTTACAAGTTTTTTTTGGTAACTTTTTGTTCAATTTTTGTTGCAATTTTTTGTAGGTTGCATTTTTTAATCATTATTGTAAATGTGATTTTTTTGCTTAGACTTAGATTTATGAGGCCCAAGTTTAGCTTATTAGCTTATAGTTTATTAGTTCTCGTTTCAGTGCGTCAGTTTGTTCAAAGATGAAAGTTGTTAGTGACCTTTGACCTTTGCCGGTAGTCACTGCTGTTTCCTGCTGAATATATTTAATGCTGAGGTGTAAAAATGTGTTGCCATGTTGTGGTTTTACTTTGCAGTTGAAGCTTCATGGTTTTGCCACCAGTGCAAGAGTGCCTTCCGTCAGCGAGAAGCAGTCTCCACCAGAGGAAGTCTGGAGTCAGAAAGTATGCTTGATTTCTTCTTTAGATAATTCAATATACTAAAACTAATTTGCATCATTTTTATTTTATTTTCAGTTTAGTTTTGATGTTTTATTCTGTTTTTTAATATCATGGTTTAGCTCTGCCATGAGCCTACGATTTTGCATAGTATGCTCAACAGTGCAATGCTATTCTGAGCTTGTTTCTAACACTTGTAATGGCTAGTAAGTTATTGTAATATTGATTTGTCGCTTGATCGATTCATTTGTTCATTGATCAATTCACTGATCAGTTGATGAACCGAATGAATGTGCTGTGTTAGTTTGTCCAGTGTGGAGGCTTGAGACATCTGTTTCACGTATTCCTGTCCGGTCGGCTTCAGATGCGGGAAGGTGATCAGTGGAATGAGGTGGGACCATTATCTTGTTTTTCACTGTAAAAAGGTTTTGTTGATAATGCCTGTATTGGGCAGTGTTCGTATCATGTTGATGGATGGCTTTCAAATTAATAAAGAATAGCAATTTAGTATGTTCATCTGATTCTCTTGTATGGGTTTCTTAATGACAAGAAAAATGCTTAGAAATACTGAAGTTGATGCAAATGTTTCCCACAGCACGAATAACCAATGTGCCATTTTACAGTTGAAATGGTCTGAAGATCAGGGTTACCGGGCATCCAGAAAATTTAAAAAAATGAAGAGTATTTTGCGTATGTATTTACTTATGTCTGGTGGATTGGATGAAAACCATTCAGCAGGATCTGAAATCCAGCGACCTCAATATGGACGACGCAGTTGACCTGGCTCAGAACCGTCCACTCTGGAGATTGATTTCTTCGTTCGGCGCTACGCACTCTTAGTGGTGCTTGCCAGAAATGATGATGATGATGGGTGGATTGGCAGCTTTACCACTGGGCTATCTGGACGACCTAACCCTGGGTATTTTTGTTTCAGCAGCTGTCGGTCCTGATGCAGCGCTTTAATGCCATTCTTGTTCGTGACAGTTTTTGCACTAGCGACACATCGGACCTCTGGTCATCCCAGTAGTTTTTAACGTTTGGTTTAGTTTTTAACCCCCGGGATCTTTACTACCGTGGGTAATAAAAACATTTTTTAAATAATAATAAAAAAATAATAATAATAATAATTATTATTATTATTATTATTATTTGATTATCTGTGCCATGTAAAATTCACAGAAATCCTGTTGTACTGTTATCTGCTGTCATCTTTTTTAAACTCGCTGCATGTGCTGTGAAATCCGTTGACAATCTGTGGTAATTTTGTACTGCAGTGGTTACAGGACTGCTTGGCATATCTGCTGAAGCTAATGAGTCAGTTTTCAGTCGTGCCATCGGACTTTGATGTTGGTCTTCATGATGACATATTCGACTTGCTCGACAGTCCCGTCAAGAAGATGCGCAAGACCAAGCAACCTGTGGAAAAATTTGTTGTTCCACGACTCAACAAGGTACTGCATTGTATTGGTGGCATTTATTTATAATTTTGTATCCTGCTTAAGTGTGTATAAATCTACTCAAAAGTGTGTGCTTATGTACTTGGGTATCATTTTTATCAGCAATCATCCTCATCGTCTTCATCACATTGATGATTGTCTGGAGCTTAACGGGGAAGATTATTAGAACTGCCATTGCTTTTACATATGCACAGTTATAATGGCGAGTTCTTACAATGTTATGTTTCAGTTGTTTCTGTGTTTTATGTTTCATATTAAGGTTTTTTGTAAAGGTTAAACTTTCGGTCTGTTGTAAAGTTTAAACTTACTGTTCCATTGTTATGTGTTTGTGTGCATTCTGCCTGAAAAAGCCGTCCCCAAAATGACCTATACTGTGTCAGGTGGGACGTTAAACCTTACACACTCACTCATCATTATGGTAATTTATAGTGAATGTTTACAATAATAAGGATATTGCAATTTGTGTGTTAGCTGTTATAAATACTATAGGTTAAAAGCAATGTTAAAATAGTGTGTTTTAACCTGGCACAAAACACCATTTAGAGCTGCTACAGTTCTCAGTTTGTGTATATGCTGGTAAGTGCATAGTGTTCTAATATAAGAGAGGCATTTAATCTTTATAGTAGAGCTGTCGAAGCATTAATTTTTTTAACGCATTAATTAATGCGTTATTAACACACCAAGGCCCGTCTAGAGGGAAATAGGGGTAAGTTACTATGGGCCCCATGACGTTTGGGGAGCCCTGCCTGTAGAATATAAAAAGTTAGCAAAGCAAATAAAAACACATTTTTCAACAATAACTGATGTTATCGCTAGCATAGAAATCTATTAGCCTGTCATCTAAATAATATTTA
>Ga0056128_1011718_pt1 | contig 10781 bp, 3 predicted proteins | sample WorMetLIZISLAND2_FD_71113 | JGI IMG/M metagenome (GOLD analysis project Ga0056128, IMG submission 71113) | Marine gutless worms symbiont microbial communities from Max Planck institute for Marine Microbiology, Germany - Olavius geniculatus... ... | reverse complement strand
GAATTTCGAGAACACGAGACCAAGATGCGTGAGAACGAGAACAATTTGTTTGAGAACGAGAACGAGAACATTAAATTTGGTCTCGAGACCAAGTTGGTCTCGAGAACTTAACATCCCTGAAATTTACCCCATCCAGTCATACGACTCATTAATAATAATGTGCAACATCTGTGCTTTATATGTGACAACAGCGACGTGTCGGCTATTCAGAGGATAAAACGTTTTGCGTTTTGTTTAAAAACAGCACATATATGCACCAAAATTCAAAATACGTTGATTTGCCGTATTTACCGTATGTCAAAAATGTTTCAGCGTCTTACGCTAAAAAATGACGTTTTATAAATGTGTTTAATTAGCGTGTATCATTTTTTTATTTTTGTTTATTTTGTCGTAAACAACTTTTATTTCAGACTGTTCTGCTCTTGCGTCACCGGTATCGAATTTCTTTTTTTTCTTTAACCTAAAACCAGTAGGTCACCTTGTCGTAAAACGAAGACCAATAATTTTCGTTTTCGGTCTCGTTTTTGGTTTTCAGTTTCGTTATTAAATTTTCTCTGGTGAGTGGCGCAGGTAAATAACATGCAGCGTATTCTGGTGGCTATACCTGGTTCATTAAAGACGTTGAATTCTCGTTAATTATTCCGCCACTGAACAGGTAATAACGTGTCTAGGTAATCCGGTTAGGAGGTGTGCGCTCTAATAACAGTGACACGCGGAATACCGATATCGACAGAGCAAATACGCTTTAACCGAAAAAAACTACATTGGCCCGACATATAATGCGGCCATCCAGCTGGCAATTAGCTTACTCAATATTAAGCTTAATTTTACCTAATTTACGGCGATCGCGGTATGCGTTCACAAAATATAGGTCACGTCGTGCTTATGCTAAACTCGTCATTTTCTGGATGTTTAAGTTGTGTGTTTTTTTATTATTTGCATTTAGCCTCTGTTTCTACCATGTTTATGGTGAATAAAGCTTCGTGTGTGTTTTTGACGTCTGGTAACCTTGACCTTTGACCTTTTAAATAAAAATTGGCGCACTGGTTGGTCTTGTCGAAACAAAGGCTTACGTGATTTTTTCTGCGCATTTTGTTTCGGATTTAGATGCCCGTACGGAAAATACAGACGGACTGAGGAACCAGCAAGACCCGTAATATGGGCAGTAAAATATGTATGTTTGGTATATAGCTTATTAAACTTACTTGTAGGCATACTAATGCAAATAATTATACCAATGTAAACAGCATTTTTATTTGTTACGTTTAATATTGGGTACATGCATATCTTTAGCGGTTGAATCGGTTCGCCTTAGTGTAGTGTATCAAGTGCCGCACTTCATCTTTTAAAAACTTTTAGCAGTAATTGCAAAGTGAAGTTTTTCAAAAGAAAGGGCCTGATATAGGTTTGATAGATCTTCTTTGGTCTACGACTCGTTAGACTAAGTTGCAATTGCGAGGCTGCGCATCTCTAACGGACTAGCGCTGGCCGGTAATTGGTCATTAGTCGGCAAGAGAAAGAAAGCTGCTTGCCTTTCAGACGCCGCGCTGCATGCGAGCACCACGCATTGCAATTACCGACGTCTGAATGAGACAAATTTCAGTCCACCTTCGACGACGCACGAGTCATGAGCAGCAGCAGCAGCAGCAGCAGCAAAGAGCTCTTGAACTCAAACTAACTACCTGATGCTTCTCGAACTGTAGACGTAAGCCCCTAACTTTTATACATTCATAGTAGGCACGCATTCATCCAGCCTCCATTTTGGCTTGCGATGTTTGGAAATTTTGTTTAAACCTTGACCAAAAATTGTATTTTGAGGATGCACCATTGGTCATGATCGCAAATATTTGAGCCAGAGCCATATGGGGGCTTGCACCATGAAACGCACATAAAATGTTCATTTAAAATGTACGTCTGGGCTTTTAAAACATATATAAATGCGCCAGTGTTTACGACTTCATGAAACATTGACCGATTTTCCAAATTTTTGCACTCGCCACATTAATGGTGAATAAAATATATACTAAACCATCCCACTCTAAGGTGCGGTGACTGGTGAAATATAGTCAGCTGTAGATTATACTAAATGTTACAACATTTCAGATTTCTTCGCACTGCATGCTAGTAAAAAATATAAAATCGGCCACTAGGCCTATTCGTTAAAGACGTGACAGAAAATTCTCTGGTCTTTTTTTTAGCTCACGGTATATACATTCGTATAATATAATGTGCCGTTCCGATCTGCCTGCGTTCGGTTAATTGCGGCATGCACATAGCATCACATCATGGCGCAGGCAGTCGAACATGATGCAAATGATGACGTCGCAGCAGACCGGAAATGCGTCGTGCCCACTTCCGGTGACGATGATGCGCACGTGACCGGAACCGGAAACAGAATATTATCGAGTGTGCGCGATGCGTCGTTACGCACGGCATAAACGCGGCCATTAGGTCGACGGCCAAACGTGTTCGAACATAATGTGATGTCATTTGCGCAAAAACGCCGTAAGCCTAATTAATCCGATACGCATATAAATGCTGTTACGTGTTTTGAGTTTGGCATTTTGATTATGTTTTCGGTCGCACGGCCTCTGTGGAGTACTATAAACATGCCTATAAAATAGCGTATAATCTGTTTAGCAGTGCGTTGACAATAATGCTATTTTTACAGGCAGCTATGCAAATAAAAAAGACCAGAAGCGATCATGTCATTATGAAATTACACAGTCTTACCTGCCACCCTACGTAGGTGAACGTGCCCCGCCTTAACCTCAATCAGACAGGCCGGTCGGTACTCAAGTTATATACCCCGAAGGGGTGAAAGGCTGAGTTGAGTAGGGTTATATATATAATAGCTAAAGGTAACCGCTTTATCCATCAGAGTATTAATTGCAGTTGATCTGAAACGACGCGTTACCCATTACACCATTACACACTAGACCCCACGCCTTCACACGCAAACGAAAAACGACAACGACAGTCGACGACCGATATTTCTATCTTCCCTCGGGAACTGTAAACCGTAATGGCAATAACGATGGCGAAAGTAATTTGGCGCTCGCCGGCGTCGCTTCACATGTTATTTTAGGGAAAGGGAAATCGTATAAGCCTACGGGACTGGCGATGGAGTACCGTTAGATAGGACGTTGTTGCTGAGTTTATATGGGCAGCTGTCTACAGTGACCATTCCGCCGCTTGCAAATGTTTGGCCGCATTTTGCAGTATTTGTTTTCACTAGAAATTTTGACCCTCAAATCTTTACTTGGCAAAAGGTCGGTGTGGAGCGATTTTCATTCTATCTAACGGCTGTAGCAAGGTGCAAAAAGCATGACAGACGAACAAACAGACAGATAACCGGACCACGCTACGGTGACATCTGTCGCTAATGATGTTGTCGGTACCGCTTAAATAGTTTCCAGCAAGTCTCCTCTTTGGTGGTCCAGTTTACACGATAGCTTTAAAGGTATATTTTAATACTCGGTTTTTACTCAGTTGGACTATAGTGCCACTTCAGCTATGCCTAACCGTTTCTATTAACCTCCGGGATCTTTACGACAAAAAAGACAAAAATAAAATCAATAATAATGGCGTTCTGTAACTTTTGTTGCATGATAGTTTGCCGGCCGTTGACTGCACCTACTGAAAATCGTAAGTAAGTAAGTAAGTAAAGTCTAACTTTACATATTGCATATTGCAAAAAAATATAGGGCGCGTTGTACATTTTGTCGCAAATAACTCGCAAAAAATCATGTTTTTACGTGACGTTTTAAAGTGTCGAGACTCAGTTCTGGGTCACGAAGACCGCCAGGCAGCGAATTTCAAATCGACGGGCCCCAACAGCAAAGCGCCGACGACCGTAACTGTTCTGTGAGTAACGTGGTACACACAACTTCCGCTGACGCCCATTGTATACCCATCTTTGTATTGCATACTCAATTTTAAAAAATGTTTTGGGTTTATATTTACCGAGAGTTTAAAAATTAAAAAGCCCAGCTGTCGACCGTACCGTCTATATCTGAAGACCAGCGTCCGACTTCTGATCGCGAAGAGAAAGCGATTTGTCAGAATGACCGCAATCCCATACACGATATGGTGACGCTGCTATATCGAACGTTACAGTTAACGCTAGGATACGACATTGTAATTAGGCACACGTGAGTGATGGCTGCAGGCAGCAACGTTGCATTCAAAATTGCGGCAAAACCGCTGCAGATAGAAACATGGTTACTATGAATAGCCTATAAAAACTTGTCATCGTTCCATTCAACGCTGCCATCGCCGACTTTCTAAGATGTACCGATTAACCACAATGCATGCATTAGGGACAAACAGACAGAGGACAAACAGACGACATATCGTTTCCAAGGCTCGACCTAACGGTCAGCTAAAAACTAATGACAGATGTGGTGTTTTTAGCAGTGTTCAGCGTTACCTTCCGTTTCGGCGACGTATGTCCTCAGGTTTTCGGCGATTCGCGCGGCACGGAAGCACAACGCAAGAAGCAGATAGAGACGCTCGGGCAACGCCGACATATTGCCGGGACTGTACGATCCGAACCGATAACCGATTATCAGCAGCACAGCACTAATGACTTCCGAATGATCTCCGTGCTGCTGCTGCTGCTGCTGCTCATGTGTTTGGTCGGCTGACGTCGACAGCAAATTGGTCTCAACGGCCCGATGTCGTCGTCAGCACAGTGCATGCTTGGTGTCGCTGGCACTCACTGCATGGTCTTTGCTATAGCCCTACTGCATGTAGAGCAAACGCCGATCGTAGACTGAATGGACGAATGAACTGCTGCTGTCGTATCAGACCTTAGAGAGAGTCCACAGCCTGTGCAACGCCCGACTTGGCTTTCACACTCTGTCCGCAAAAAATGTTACACCAACTTTGTCAGTTTTCAACTGATTGCCAAAAGTCTTTTACTAGTATGCTTTTTAAACAGTTTTGCGACACAGTGTATGTTTTAAAGCACACTAAAAGTAAATACTCGTTATACCAAGTTTTCGTACATCTGTACCAACAGTGTGAAAGACAACGACATTAGCAAGACGCAATAACCGTGAATCGAGTCAAGAAAAACGATATTATCAGCTTAGAAAAAACATAGGCCGCCAACATTAATTTTACTAACAATTAAAGTGCATCACTGAAAATACGAAGCGTATAACACAGCAGCTTTTATTCTATGCACTGACGTGATACGAATTCCAGTCTTTTAAGTCCGACGAACCGTTTTGTAAGTGCATGGCACATTTCACAGGCGCGCGGTAGCGCAGCCCTGTGTTAATGGCGACGGGATAAGTCAATGGAGAATGGCAAAATCCGACCTCACGCAGATCCGAGACCCCTCAACCGATCGATAAAAATTTGAAACAGGTCATTACGTCCGCGAGACGACCCCCTGTGCTCAATTTCGTGCAAATCTGTACATTGGGGACTTCTCGGCAAAGGGGTGAAATATAACGGAATTTTTTTATTTCTGTATACCTTTTTAATGGCCGGCCTACAGGCCAGACCGATCGACGGATTTTTACGCGCAATGGCTCAAACGACGCGGTCTCACGTAGGGGCAGAAAATTCAAAGTTAATATTTAACCCCCGAAAAATCCCCCCAAAGTCATTCTCATTTATAAGCGGCCCTTAATCGTCATCGTAGGCCCATAAAAGTTGTATAGTGAAGAGACAATATTGCCACAAAAATTCCAAATATGTGGTTATATTTGACCCCCTGCCTACAGGTCACGTGACACGACGCATGCGCAATGAATCTTTTTAGCTTTCAAAAACACGCCCCCGTATAAAAATTTCACCTACAAACGGCCCTTAATCGTCATCCTAGCCTTACAGAAGTTATATAGTAAATAGGCGATATGACATCGGGAACTCCAAATATGTAGTCATTTTTTTACCTCCACCTACCAGTCGAGTGACATCGGCCATGCGCAGTAAACTTTTGGCCTTTAATATGGGCTGAACACAAATTTGAGGCTTTATATCTCCATAACGGTGCAAGATAGACGCATGGTCATCGTTGACCACCAATAGGAAAGTGCACACGCCGAGTCCAATGGTCATGTGGTCATGATGACGTCACGTGACCCCAAAAAGTCAAGGTCGTGACCCCAAAATTTTTTAGGTTTTGCATCTTTATAGCCATGCAGAACAGATAAACTACATGTATTATTTACCACCTACGATAAAACATAATTTTAGTAACAAAACAGCAAATGTAAATATACAAAACATTAGTTTATACGCTTGTTAACGGCGACACGCAATGACTGACACTTCGAAAACAGCAAAAATTATTTTTTAAAAAGTTGACATTATTTAACGTCACATTGACAGTTAGGCGATGTGATGGTGAGTAATATCATCTTTTTTATGATTTTCGAAGTGTCAGTCATTGCATTTCGCCATTAACAAGCGTATAAACTGATGTTTTGTATATTTATTTGACTTAGTACCCGCGTCTCAACTGTAAATCAACTGTGAGAGCAATGCAAGTCTCGCGCTTTTAGCACTGCAACGTTTGCGATCTACAGTACCTGCTTGACAAAAAATATCAGCAACTTATATCTATATAAGGACGAAAACCATTGTTTTGTTCTAAAACGCACTGATAAACTTCTTCATTCCATAGTATTTTTGGACGCAAAGCAATAATTGTAACTTTATTTGTTTTTTTGCTAAAAACTATTATCTGCTTTTTGTTTACACACAGTGATTCGTAAAATAATGAGTCGCAGCGGTGTTGTGGGTTAAAAATAAAGGGAGGATCGCAAGTAGCAAGAAAGCTGCAATGATCTGACAGCTAGCTGCAAATTCGGACAGAGCAAATTGCAGAAACTCCAAATTTCAATTTGCCGCTAAATTTCTCCAAAATGAAGTTTTTCGGTTTTTTTGGCATTTTTGGACAGACCACCTAGTGGACTGCTTCAACAAGAATATTGGCATTTTGCACGGATTGGCGATGGACAAAATGAAATGGTCTTATTTCGTGAAATATGCTGTATGAAACTAAAAAAAACAAGAGAGGTTCACTCCTGTAGCCCGTGTGCGACTGTTCACAGCATAAACCCAGATCATCGCCGGCGTTGCACAGTTCATGGAGACCTACGGACTGCGGTAGAGCGTCGTTATGCTCGAGTGTGGTAGCCGTGGCAACTGGATGCACACGTGGACCAAACGCACACGAACTAGAAGCACACAGACAGATAGACGCAGACAGAGAGATAGAAATAGAGAGATCAGAATGACACCGGGCTCAATCTAATACATCAAACTGCTCAGACATCAACACACAGCGGACCGACCGCGCTGACTCTTTTCTTCCCGGCATGCACCTAGGCACGGGCGAAACTCGATGGCGTCGTGGCAGGAGAGGAGAAAGGTTGCTGGAAAATTGTCAAAAAATGTCTTTTTGTGGGAAACTTTTAGTCTAAAATGCAAATTTTGGGCCACAAGACTTTTGATTCAAAGAAATTAAAATTTCGAGCATTCATCATTTCCCTCGTTGAAAATTTCCAGATGCCTGTCAAAAAATTACAACCGTTTGCAAACTAAAATATGACCTTCATTAACTCACGACGATGTAACTCACGAAGATTATCGGAAAAGTAGGGTGTTGCAACTTTTACATTATATATGTAAAACTTTGCTAGGCTTACTGTATTTTATTACCCAAAATTTAAAAACTGCAAGGGTTCGGTCACAATATGCAACGTAAATTTTTACAGGGGTTCTGCAGTAGTTAAAAATAAAATTTTTTGAAATTGTTTGACTTTTAACATTTTTATGCATACATTATCTGCGTTTGAAAGTTTTATGTGATTGATAATAATAATTAATAGAATTTAGCGAATAGTTTCATCGAATACCAACTAAGGTCAACGTTGACCCCCAAATACTTGGTCAACCAAGGTCATGTAAAATCACGTAATAAATGCAGCAACAGTTGCTACAACGGCTACTGCAGCTGCTACTGTAACTGCAGCTATACGGCTTCAACAATAATTGCAACAACTTCTGCGAGAAATAGTCGCAACAACTGTTTCAGAAACGGTTGCGACAATAGATGCTGCAATAATAGCTGCTACACGGTGAGTTAAAAAACAAGCTTGTTTATATCTTCGCCGAATAATGATGGAGTTTTAACGGTAACTCCAGTGGTATCAGATGGATGTAATAAAATTGCCGTCGTAAGAGATCAATCAAGCAACAAATCAATCAATCAAAAGGCATGATTTCATCTAGCGCCATATGTTGCGAATGAATTAGAAACGCATAGCTGACATCAGATTTGACCGATGGCCTTGATATGTGGGTCTTCGCCGTTTCTACCCTATATAGCGGTGGCCAGTACTCATTGCACCCACTCACGGAGGGATGGCGAGGCTGAGTTGTTCTGGATGGCCTAGTCGAATGCAAAGACGGAAACGGTCACCCATCTCAATACTAACCCGGCTCGACGTCGAGTAACTTTGTTGATGCGACCAAAGATGTTACCACCAAAGATTACACCGTCTAGGAGTTTCCAACTAACGCAAAGCACGCAACGCAACGCAATGTTTATGCGTAGTTTTTTTCGCGCAAGTGACGCAAAGAAATACGCAAGCAAGTGCGCAGCGAACGAAGGAAAGTACGCAAGAAACGCAAGAAACGCAAAGAACGCAGCTGACGCAAGTGAAACAAGTGATACAACAGAAGAACAACTAAAACGTTTTACGTTTTAATTAAATCTTTAATAATGTTCTTCTTTCTATTGTACAGTATAATATTGTGTTACAATATCACCCCGTTTTTGTTTCATTAGCATGTTTCTGATAATCTGCATGGTATTTTATCGTATTTTATTGTCTGGAAGTATTATATCGTATTGCATAGGTCTATTATTGTGTAGTTTAGCGGCAATTGAGCCAATGAACGAATAAAACCAACATATTTACTTACTAATCGACACGCAAAAATATAAAAGTGATGTCTAGTTTTGGGTTGCGAGCGTTGGGTGCGTTGCTCTGGGTGGAAGACGGGCTTTAACGCGGAGCAGAGAACAAATAGCCGGTAACGATTAGTGAGTGAAACGCATTCAGCAAACGAGTCTTGATTTCCCGCCATCATCGACGAATCCGATATCAATTATCGACCCAGCACTAACACGGCCTGTATACGGCGGCGGTCACGCTTTGCCGGATGTCGGTAGTGTCGCAGACTCGCAGTGTCGCCTTCTGCCCATGCAGCAACCATAGTGAGGCACGTTGTCGGTAAACTGTCATCGATACGATACCACGATACCACGATAGCGGCAACACCTCAATTAACGTACGAATTTTCAGACATTTTAAAGCAAATAGCTTATTACAAAGCTGGAATCTGACGGTTTGACTGATTCGCGAGATATCAGTATCTCAAGTAAGTTATAGCGAGTATCAAGGCATTTAATGCGAAGACACAGAAAATTTTTTTGTTTGTAATACTCGATGTCTTGCCATCAAAAGCTACAAAAAATAAAATAAAACTTCAAAGTCGTTTGTACCGCTTGAGAATATTACTTTACCCCGTGGAAGTTATAATTAGACAAAACAGAGTATAGTTTATAGGCTTACATCGCACACATATTTTTTGTTTTCCACTGTATATTTAATGTTTTTTATCACTTTGGCTGAGATAATTGTTTTCTGCATACCGTTTACGACGAATAGCAATTATCGTATTGACGATTCATCATAAATGCGCGGGAAATATTAATATTAAGAGCGCATCTCCAATGCAAACCCTATTCGGTCAGCAGGGGTGCGTTCCCGCGGGTAGTAACCTAACATGTTCCAACTTGACCCGGAACCGCCAATATGCATGCACGGTGCACGCAGCTACAGTGACATGGTTTAGTTTCTCGTGTTAAGGCGGCGACACATCTGCGATGAATCTAAAACAAAACGTTTTTTCCCCACAACAGAAAAAAACGAATAAATAATGGACAAAAATCGCACCCAAAGTAGATAATAAAATTAGTCAAGTTACCTTCGATTTGGTTATCTGAGCTTGGATTAAATACGATATTTTTGTAGTGATAAAAACTCGTTCTGCGTACTCGCTTACCCACTTTCAGTACAAATTTACTTACTTATTTAGAAAACAATTGGTTTAGTTTCGTTTTACTTTACGTAGCCTATATGCCGCTGCTCTATACTCTTAACCCTAGTAGTGAGTTTGTGTGCAGTATTATGGATTAAACCATACTCAGCTCACATTGGTATTGTTTTCACAATTTTCGGCTGAAGTCGCGTGTCACAAAGCAAACGAAGGTGTACTTTTGTAGTATATGCGATCCGAGCCATACCGCACTGTCTTGAGCTCGTACCGCGTGCTCGCTTACCCACTCAGTTCAGCCGGTTCGTTCCTCGCCTGTCATAAACTGCAAAAGACAAAGCGATTATCGTGGCAAGTAGGGGAGACGGACCTATAAATACGGAGCGGACGGCCATTAATCGTTCCACCGGCACGCCCGCCGGAAATACATAATCTATTTCGAAACAAAAACCCCGACGTCAGTCGTCGAGTCGACATCAATCACGTGACCGTTCTGTCCCGGTATGCTTCGCTCATTTCCGGTCTGGGCGTACGTACGTACGGGCAGCAGTGACTCTGCATTGAAGCGGTGCGGTAATTAATGCGGTCGCTGCTGTGCCAACGAGTAATTGCCGAAATTAGCAGAAACTTTCGATGATACGCTGGATTCTGTAGTTTATATAATATATATATATATATATATATATATA
>Ga0056128_1011717_pt1 | contig 10782 bp, 3 predicted proteins | sample WorMetLIZISLAND2_FD_71113 | JGI IMG/M metagenome (GOLD analysis project Ga0056128, IMG submission 71113) | Marine gutless worms symbiont microbial communities from Max Planck institute for Marine Microbiology, Germany - Olavius geniculatus... ... | reverse complement strand
CCAACATTGCACCCCATACGTGATAGTCCATTGGGTTTATATTCGACGAATTTGGAGGCCATTGGTCTTTTGTGATGATATCTGGACAGCTGGCCCGCAGCCAGTTCTGTGCGCTGCGCTTCGTTGCGCGCCGTCCTGCTGGATGATGAATCCGGTGGGCAGCCGGCGATTGCTTTGAAGGAACGATAATATAGTAATAATTTATAAACAATATAAATTACCGTTTATCAAAACGTCACTGTGACGTCATCGGCAGTAACGTGTAACCAGTTTTTGAAAATTAAATAGCATTTTTAGCTTGAACATTTTTAATGCTGAAAAATCGGTAGGCGGTCATGTTAAAAAATTTATAACTTAGTTGTTTTTCGACAAAATCACATTATACTTGGCAGTTATATGTAGAAGGTTTAACCAAATAAATCTGTAAAATTTCACATTAAAATCCCAAACGGTTGCTGAGAAAACGGCGAAAAAAATTTAGGGGTCCACTTTTTGCCGCACCCTGCAGATGGTTTATTTGGCCGCAGACAGACAATCACCCATCCATCCAAGTAGAAATCACTTGAGAGCGACCCGACCGGAAGTCGAACCCACGACCTCTGAATTATAAGTCCGACACTCTACCGTTACGCCACGAAGTCACGTGTTGTGTGCCGCAGGTAAAGGCGGGTAGCAAGGCTGAGTTGCTGGGCGTGAGACCGGGTGATGTTGTTCACAGCATCAACGGACAGTCGACCAACAGACTGACGCTCAGTGACGCGCACGGACTAATCTACGGCGACAACCGACAACTGCTGCTGCAACTCTCCACGTACGTACTGTACGCCACTCGTCGCGTCATCCACGTGTCGCTGCACTACCTTGTAAAATATTGATGTCAGCTTTTCCGTAGGCCTATTACATTTCAATCAGAACATTCATTTTTGGTCGTGACTTTCGTTGAATATAGAAATGCTGCCGGTGTTGATAATGTTTCGATTAGTTTACCTATCACTTGCTAAACGAAAATCGCTACATTTTATGTTATGTTATGTTAGGTCACCTGGAACAGTAGTCCCGGCGGTCTTATGTTTTACTGGTGATGTTTTTGTTGTTTTGTTTCTGGAATTTTGCAATTTACGACACTATATCTCCGAGCTGTTTTGGCCGATCGTCATGAAACTTTCATATAGGCCTACGATTACAAGTATTTGAAATTCAGAATTTGGTCGCGAATGTCTCCGGAATAGATAAAAATATTAAAAAACGGAAAAAGCGTTATCAACTGCAATGTCTCCCACGTTTGATGAAAATTATTTGGTTTATTTTTGGTCCACTAACCACAATGTCTGGTTGTTTCATTTTGACCCACTCTGGTTCAACACTGCGTGCTATGTATAGAGTAATGCGATTGCGAACTTCGGGCCACGTAATGTTGCTAGGAGCAGAATTTTAACTTTCTAAATTGTCTCCGTAGTCAGACATATAGTGACAGGCGGCTTTATGTTGAGTTCTGATTGAAATTTCTAGTTAGGCCCGTATTTATTTTTCATTTGCTGCTAAATTACAGCCTTATATTACGACGTATGCTGTAGGCCTATGTTTGCCGACTGTGTCGTGAAACGAACATACGCACGTACGAATGCATAGAAGCAATAAACAGACTTTTTGTTTCAAACAGTTTCATAATGTCGCCAAAACGGTTTGCCATATTTTCGAGAGTTCGCACTTATCGCTCGTTTGGTCAGCTGTGTTGTTTTCTCAAAATATTAAGAAACTTTTGCTCAATGCATCTACATCATCTACGTCATATACGTTTACCGCCCAAACACTCTACACGTGCAGTGCGATGTAATCAACAATATCAACTTCTTATGACGTTTGCCTAATTTTCCCAATACTTTGATTTCAAAATACAGGCGCACCATCACCTCAGGTTTTTCTTCTTCGCATGTGTTTCAGTTTTTGAATAACAAACTGCTGCCGCGACGTGCAGCCGTGCATGTAAGCTTCACTTAGTTGCCTATTCATTGCACGTGGATCGTCAAGAGTTATTCTAGTACGCTTCTAGGAGCTATCGAGTAGATCGTGAATATGCGCGGTTGTGCTGTGCGGGTGCAATATTAGTCGTCTATATAACTGCTGATTCGGCGCAGAACTGTAGAACTGCGTTGCAAACGACGTTGCACACGCAGGCAAACACGCCACGTAGCTAGAGTCAGTTCTCCTATTCCTCGCGAGTCTCAGTACAGAACAGAACTAACCAGCCGACCACCATTCCCTTGCTTGCGGCTGACGGAGCTGAACGCATCCCGTTCGCTAAACAAAGCGGCATCAAAGCGGCCTCTATAGCGACTTCTCTTTCAGCCCCCGTTCGCAGGGACGTCGAGAGCCACAGCGAGGCTCGGGGAAACATTCCCGCAAGGCCCCTCTGGGGAGATAATTTTGAAATTTTTCTTTTTAAAATGGCGCAATCTGGTGTACGTTATATTTCTGAGCGACGGCGGGGTCCCCAAACGTGGCATGGTCGGGAGTAACTTACCCTTCTACCTTTCTCTTTTCGACGCGTCTGCCCTTTTGGCGTCTGATGTTTCAGTCTTGCTACAGTTCAGCCTTAATCTGCTGAGGACGCGTAACCAACCACAACATCTGCAAGCCCAAAGAACAAATGCGAGAACACTTTTGCACTTTTTACGCGCGAAAGCAGCTACTGCTTTCAGCGCGTCTTAGCCATCGCAATTCTGTCTGTCCGTCTGTCTGTCTGTCTGTCTGTCGGTCACACGGGTGGATCAGTCAAAAACGGTTTAAACTAGAATCACCAAGTCTTCACCATCGTTTCAGGAACCGTAAAGCTTTTTCATAAATTAGAAGCGGGTCTCCCCGAACGAGGGCGCTAAATGAGAGGGGGGTGGGCAAAACTTGCAATTTCTGACCAATAAGTCGCTGTATCTCAGTAACGGTGCGAGATAGGACCTAGGTTACTATTAATCACTAATAGAAAGTCGTACACTGGCTCTCGATTGACGCCCAATTGAATGACCTTGAATGACCTTGAACGCAAAAATAGGGGGTTTTATGGATTTTTTGGCGATTTTGGGCTGCGACACAAGTCTACATCATTCACAAGGTGGCGCCACGCTACTGTCGTTATGCGATCCAGATAGAGAATTTGGTATTTGCATATTAACTTAGCGTGAACCGTAACTGCTATAGGCTTTCGCGCGTCTCGTGAGCATTAGCTCAAATTTCTTGTACTAAGCAGTTTTGCCTTTAAGCTCACGTGTAAAAAGCACTAGATTGATGACATAGGACTCAGACGCGTAACGGATTTCTTTACGGCATCTAACTGTCGCCATAATTGACTTATGTCATCCGGTCGTCTGTCTTAACAGGCCACATTATGGGTCTGTTTGTCTGTCTGTCTGTCCGTCCGTTGGTCTGTCTTTCCCACACGGCTTCTTAACACGCGAACAAAAGGCGTACAAAGTGAAAGGTTGGTGTGAAATGTTTCTCGAGACAGAAGTAACCGGTGTGCCAGTTTTCAGGTCGAAAGGTCAAAGGTCATGGTTACGTTAGGGTCGTACAGCTCTAGCCGGAGGCCGCGTAATATGACGGCTCTGGGCCGACGTATTTTTTTTCAATTTTATCAGGTTTCAGTTTATTTTAACGTATTTCAAGTAATGTGATATCTGATCATTCTGTGTAAATCTTTAGGCGAACACACAGGGCCGAAAGCTGGCTGACGTCATCTACAGTACAGCGCGAGTTGTGAGTAAGTAAGTATGTAAGTCAATAAGTAATATTTTAATGCACATATCAAACGTACACACAAACAAAATAGCGGTTTCTACATGAAATACAGTACAGAATGTTGAGTTTTTAGTCGTTCGTACACAGATGAAGAATGAAGGTATAGATTGTTGTCATTGTATGACATACAGGTGTTTATCGCGGAAGCGTGCGGCGCCAATCAGCGTTCAACGCTCCGGCGACGACTCTCCCTGTACAAGCACCGCGTCATCTCGCTCTAACAGCCAACCACCGACTGGTCAGTCTTAAGCCTATCAATCAGTCAATCAATCTAAAATGTTTAAAGTGGCCTGAGTAATAGAAAGGACTGCTAGATCTACCAGAGCGAGATATGATACACAAGTAGATGGAGTCCAGTTCGAAAAAGTCAGGAAAAATGACTGGTACCGTATATATCACTTTTCGTCTGCTAATTTTGTTCATTTGTCGATAATCCGCTTTGTAAATTGTTTTACTTGATTGAATTATTAACTCTCCTAAAAGGTGAAGGCTGGTCAGGAAGTTAGTTATATAGGACACAGGCTGGTGTTGTTTTTGATCGCACCTGTTAGTGGGTGACTGATCGATGGGTGGTGTGATGTGGGCGGGTACAGGTCAGACGACGACGATGCTGATGAACTCTGTGGGCGAAGATTTCAGCGGCAGAACGGCGGCTTACCCAGTGTCCAGAGCTCGGACGCAGCACGCACCCGGGCCAGCTTCGTGGTCGCCACGTGTTCACGGTACGTCTGCAGACGTCGTCTTTATCTGTGTTCTTTACTTCAAATACAGATGTTGCACACATTTGGCAGTTTTTTTTTTGGTAGGACTGTGCGCTGTTGGAAATAGATCGTGGTTACATGTATTGTAGGTCTCGTGTAAAACATTTGTGCAACTTTTTTAACTTTACACGTATCCACTGCCTTCTTCAAATGCTGATTGTTTTGGCTTCAGCACTTTGTCCACATTCTTACCTCATCGATGAAATTTGACATTACACGATGATACCAAATACGTCAGCAACTAGAAAAATGATTATGTTGGCCCACGTTATGCCGACGTCCGCCTACAGCTGCGGAACCTTAACCGCAACAATAAGCTTAAAATTGACACACCGGCTATTCCTGCTACTGGTGAATAATTCAGCCTATTAGGAGGGCAGCGCGGTAACGTTGCTGGTGCATGGTGGTTCTTTTCACACCGTTTCTTTGAAGTGAAACTGTTACAGTTCAATGACGATGACGTTGCAATATATGCAGGACAGCGTCGTGCTAAACTGTTTCATCCGGTTAGTTTCGACTCGAGCTATCAATCGCTTCCTCGACCATTTCATCCTGGTCAGTCTCCACACCGTGGTTTATAAAAAAACGTGCCACTTTTATTTTTTGAATAGCTTCGCGAAACGTGTGCCGATTTTAATAATTTTTAACACGAGGCATCACGATAGAACTTGACACTGATGACTGTAGTTTTGGCCATTTCACTTTAATACTGTTGCTACACTATGTTGTAAAATGCAGAAGTCGTAGTAAAGTAAAGATGCGTGGTTTTACGATAATGAATCCATACTGGATAGCGCACGCGTCGGCTCAGAAATGATTAACTGAACAACGACAAACACTATTGGCAACTGTTGTATCTCAAAAAGTCACACGTGTCACATCACATTCTCTTTATTACAGTATGTGCTGAAAATGTCCTCCCCCAGCGCAAATGCAAGCGGCAAACGTTACACCACTTGCAAACAGCAGGCTCAACAACCTGCATTTCACAAAGTAGTGTAGCGACAGTATTAAAGTGAGGTAGCTAAAAGTGCAGGCATTTGCGTCAAGTTTCGTCCTGATGTTGCACGCCAAAAATTGTTAAAATCATCCAATGCTGCACGGAGCTATTTAAAAAATAGAAGTGGCACGTTTTTGATGGACCACAGTGTATACGCTACTGAGTACGAGCAACGATTCTATGTTGACGTTTTTTTGTCTTATTATTTTGGTTTGTTTGATTCATACAACTGAAATACGCTGCAGCTTGACAGTTGCACGTAATAGATTGTACATTATAAGTACATCGAGTCGATTACGAAACAAGCGAAAATGCCAGCCATTCAGCCCCTTGTCGACATCATATGCAGCCGTCTGCCTAGTAATACACTATACACTGCGACCTCCTAACCATAACCCTAAACCTGACATTTGACATATTGAGCTAAGAACTGACACTAGTGGTACCCTTGCCAAAGGGAACGTTTACATGCACTTTATGTTTTACTACGCCTTTTCATTTTCGAGTTATAGGAGCCTGTACGGGATAGACAGACAAACAGACGGACGGGTTGGCAACATCTGTAATGCGGCCTATTAGAAGGGCCACGTAATAAAACCCACTTACAGCTGGTAATCAGCGTTGTCGTAGGTTGAAAAATTAAGTTTGGCAGGAAGTTGCAATTTTCTGACAAGATGATCAGGATTTCAATTTGGCCCCTAAATTTTCACAAAATGCAGATTTTCAGCCCTCAGATTTTGCATTATTTGGACGAAAATTGTCCGACAAGAAAAAGATTTTCTGACATTTTTCTGACAGCCCCAAATTTAGGGGGGGGGCGGGAGCGTTTGCCCCTCCTTTTCTCTCCAACCCTTGTTACCACGCCGCTGCTGGTAATGCGTGGATTGTGATTCGCTTACAGCGCAGTCAGGAGGACGGCACGAGGTCGTGTCTCCGATGTCGTTCAGTCCTCAAGTCACCGGTACGACCGCCGGTGATGACCGGCAGACCGGCGTGTCATCGTATCCGTCACTGTGGCGCATGTGGAACAGTCGCTGTGTCGTCAGTCTGACAGGCCAGACCGGTGCTGACGAGGTGCCCACCGGCGGCGGACCCACCAAAGAGCTGATCCGTGGTTCACCACTGCCCATCAGAGCGCGTGACGACTACCTGTTGCCCGAGCTAGATGTTGCGCCCGCGCCGCCCCCTCCCGGCAGCACTCGCAAGTTCACGATGGACCAGTTCCAGCGTGAGTTCGGTCCGTGCCTCACGTACAGTGCTCCCGCCAGTCCGCTACACAAGCGCTTCTCCGTCGAAACCATTCCACTGCACAGTCCCGCAGCACACCCGTCACGAGGTACACGTAAGTTTACATCGTGTTTGAATTGTGAAAAATCAGCTGGGGGGGTTGAACTTTTCGACTGTCGGAGACCGAACAAAATTGTGATGTAAATCGTATGTATTTACACCGTGTCCGGAAAAAAAGATCCCGAACATTATCGATTGTCACTTGAGGGAAGGTCATCCACTTGTAATAATTTTTGGTACGTTTATTCTTTGCACAACTGGCCATCAAATTAGCGTTCAATATTCCACCTCACCCAGTGTCTGCTTTTACACTACTTGGGGAAAGCAGAACCAACGACATATGAGTTGAAATAAACAGAAATACGTCAAAAAACATCCCCAACCTTAATAATTGTGACTTAAAGAAGGATTGATAGATTTTCGTAATTTTTGGTGCAAACATTTTTGACACTACTTGCCATTAAATGACTGTTCTAGTTCCCACCTCACCAAATGTCTGCTTCTGCACTACCTGGGAAAACCATAGCAGGCAAAATTAGATATAAATGCAATATTTCGTTGGTTTTGTTTCCCGGGTAGTGCAGAAGCAGACATAGGGTGCGGTGGAAAATTGGGCAGCTGTTTGATTGCCAGTTGTGTCAGAAATGTTGATGTCAAAAATGATTAAAATTTGAGTGTCCTTCTTTACGTTACAATCGAAAATGTCTGAGATTTTTTTCCGGACACGGTATAGTATAGAGTTGACCCCCAGTACATAATTTGACAGTGTGTTAAGAGGGTTGAAAAAAAGTTAACCCCGAACCCTAACCCCAAACAATTCAAACACTGCATGTAGGCCTACACGTGGTTGTACGCTTGAACTGTACGAAAAATATACTTTGTCCCACAATGCTTGTACGAGTGTTTCAGATTTAGCAGGTATTTCTACTGATATTGTATGGTGTAGAAATTTACTTACTTAGTTACTTACTTATATCTTGTACAAGCGTTGTATAACTTGGGCAACACAAGTTTTTTTTGCAGGTATGCAGTTGGGTGGTTTGAGATTTGGGGTCGTGTGTTTACTGTATGTATTTTATTCCTGCTTGCTGTATTTTATTGGAAACCGTTTTCACCTTATATGTGTTGTTTATTAAGGAGTCCGTTAGAGATATAAAAATCGCCATTTGGAACTCGTTTGCTGCAGCCGTTGAGTTTTAGTTTCTACATTGCATTTTTATGATTTTCTGTATATTTTATATGGAATACACTGCATTTGGCGTAGTAAACGATTGACTGATTGATTAAAGTTGCATGTGCGTTTGATATGTGCATTGAACTATTATTTACTTATTTACTTGCTTATGTAGGACCCAGCCAGCCGGGCGCCGACATGCCTGCTAGGGGCGGCTGGCGGCCTGTGACCGGTCGGTTTTCCCTAGACAGCAGCACTTCACTGCCGCGACGATTGGACGCGCCGGCGCTTGCGTCAGCGCGCAAACAACCTCCGAGTTCTGTGGACAATCTGCCACCAGCGGACTGGACAACGCGTCCAGCTGCTGACCAACAGCCAGGTGCGTGTGTATGTACACCGTATCTCCAAAAACAAGAAACCCAGCTGTCGCTAGGATAGCCGACCGTACTGGTTGTCAGCGACCTTCGAGGTCATCCAAGTTCAATGACTTTTATCTCATCTAAAAAGCGTGTGTGATTTTCTATTAGTGATCAATAGCAACCTAGGCCCGATCTCGCACCTTTTAGCCACAATACATCCGTGACAGACAAACGGACGGATGATAGACGAAAATCGTACCATAAGCTTGACCGTTATGTAACTACGGTCGGCTACGGTCTTTTTATTGATTGAATAGTTCTGTAAAACATTGGCCGAATATAATAATTTCTAGCACGCAACATGGCGAAGAAACTTGACTTAAATAACTGTAGTTTTTCCCATCTCACTTTGGTGCTGTAAATTATTAAAACCGATCAGCGCTTCACGGAGCTATTCAAAAAATAAAAGTGGGTTGGTTTTTTGACACACGGTGTACATAGATTTAACTGGCGCTAGAAAAATAGCGGGAAAATTGCAGCAGTGTCCTATTTCCATCAGATGTTCATGATTGTACTAAAGGAAGTGGAAACGTTAGTTCTTAAGCAAGCCACAAAGCCTCAGGGTAGTGTTGATATCCGTTTTTTAGTACTCACTCATACACCAGCTTACACTGCCAGACCACGGATACGGGGCTAGTGCATCGCGCGGTGTGCCTGTTTACGTCCCAGTTTCCGCTGGTACTCATTGCGCCTACCCACGGAGAGAGGGCGGGTAGATTTCATCGAGCAGAAACTGATATGGACATTGTTACTAGTAGGTTGCAATTTGACTTAGAAAGGAATTAATAAGTAACGGAGTGGGTGCTTTAGATGTTTAATTTGTCAAAATCTGCATGTCTCCTTTAGAGTAATTTAGATTTTATCATAAGTTTGGATTAGGGACTGCAATCCCGGGATCCGAAATCCCGGGATTACGGGATCCCGACCGTTTTCGCCAATTCCGAATCCCGGGATCCCAATCCCGGAATTTCCGGATTACATAAATTCGTCAAATTTGTACTTTTTTGAGTGTTAAATGATAGAGCAACAATTCCAGTTTTTAATAAATAAAATATTTTATGCGTGCTGGAGTCCAATAACTACTGTAATTTGTATTTTGACAGTCACGATCATTCCCTATAGTTCCGATATACCTTCCGTAGGGATCTATACGACAATTACAACATCCTATGCATGAAATAAGTCTACTGGGCATAGCAGAATAACAACCTATCTATAGACCTAAGCCTAATTCCGAAACGGATAACGGGATTATAAGTTTCTTAATCCCGGATATCGGGATTGAAAATTCACTCCCGGGATTGCAATCACTGGTTTGGATGAATTTTTTAGTTTCAGGTCTAAATACACCGCCGCCATTTACCTCAGCAACAGCAGCAGCAGCAGCTATAAAGTCGTCAGCACTAATAAAACTTTCGACATCATCACCTCAACGCAGCGTCACGCCTCCAAGACGCATCATCACCGAGGTATCACTCATTTTTGACGCGCTACAGCTATGCTGTAGACGTCTATGGCACGATTGTCGTCTGTCTGTCGTCTGTGGGTAACGGATGTAATGTGGCTAAGCGTTGGGTCGTTTGAGGAAGCTTTTATAATTATATAGGGCCTACGCGAATAATTAGCCCTGTGTCAAGGCTCTCTGTGTACAAAATTTTGCGGATGTAGGCTAGTGCAAGGGAAACGTTTTTTAAATTTGGGGCTGAATAGATGGGGTAGGAAAATGTGCATTTTTAATGGAAAACTGGCCATATCTTGGAAACGGTGAGAGATAGGGCCAAGGTTAAGCCTACTATTAATTACTAAATAGGAAGTGACATAGGCCTACGCTTTTTCAGATGAGACGAAAATCATCGACCTTGGGTGACCTTGAAGGTCAGTTCTGCAACAGGAACTGTATAGGCTGTAACGCGTCTTCCCTAGCGACAGCTTGGCTTTCTTGTTGTTTTCAATGCTGCTAAACAACAGCGTAAATCGTGAATTTCTGCCCGAGCCACAAGCCCGAGCCATAGGACGGCACTAATTTCTGTTTCTGTAGCTTTCAGCCAGGTCCCAGTTTACACTGCGAGACCACGCTACTGCATCGCGCGGTGTGCCCGTTTACACCCCATTGTCGTTGTTCTCCATTGCGCTCACCCACGGAGGGATGGCCAGGCTGAGTTGACCTGAATCTGAATGGCGGGCTGGCGGAGACTTTCCATCCCAGTTACTAGGGGATGTCAGACGAACGACGCCGACTTTTGTGGGCGTGGTTGAGTTGCCCGACAAAATCGGCCGACAAAATCGGTGAACCATGACACACGGCCGATAGTTTTGTCTGCTACTTCATACGTTATCAGCTAGCACAACAGC
>Ga0056128_1011714_pt1 | contig 10784 bp, 8 predicted proteins | sample WorMetLIZISLAND2_FD_71113 | JGI IMG/M metagenome (GOLD analysis project Ga0056128, IMG submission 71113) | Marine gutless worms symbiont microbial communities from Max Planck institute for Marine Microbiology, Germany - Olavius geniculatus... ... | reverse complement strand
AACCTACCACAAGGACTGATCGACAAGACTGTGAAAGACTTCTCAAATTAAGCGACTGAAGGCTTGTGTTGGAGCTTGGAGCTGTCGGTGGACACTTCGAACATTCACAGTGACAATGGAATTTGGCATCTGATCATTAGTTAACTGTGTTGTTTGACTTGTTTCAACGATGTTATTGAACTGGTGTTGTAGCTTGAACATTTTTTCATGCTGAAAAATCGGTAAGCGGTCATGTTAAAAATCTATAACCTCGTCATTTTTCAATGGAATCAAGTTTTATTTGGCATTTAGCCATAGAACAATTAAGTAAATAAATCTGTAAATTTTCAGATTAAAATGCTAAACGGTTGCTGAGAAAACAGCAAAAAACTTTAGGGGGTTTTTCTGCCGCACCCTGTATAGTCTACTATACACAAATTGGTAGTGCTAATTTCATTAAAATTCGCAGTCGAACAATAGCAAAGTAGTAAAAGCACTATAGATGCGTAGGCCTAACGATGCACGTCAGTCACCAGCCTGACTGAATACACACTGTATTTGTGAGCTAAACGTTGAAAGTATACAGTGCCTCTTAATAACGTCTCCTCATATTGGATGATAATCGGAATTGGTCGACTACAGTAGCTAACTTTTGTCCAACTTAAAAGCTCAAAAACTGTTTTAACCTTACCACTTTGCCTGGTTCAGTGAAACTGTCTCACCTTGAGATTAAACCTAAGCCTATGCCACACAATGGATGGGTTTTGAAGGTTCTCCCAGAGTTACAATGCTAGGATGTAAAATGTAAGTATATTTTTCTCAGAGGTCAGTTTTTTAGACAGCGAAGTCGTTTACCATGCTGTCAGACTGTCAGGATCCATTTCCTACTCTTCTGAGCTAAGGCACTCAAACCACGTTTGTATTTTTATATTGTCGTGATGATTAAGTTTTCTTACAGAAAAAAATCAAAATGCTGACCGAACACTGCTTCGTGATATCACCTGACCATTGTATTTTATCGTCGTCTTTATTAATATGTGTTTATTGTTCACAGTCGCACATATTTTATTATATTGTACTCAGTTCAGTGGCATAGACAAGGGGGCCGGCTCCCCCCCCCCGATGTTCCATACAAGACAAGCACGCATTTAAATGTGGTCAGTTGATTCTCAGAAAAATAATTATAATTGTTGCGACTAGATCCCATATTTTAAAGGTACAATGCTTCAAACTTCCATTTCAGCTGGCGATCCGTCCCAGATCCTGCTCTGAGAGCTCACAGTGTTCTTGCAGACCCCCTAGCTGAATTTTTAGCACAGAAGGGAAAGAAAGGCGAGATATAAAAGAAGGAAAGAAAAATAGAAAAGCGGGCAAGGATGATGGGTGAAGGAAGGAAAACGGAAGGAAAGGGAGCCCCCACCAATTCACATTTCTGTCTACGCCAATTACTCGGTTGCAGTCTGTCAGCCTAATATTAAAGCTTTTGATTGATTGATTGACCTTCAAAAGTATCTATGAGAAAATTGTTTTGCGGAGTTGTATCAACTATATTTCAGAGATGTCAAAAGATTTTCATAATTTTCGTGATTTTTGTTGAGAGTAGCTAACATTTAAACTGTTGTCTGTTCAAAATGTACTTTCTTGTTGCATTTCAATAACTAATCCTGTCATATCTAAAGCATAAATGTTAAAAACATTGATTTGCAAAGAAAAAAAATAAAAAAAGCATGTTTTCTAAACTTTTATAAAAAACATTATAAAAGCATGGATAAAAAAACACTAAACTGCAGATGTTTCCAATCGCTACTTTTTTGCCGTTATACATGCAAAAAATATCTAACTCGAATAACTAAAAACAAAAACCTACCATTTATAAAGACTAAAAACTGGAATGTGCTGAATATACAGATCAAAAACAACTGAACGTAACTTGCCCATGAGAAATAAACCATACTCGTATTTGTAATTTTTGTACGTTTATGTTTTAACAAGAACGAAAAACACGATATTAAAAAAGCACAAAAACACTAAAAAATTATTTTAAAAAACAAAACATAAAAACATTACAAAATAAAGAACATAAAAACATGTCTTTAAAACTTATATAAAAAACATAAACTGTTTTTTTTACATCTATGATCTGAAGTACAGCAGTCTTGCTTTCAATCTTTCAACGAATTTCAATTTAAACCTGTAACAACAGACAATGATGTCAGCGATGCCAGTTAGCAGGCCTAATTAATTACGTAATAACGATGGCAATAGTATCGTTTTAGTTTAAATATTTTGTTCTAAGAAGCATATGTGGTGATACTTGACACTTACAACACACCAGCAACAAGTGAATGAATATTATATGCTCAGTCATCAGTAACAACCAATATAAATTATTACCAAAATGTACAAATCAAATAAAATCAAACATGTTTAATTCAGACAGCAAAGTCCATATACGACCATATAAGAGATACTAATAATACTAACGATATGGAGCTACAGTCTACTATAGAGAGTGTGGCAAAAAAGTAGCCGCCTAATGTTTTTCTCTATTTTCTCAGCAACCGTTTGGGATTTTAATTTGAAATTTTACAGCTTTCCTTATTAAAACCTACTACATCTTACTGCCAAGTAAAGTGTGATTCAGTTTAAAAATGGCGAAGATATAAACTTTTTAACATGACCGCCTACCGATTTTTTAGCTTAAAAATGTTCAAATCAAAAATGCAATTTAATTATCAAAAACCGATTACCCCGTTAGTGTCGAGGACGTCACAGTGACAGTAATTTATTTTGTTTATAAATTATCACTTAATTATCGTACTTTTAAACAATCGCCCACCGGGTTCATCTTCCAGCAGGACGGCGTGCCACCACATGCACAGCGCACGGCGCACTGAACGAGCTGCGGACCAACTGTCCAGATTTCATCACAAAAAAAACCAGTGGCCTCCAAATTTGCCGAATGTAGACCCAATGGACTCCCGCGTGTGGGGTGCAAAGTCTGTCCTTAAACACTCCTATGGCCGCAATTTTAATTCGATTTTGATGAACTTTTGCACAGTGATTCGGGGCCCGAAAAGTAAGATCGAGTTTGTTTGGGATAAAAATCTAATAACTCCTTCCCCTATTTTACCCCAATTTAAAAAAAAATTGAATTACGGCCTATGTAGACTTCAAAGAGGTATAACTCAGTCCCCGTAAAAGATAAGTGCGCACTGTGTTTATCTACACCACATTTTCGGGGTCAGGCAATCTACCGGTGTTATTTAAATTTACCCCCTATTGACCCCTGTTGCCACAGCATCCATTCAAAAAGTTGCAAAAATTTTGCATTACAGCCAATGGAGACTTCAAAGCGGTATAACTCGACCCCGCAAAAGATAATTGCACGCTGTTTGCATCTACCCCCCTATTTTTGGGCCCAGGCTATCCGATGATGTCATTAAAATTTCTCCCCTGCCCACCTGTTGCCATGTCAATGAATTTTGGGACAAAATTGACTACAACTCGGCCCCAGTGAAAAATAATTGTGCGCTGTTTGCACCTACCTCCTTATTTTCGGGCCCGTGCTATCCGATAGTATCATTCAAATTTCTCCCTTGCGACCCAGTTGCTATGGCAACGGGTGGGCAAGGGAGAAATTTTAACGACATCATCGGACAGTCCATGGCAACGAATTTTGGGACAAAATTCACTACAACTCGGCCCCCGTGAAAGATAATTGCTCCCTGTTTGCACCTACCTCCTTATTTTCGGGCCTGCGCTATCCGATGTTGTCATTCAAATTTCTCCCCTGTGACCCAGTTGCTATGGCAACGAATTTTGGGACAAAACTGACTATTACTCGGCTCCTGCAAAAAATATTTGCACGCTGTCTTCACCTACCCCCTATTTTCAGGTGTCATGTAAATTTCTCCCCTGAAGACCCCTGTTGTCATGGCAACCAACCGTTTTTAAAACAAAATTGGATGCAGGCTCACAACAGCGTCAAACGGTGAAACGTAGCTGCTAGGCTATATGGCGTGGCAATGGGTCAGATACCTCGTTACACAGAATGTATTTCTAGTTATTTCTACAGTGATGTCGGGGGCTAAAAAAGTAGACTGGGCAAGAAGTTGCAATTTTCCAACAGACGCTACAAATTTCCGACAGAATTCTGACAGAAAGTGCTTTTTATCCCCTACTTATAAAATTTTGGCTAAAAAATTTCGGATGAAGATTTTCTGATAATTTTCCGACAGCCAAAAATCTAAGAAAGGAGGGGGGCAATTTCCCCCTTCTCCCTGCCATGACGCCACTGATAATTACTGAACATTATAATACTATTCACGATCATCACAATTTGTATTATCATTACTACAATCATCAAAAATTTGTTTGTCATTATCACACAATATGATGTCAATGAGACACAATTTGCGAGAACATTAATTTAGTACTGCCAGGAATAATGTTAAGTGCTTATTTAGCACATGCATATATCACTACCATTAAAATGTTAACACAAGATAACACTTTGATGTTAATTATTTTGGAAAAATGTTAATTGTTCACACAGCAGCTGATCACATGCTGTAGTAGCGTAGGAAAAAATGCAGCAGAAGTTACTTTGTTGCCAAATGAGACACTACAAATACAAGTACATTTTCCATCAACAGTCAGAATGTCTAGATCATACATTAGCTCAGCTCAATACAAAAGCACAGAACTAACCAGTGAACCATCTTGTAATTACTGTACAGTTACACTAGAAAGTGCTTCTTACTTTTTTGGCTACTGCTGTCACTGAACGTTGTTCCGAGTAGCTATATGGGTAAACCGAGTTTACATTAGTGATGCAATAAATGTTAAAAACACATTTTTCATTAAAAAATAAATAAAGAAGTTCACCAATGTTCATCACAACAACGGTTTACATGTTACTGGTTCTGAACGAAATCTAGTACGTAAGTAGAAGTTGATGAGTGATATGCAACGGGATGCCATAACACCCTATCCAAGGTCAATGTCACAAAACCTTTACAGTTGAAAATTCTTCCATTTTAAAAGTATCTCTTCCATCATTAGCAATGTCAGCCCAATAGTCAGTACAGTGAAATGACTACATAACAGAGAACAAAATATAAAACTCAAAAACCTGCAACTAATTCTTGCTCTTACTCATCTAAGCACTGCTCCACAACTACCGGTATCGGTGCTGTTGTCAGTGGGACCTGGCCTAAAAGCACATAGTTAGTATTATCACGTTAGGAAACATGCAAACAGTGAACAAAACACACATTCAAATATGCAGTGCAAATATGCACACAGCATCGCATGATAAACAGCATTTCTTTAAAATTCTTCGATGAAAGCTTTTGCAGAAATAAACTACAAAGCACTTGGTATAGTGCACACTGACGTCATGTTTTAGTCTTAGCTTTCTATGGGACGATAATTTAGTAGATAAAGGATCCTCAAAAGAATATTTCAGTATCTATATCCCTTACTTTTAACAGCTCCACCAACATGCCTTACCCAATTGCAGACTTATGTAACCTGACCTCTCATTACACATCCAGTCCATTTAAACAAAACACCTAAACAAATTACTTGCAAAAACAGTCTTTATATCACAGTTTAAAACACCTATTTGCTTAAAATGACCAATGTGGTGGGTTACATAAATTTTGGGTTTTTAAAAAAGCCCAACTTGATGGGTTTGGTACAAGTTTAACTTTTAAGTTTGTAGTATAAGCACTGCTACACACTGTCCACATCGAACAGATATAAAGAAATGTGCAAATTCGTAAGTCTTAGGTTTAAATGTTTTCTAGACTAAATCATAATAGTGTTTCATTATTACTGAAAAAAACTAAAATTGGATTAAGTTTGCAGTGGATATTTTATGTGGGTTTATCTTAATAAAAACTAGTGGGCTTTTGAGGTATGTGCCCTGGTGACTAAACTGTCTTTTTACATGCGATAGCTGAACGCTTTGCACATCTTAGCTATGGCCTGGGCGTTTGTCCATCCGTCTGTCTGTCACACTGCTGTATTGTATCAAAACGGTGCAAGCTAGGAACACGAAATGTTCACTGTGGGCTCCCCAAGGACTCTAGTTTATTGTGACGAAATTTCGTGCCCCTGGTGAGGGGGTTCCCCTCAAATGAGGGCGTCAAAGAGGGGAGGGGTACTCCCTAAAAGACGTTATTTTGCCGCTATTGGCTCTTATAGTGTGAAAACAGTTGCAGACAGGTACAGACCTGCTGCACATCATAACAAGCACTGGTGATGGGCTTTTTAGATTTGTCAACATCGATGACCATGAACGACCTTGAACCCCCAGAAAAGGAGTTTAGGTGAATTTTTTGACAATTTTTGGCTGCAGCGCACATTTCAACAGTGAACTGCGATGAAATGGCTGGAGATAGTCCAAGACAACCTGTGTACGAAATTTTTTAGCATATAACGCAAATTTTATCAGTTCAAGTCCCAATCCCCTAGGTTCAACGAGGCCTGCGCAGGTGGGCGCCAAATATGGTTACCCCCTAAAGTGGTTATTTTACCGCTATTGGCTCACGTAGTGTGAAAACGGTTGCAGATAAGCACAGACATGCTGCTTATCATAACAATGAACAGTGACAAGGTTTTTAGTGATATCAACATCGATGACCTTGAGAAAACAAGAGCCCTCAAAATAGGGGGTTTTAGTGTTTTTTTGTTTTTTTAGATGAAGATAGAACAAGACAACATGCGAACAGGAACTGTTAGACTGTCGCATATCTCGTGAGCTCAAATTACTTGTCTAAGCTGATTTCACCCAAGACACAGTGATCAGTCAATGTCAAATTTGTCATTCTCCTACAAAAGCAAATGACAGTAAACAAAGTAAATCAACCTGTATCAATGAACTTTCCCAAACGAAACGCCATGCCATCAACATTTCTAGGAAAAGGAACAGATTTCTTCTTCTTCATTCTTTTTTCTCTGCGACGAACTTCTAGTGGAATTTTTGACTTTTTAGCTGACACTTTGTCCGACTATAAACAAAAGACAGAAACAGCAATTGTGACAACTGCTATTAAAACAACAAAGTAATCGTACACCACAGTCAACTACTACTATACTGTAAAATACTTTCAACAACTATCACCCCTGACAGTTCTATGCACAGAAATATCCAGATATACAGTTGCAAAAATAACACAAAACATTATACATTTACGGTGTTGCTCTAAAACACAAAAACCATATAATATATGCAAATACAGAAATAACATAATGTAGTGCATTGTAACCAAAATTATGTGCTCAACAGCTAGTAACAAAAGCTGTAACGTTATAATACCTTCTGAGAAAGATTCTGAACAGTTTCTTTCCCAGTCAACAAACTCGTCAAGATTGGGTGTACTTTCTGGATGTCAGACTGCTGAGCTGAATCCAGCTTGCTTGACACTTTGTCTTCCATTCTTAAACCCATCGTTTCAATCCCTGGACTTACAGATTTCTTGCTAAGCTGGTTTGCTCCTGTGACTGTGTGTGCCACACCAGCAGGCCTTGGTCTAATACCGGAGAAAGCAAAGACCGAACAAACCAGCCCGTTGGTCTACAAACGGCAATCCCGGTACCAATACTGGGACCACATCATCAGTTACTGGCTGAGGCTCACTCAAGTCCTCCACCAATGACAGCTGCATGCTGGAATCCTTCTTTGTAATGCTGCTTGCAATTGCATCAGCCACCTGACACATTCATCACAAGCATACTTTTGCAGAACAGCAAAGCACAATATATAACACGTAATCAAAAAAGTAGAAACTGCATCACATAAATGCTGACAATAATAAGCCTATACAAATCCAAACAAATAAATAAATGTACGGAAAAAAACAGCCAGACTAAAAGATAACTGCTTAAGTGTATTGCAAAGTACTTTGTAAAACAAGTCAGAACAAAAATCAAGATGTAACGTTACATATAACGTTACATATTTACATACATAAATTAAAATGTTAAAATGTTACATACCTCATCCTTGTAACGCTGACTATGCGCTTGAGCTATTTCTGTAGCACATTGAATAAACATAAAATGTCACCAAATGTCTCTCTCACATTGGAAAGTAATACCAAACCAGAACCACCACCAGGTTCATGAGTACACTAGAGGCTAAACAGCCTTCTGAGCAGTGATATTCCAGTAACTGAAACTCAAACTGATACTGAAATGATTGATTTTTGTAAAACTCATACTGAAATTAATACTGAAAAGATTTTCAATACTGACACTATGAAGATAATAGATATAGAAATAATCACAAAAAAACATTACTGTACTGAAACTGTGATAGAAAGGATTTTGAAAACTGATACAGAAATGATTGCTGAAATTTTTCTAGTGTGCTTCAATTATTTACTTATTTACTGGCACCAATGGCAAACTTTCCTGCCCTGAGACTTAAATGTCAAAATTTCAGGCTCAAATATTTCAGCCATTTGTGGGCCAAATGTGTTCATATTTTGAGTGCTGTTTAACTGCTGCATAGTCTATCAGAATATTATGTTATTTCTGTCCAGTACTGTGTTCTATCTGAAATAAAAAATGCCAAAAATGCTTATTCTGCAGTTCGGAAATTTTTTTCCCAGTTTCGGATATGTCACATCAGCCATATAATAAGGCTTACAGTTGTACAATTTTGTCTGTTTATACTACTACCACAATAGCATGTGCACATGTAATATTGTGCTTTGAAACCATATGATGGGGTCAGTTGGTTAGTGTCCTTTAAATTTTACCATTGTACCCACTGTTACTATTCATGGTAAAGGGTAGTATGTTGATCACATTAAACAGAAAAAAATAATTGCCAGAAGATCATCCATACATACGTGTTCCTGGATGCATGTTGTCATCCTCAGACTTTCCTACTTCTACCGATGTCATGGACATATCTTCTCTCAGTGATGTCGTGACATCCGACTCATCCATAGGTTGGGACACTGTACCACAAGCGTACAATACACAGCCAGATAATAAACACAACCAACATTCACACTTCTCACACAAATGCAGATAATACCGGTACAGCAGCATGCTGGCATCATGAACAATGTGACAATTTACTTTTACCGCAGACTTTAACTGCTCAACATCTCAGTCTCGGACGTATACATCTCAGGTCTTGTCCCAGTCTAGGCACAAAATGTCACAGCCTCGATTAGAGCCACCAGAAATTCCCGCTTTATAAATGAAAAATTCCCCCACGTTTTGTGAAAAAAATCCACATTTTCTACAACAGTCAATTATTATCGCACCTATTACAGTAGCAAGAGTTGTCATTTTGTAGGCATATCCGTGTAAATGTCCATACAGTATTCTTTGGCCTAAAAGACTTTATGTGCATGGAAATTATTAGTTTTACATCATTATGCAAGTTTCACATGAAACTCGTTCAGAGCAAAACCGCCGAGAACTCCCTTCTTGAAAGTAGCAAAATTCTCCCGTTTTGTAAAAGCTCAGTGCTACGGTCAGTTCGGCGAAATGAAAGACTGGTGACCAAAATTAATTTTGTCAGTTCGCCGAACTCAGTCGAAAGAATCAGAATTTACTAGAAGCAGTTCGGCGATCTGAAGTGCAGCTAATTGGGCTACTAAAATCAGTTCGGACGTGTTGCTGTTCATTTCCCACCGCCACCGGTACTGCATTAAAGACGGTGAATAGATTCATTAATTCTAAAGTAAAATAAAATATTATGAGGACCTTTAATTCAGAGTTCTAGTAGGCCTAAACTTCTCGTTACCAGTGCTGGGTGCTCAAATGAAATCTGCTCAGGTGGAGAGTGAGGTGATCTACCATGACTAATTATTGTGCAGGGCGACGTTCTTTCCTTATACAAGATGAAATGAAAAAGATGATTAAGCACCACAATTCTTATTCATATCTTTTCAAAATACTGAGAGGTTAGAAATTTTTCAGTTTATTTTCAGCTGCACAATGGCAGAATTAAACCATAATGGCCTGCTCGTGTACTTACCGCATGGACCTAAAATCTTACTGTGCAACTTAATAGATTTATTTAATTCAGCTTTATTAGGTAGTTCGTTAAATTTCTGGTACATTTTAGTCCCGCCAGACCGTCGACTGCCAATGAGGTTAAGTCTGAAAGTGTCAGTGGCTGCAGTGTGGTGAGACCCGCTCAGCTCCTGACAGTGACAGAGGCAGGATGTCAGCACCCCGGCGGTGTCGAGCATTTTCCGTTTTCCCCGAACTGGAAGTAGCAAATTTTGCATTGATTCTATCAGTTCGCCGAACTGAAAATAAAATTAACGTTTGTAAAAAAATTTGAACATTCATTTTTTCTACAACCTAATAGCATCTATTACATGAACAGAAACAGGTTTTTACGTGCGAAAGCAGCTACTGCTTTCAGTGTGTCTTAGCCTAGACAGTTTATGCATGACGATGACAATAAACGATTGTGTACATGTTTAATGCTTTGTTCAATTCTGAAATAAAATCATTATAGACCTATACCTGTATTTTAGTATACAGAGTTTTAGTGCACTTTCTCGCCTTAGAATGTGTGCATTGATGTTTGACGCTGTCTACAGATCTAGGCGTTCATCAAGCGGTTATTAGGCCTAAACCCAAGTATACCTGTAAGAATTCATTTCAAAGGAAGCTTGACGTTGACACATCAGCCAAGTTTTAAGCGTTCTAGGTATAGGCTATATATAATAGTTCCGCCTCTGCAATGAAACCAAAGATTACTGACTTTGTGAACTGTGATCACTTATTATTGAGTTTGTCAGGTATAACGTTAA
>Ga0056128_1011713_pt1 | contig 10785 bp, 6 predicted proteins | sample WorMetLIZISLAND2_FD_71113 | JGI IMG/M metagenome (GOLD analysis project Ga0056128, IMG submission 71113) | Marine gutless worms symbiont microbial communities from Max Planck institute for Marine Microbiology, Germany - Olavius geniculatus... ... | reverse complement strand
ATTACGGTAGATTTTCATGACAGCCGGGAAATACTTTTCTAAAATCATATTTCAATGCAAATGTGTTTTATTTTTTTACTTTTATTTATTTTTAACAGTTTCACAAAAGAAATGCCTGGGAGAATGGACGCTCTGGCACTGCTGTATTTCGCGAAAATTCAGTAGCTATATGTACGCACGATAAGCATCTGTGGATATGGATATGGATATGGATGGCAAATTTCACTACCACGGCAAGCCTGCCATTGTCCGACACATTTCGACTACCGGGTATCTACATTCGCTAACACAGGATGACCACTCACCTGGAAAATTTGGAAAAGCCAGGGAATTCCAATGGTCGTGGCGAGGATATATCGTACTGTGCGGGGAGGGGAAATGCGCGGGTATCATGTCGTAGTGCATATACTGGCGCATGACACGTCATGGCCGTCCTGTCTGCTTGCTGGGCTTGCAACCTGTATCGCGTTCTCCCGGGGTTGAACTCTGACCTGTCATCTCTTAAATCATGTCACGTCGTTTCATGCTGTGGTGCGCGCTCGTTCCGTACTTCAGCCGCTGAAGGCGTGGTCCGGGGGAACGCGGGAGTCTTATTGCCAACAGGCACTGTGAACGGACAGACGCCGACTCTTTGTATAGCGCCATCGGACATATTTAGGCTATATCTCTTCAGTCGGCTGCCTGCTCAACCCTGCTGCCAGTATTGCGAGTGACTGTGGCCGACGTCAGACGTTATCTGCAGGAATGACAAGCGACGAACTGCGGATGCTGCGAGTGCTCTGTGTGGCGGCATTCTTCTTGGGATGCTGTTTCACTTTCAACCGTGGCCGTTAAGTGCAGCGACTACGTTCCGTCGGACAGCGTGAACAGCGAAATTCGCAAATCTCATTTTCGGTAATTCGTTTGCGTATTGACGACCTTCGTCGCTCTTCTAGAAGGAGAATGCGGATATTATTGCAAAAGACAAAGCAGCCGAGTCGCCGAAAGTTGCTTCAGACAACTCGCCGTCGTCACCAGCGATCTCTTCCGCTCGGAGAAGTAGGCCTGTTATATATTTAAGACTTTATACTGTAGGCCTAGTTGCATATCTCGTGAATGTTTGTTTGTAGGACACGTTTTTAGAAATTTTATTTTTTTACTCCTCACGCGCTGCGTTTCTAACCGTCTAACGTAGTGAAGAGGAGTATATGAGATCAGTGTAATATCGAGGACCGACCGACCGACGACCGACCATATACCGTATAACTACCAATAGGGTTAGGCTTAGGGTTAGGGTTAGGGTTAGGGTTTAGAGTTACGGTTAGGTGTATTCCTATGGCGCCCAGTAAAAAAACCTTTGTTCCTGGAAGAGCCTTCCTGGAAGAACTTTGAACGGCCATATCTTCATAACGGTGCTAGATAAACGCATGGTCACTGTAGACCACCCGTAGAAAGTCGACCCCGGGAGTCGAATGTTCGCGTGACCGATGAGGAACTAAAAGCAGTTAAAAAAGTACAGGAGAAAATAGTGCACGCGAGGAGTACACTAGATTGGTCACAATCTAAAATATTTCTTGTTGAGTTATAAAAGCTGCGTATTTTTACGTTTAACATTTTTTTGACGTTTTGAAAAAAAATTCTAATAAATGTTGAACGGAAGGTGAGAGACGTCGATTTAAATTAATTATAAAATGTAAAATAATTGTAACATCGAAATCTTTTTCGTTGGGAGTGAATTTTTTTTACAAAATTATTACTTGAATTATTTAATTAATTGAAGTAATCAATTATTTGAATTATCAGGTTTTATTGTACTGCTATTCTCTGATGGTTCCACATTGTTGCACTCGGATTTGGACGATTTTATTTTGTATTTTAGCAACTGATCGTGCCTTTGGGTAGAGTGGAGTTTACTGGGCGCCATAGGAATACATTGCGCCTATTGTTTCACATATATACCGTATAACTACCAATAGGGTTAGGGTTAGGGTTAGGGTTTAGAGTTACGGTTAGGTGTATTCCTATGGCGCCCAGTAAACTCCACTCGTCCCGTGCCTTTTAGATGTAACGGTTGCTGTTATCTGCCTGGTTATTCTTTTTTTCTTGTATACCTGTAATGCATTACGTTACGCTAGGAACCGTTTAACGGCGTCGTCGGCCTACGTGACTACGCGCGCGTACGCGTCGACCAATCGCCAATGAGCTCGCCTTTCTCGTTAACGCTCGTGGACGATCACAAATGTATCCGCTTTCTTAGAGTGAGGTAGCGCTTGGATTCACCATGAGTTAGGGGGTCTTGTAAGCTGCCAGAGCGGGTTCGTCCCGCGCCCAGCCGCCAAACGGTTTGTGGTGCATTGTGAGCTGAAAGCATTTCTTTTGATGATAGCAATTTATAACTAATTTAACAAACTTTAGTAACCTTTTCTTTAATTTTTTTTTGTTTGCGCGCACACTGCAGGCTACCATGTGTAGCGATAGAAGTCCGTGCGCGCCGATCGACTGTTGTCGTATTTATTATTTAACCACCGATGTGGATACAAAAAATGTGCATCGGACAGACGCCAGCTTGGGCGTTATAAATCATGGGCTCTCGGTTGCCGTCCGTTTGTAAAAACCTTCCTTCCTGGAAAAATATTCGTGCAGTTTGTTTTCACATTTTCAGTGATAAAAACTGCTTATGTATCTAGTCCGTTATGCTGCAGTGTCTTGACTGCTGGTTTCCACGTGTACTCTTCGGCGTGTCGTTTTGTAATTTATTACATGACATGTCGTGAAAAAAATATTTGAAAACATATCCCCCGTCCCTGCTTTTTCGCCAGACTGCAACCGCAATCACTGGAGATTTTTTAGGTCTGGGCATTTTGGCATTTTTGATCATTCAAGAGATTTTGCCGCACTGGGAATCAATTCATTGTGCGGCCGTCCTAAACAGGCCGCATTACGGGTCTCGCTCGCACGTCCGTCCGTCTGTCCATCTGTGCAGTCTCCCAAGTCCAAAAATATAAGGCTGCAGAGTGTATGAAGTTCCACAGACGAGCAGTATACCGTGACGAGTGTGCGAATTTTCAGCTCAGTTGGACAGACAGACCGATCGAATCGGATCCGCGCTTATCCAACGCCGCTCGAGACATCTGGATGTGCGCGCTTGCTTGATTGGTCACGACGTCGGTTGATGCCGGTGATGTCACACCGTAACCCCCGCCATACGCCGCGTTCGGCTGTCATGCTGGCGGCCGCCGTCAGCGGGTCTCGCTAGAGGCGCCTGCTGAGATGCGGACGGAACTGGGCAAACGTCCTCTGCTACACGTTTTGCCTTTACAGTTGACTAGAACTAGGCCTAGAAGCCACAACACGGCCTACAAACAGTGTACGGTACTTATCAGCCTAGTCCAGTTCTCTTGCAGCCGTGGCTTGGAAATGTGGTCGGCAGGCACGTTGTCGCATCTTCTGTGCTCCTTAGCTTACCTTTGTGGTGGACGCCACGCGTTAAGGCAACATCTAGCGCTTAGGCCACCAGGTGGACCCATGTGTTGTTGCGTCGTGAAATTCAGCAGTCGGCACTTGTCATTTTTCCGACCGTACCGGTACTATAACGATCGCGCTTCGACCTTGCGCGTTGCACGATGTTATGTTAAATTTTTTATTTATTTGATTTTATGTAACATATTTGTAGACTCAACTGTTGAGTGGCGTTCGTGCAGTTATGTAATATTCTTGACAGGCTGCGAATGCACGATAGGAAGAAGTTACGGAACTCAGACATATAATGCGGGCATCCCAATAGGCCCCGTTATGAGCCTTGCTCGTCCGTCCGTCCGGTGTGGACTTCGTACTCCAAAACTAAAATGCAAAGAAAAATACTTGTGTGAATTTTCCCCAGAGCATGAGTAACCGGTGTATACTGGGTTCTGGAGCACAGGCTGGCGCTGATCTCTGTTTCCTTAGCCCTCAGCCGTGCACCAGTTTACACTGCAAGACCATGTAGGGGAAAGGGGAGGAGAGGAACTCATTTAGGCTCTGACTAATATTATGTGTTTCGTGTGTTTAGATACTGGAAAGCCATCATCGTCATCAGTCCCTCGTTCGGCGCCACCTTACATTAACAGCAGTGATCTGGCACGTGGTCGCTACGGAAGCTGGTCCTCAGCTGATGGACCAAAACCCACTTCATCCTCTGGTCCACATTCGGCTCCTCCGGCTGGGGTAAGTTGCATCTGGTGTCTTCCCGCATGAGTTTATCGGGCAGTGAAACCCTGAAAACAACATGGCAGTTGGGCTTAAATTGAGTTGGTATGTATTTAATAAACTTTACTGGCATTAATGAAGGTGATAAAAAACTCAGATAAAATTTGTGTTCGAAAATAAAAGTGGCATAGCGACGTGGCGCAATCTGACAGTCTTGGGATGATACTGAACATATGGTTACTTTTCCCATACGGCATTGGCCCACTGATGGCCCATGGGCTTCTTTCTTTGACGCCCATGCTCCACGCCTGTTGCGACGTACACTGTGTAAATTTGCCGATTGGCGGATAATGCATTGATAGCTTCACCAGAGATGTGCGGATCCTATAATTTTTTAGTCCGCGTCAGTCCGCAGATTTTGACCAAGGATCCGCTGTCAATCCGCGTCCGCACTGAATAGGCCTAGGCCGTTAGTCATTAGTACGTAATGTAGTCCACTACGGCTAGGCATATAACAGATTACAATTTACCTTTTCAAGTGCTTCGGCGCTACACTACGTTTTTAATTTTGTTAGGAAAATACACTCATCACAGAACAAGATTCGCGTCAGTCTGTGACCGCAAAAAATCCTGCGGATCTGGGTCCGCGGACTGATGGGTCCACAGTCCGCACATTTCTGAGCTTCACCTCCAGTGCACTTATGCATGTTTTCATGGGACATAATTCGGGTGTGGAATTTGGTGTCTGAAATTGGTCCATATTTAGCTAAATGAACCAAATTTGTACGTGCATAAGTTCATATGTGAAAAAATGATGTTGTTTAGTGTCGTCTCAAGACTGCCGTATGTCGCCATGTCACTATGTCAATTTTGTCATTAAGAAGCTCATTTAAAATCTGGTTGATTGAAAATGCTAAACATGAAATCTAAACCTACTCAGTCTAATTCGGATGAAACATTTGCCAATTCTGTTTTGCATTGTGATGTCCATTATTTTATTGTTTTCAGTGCCCCTAAGAATTCTTTTGTCAACTTTCATTAATGCCGGTAAAGTTTATTAAATATATACCTTAATTTTGAGCCATGTTTTCAGGGTTTTGTTCCTCTATAGCTCCCAGTTTTGATGCATTGATGTGAATACAGGTACAGCGATAATTTGCAGGGTATTACCGGAAAGCAATTCGTTTGTTGTCCTCTGGTTTCCAAATTGGAAACGTGGAAATATTTCAACACTTTTAAGGTTGAACTGACTAGTGGCTTACGAAAAAGCCACATGCAAAGAAGTGATGTTGATGACAACAATCTAGACCACATTTACACAGCAGACCTTTGGTCTGTTCAGCTTTCTTGTCACATGAAGCAGTTATGGTATGGGTATAGCATTATCTGTTTTGCATTTTTACGATTGCTGTGGAGCTTGGGAACAGGTATCTCTTGCAGCATGCAGCATATTTCATGTCGCCACCAGGCTATCTACTTCAGTGCGTGGAATTATAAGAAAGGTCTTTCTTTGGCATTTTCTGACGGCTTCGTGTGTTTCTTTCTTATGGCTTCGGACAGAATATTAACGCAATAACTGCAGCGGCTTTCCTTTTTCGTGAAGTGCATCACCCGATGTCGGCTTTACATTTTGCAGTGTATACTGTCTGTAATGGTCAGCGTGTGAAATCATCAGTCGCAGCATTCTGCCAAGTTGTGTGTGTCACTGTGTTTGTGAACACAGCGACAGGTCTTCATTGTATGATCATCAACATTTGCCTGGAGCATGGTATGACGGTAAGCATTGGGTTGACAAAGGATGTTCTTACACTTTTCGGAATGCTGCAGCTTTTGGACACCAATCCTTGCCATTTCTGGGTTTTTGTCATCAGCAGCTGATTTTTCTGCTAAGGTTTATGTCGTTTCAGCATGGTGCCAGCAAACTGCTCTTCATTTGTGCTTTCTGTTTGCTGTGGCCTTACTGCTGTACGGCCTTGCTTCCTTGACAGCCAGAATCTTCCACAAGAAGGTATCCTGAAAGTACTCGAAAAGAATAACGATTTGCTAAGGTGGCACTGAAAAACATTGCTGTCTTAAAGCCTTGCTTACACTCATCAATTTATCAGTCTTCATCAGCCGACAATTCAGTAGCGTCAGATTATGTCAGAAGCATTGGAAGCTAAAAGATGTTACTGGTGCACTATCTGTGCTACATCATATGATCAAAATGATAAATCAGTATGCAGGGGTGCCGACTTTCTCGGCATTTTTCAGCGCATGTTAGCCATGGCAATTTTGTCTGTCCGTCCGTCCGTCTGTCTGTTTGTCTGTCTCTCTGTCACACGGGTTGATCAGTCAAAAACGGTGCAAGCTAGGATCACCAAATCTTCACCGTTGGCTGCCTGGAAGACTCTAGTTTCATGAACCCATCATGTATACGCGACTGTTATCGGCATGGATAAACTGTCATAATTCAAGGTATTGGTCACACAACCTGTACTGATACTTTTTGATCTAAAACATCTGTTCATTTGCATATCTGACTGGGTTGGTTGGTGGGCATGTTGGAATTTACACATGTATCACTGTCTCTGCGGCATCTTGTTTCCTTCATTCTACAACACTTCAAATTATATACTTCGTGAACTATCGACCGTGTGCCGTGCACATCCGGTACGATACTGCAACAGAATCAAATACTTGAACCTTGACTGACAACTGGCATTGACGACTGAAGAAAAACGGTGGCGACGTGAGAAGTCTTCATCACTTCTTGTCCTTTTTGTAGCTTAGCTCGTTTTTCTCGAATTGGCAACAACTGATTTGACATTTTGTTGATTTTTGTGTATGCCAATGAGAATAAGATCTACAATATTACAGGAATAGGTGTTGTCAGTTCTCATAATGTATACATCACTGTTATGGGAAATGATAAACTATCATAATTCACGGTATCGGCCGGAAAACCTGTACCAATACTTTTTCGATGTTAACTGCCAGCTGTTCATTTGCATAATTGACTGACTTAGCTGCGGATCATGTAGGAATTCACACATGTACCACTGTCTCTGCAGCACCTCGATTTTTTCAATCTTTCGTGTTCTTTGGCGTTTTGCTTGTTTTTCTCGAATGTGCAGCAACTGCTTTGACATGTTGTTGGTTTTGCTTACCCCAACGAGAATAAGATCTGCGATGTTACGGGCATAGGTGTTGTCATTTCTCATCATGACATCAAACTCATATGAACACAACTTAGTTTTCACAGTCTCGGAAAGTTGCAACATTTCCATACTGCTTGCATCTGAACGTGCAAAGTCCAACAGGGCATAAAAGAAGATCTTCTTTTCGCATTCAGTTAAAATTTCACTTCGGTTTAGAACAAAATCTGTCAGATTTTGTCTCATCCAGGACAACAGCGACAGAACAAAAACGTCTAGTTGAAAAAAGTCGTGTTCTAAACATGTGTTTTGCAGACATTTCGGTGAAGTTGTTTTTGCTGTCGGAGTGTTTCTGGTCAGTAATAGAATATTATTGATTTGTAATTATGGTTACTATCAGTGTTGACAAACCGTTTCAATGATACGTTTGCGTCCTCTTCGTCTTGGAGCGGAGACCGACTTCAGTTCGAAGTTGTCAGTATCCTTCACGTGAGACGCAGAGGCTGCATGTTCGGGTCTATACGTAGCGTGTTTGCTGTCATCTGGAACGGCGGGTTGTGTGCTGAACACGCTATCAAATTTGTCCACGTAGAGTTGCGGCTGAGAAAAAGGCACATTCAGTTGACTGATTTCATAAGATCAAAGTTAAAAGTCATCTAGAGTGTCAAAATCTAGCAGATTACACTCCATTGCAATTAGTGAATTAATAACCTGTTAACATGCGATATAAGTTACACACTGCACCTGCTGGCCTGAGATATCAACTTGCGTAGGCCTACTAGCTGTATAGCAGCGTCATCATCCAGCACAGAGTTGCATGCCAGCTGATATCATGTTTCCCCGCTAATGTTTATTCTGACGGTGTAGGGGGGCCTACCGTTATTTTACGCCAAACTTTTGTTGTCTGGGTAGTCTGCTAAAAAGACCGCACAGACATAGGCGTATCCAGGAATTGAAGTTGGGGGGCCAAGGTCGAGCGCCGAAAGTGTGAGCCGAGTCGAGGCGCCAAAGGCGCCAAGGGGGTGGGGTGTGGGAAGGGGGCCAACACAATTTCTACGCTTAGTTCAAACAGTTATTACAGTGAATGTACATTTTGCATGACTATACTATATTTTTTTCGCACACAACTCACTAGTTTCTGGCTAATTCTAATTATGACTACGTTCTACAATACAGATAAATGCTGCACTAAAATCGTAGCTTAGTTTGTCTGTTGATTTTCCAGTACCCAATTTTTCTTGTTAACGCTAACTCTAACTTTGATCCTAACCATGGCCCTAGGCCTAACTCTAACCCTAGTCTTATCACTAGTCCTAAGAGCGGGTGAATTAACGGACAAGATCACATAACTATGTCAAACAGGGAAACTATGTTCGTTATGTATGACAGTGTCATTAAGAAAAGATAATATTTGTAGGGTTAGGTTTAGATGTACAGGGTGCGGCAAGAAAAAGTAGCCCCCTAAAGTTTTTCGTTGTTTTCTGAGCAACTGCTTGGAATTTTAAGTTCACACATTTATTTGCTGAACACTGTTACACTGCCGAATAAAATTTGATTAGAACTGTTAAAAAATGACGAAGGTGATGAAAGCACTTAAATTGTATATAAAATATTCACTTGGCCCAACACTAACTGGTATTAACAAAGGCTAAGTCGCAAGTTCTAGAAGGTAGCCCTGCGCAGCGATACGCCCATTCTAGACGTATACCATTATAAAAAATTTCATTAATCATATCACTGTCTATACTATCGTAGCTGGACATGTCAAATAATGCCACGCTGTTACGTTATCGTTGCACGCGGCTATTACTCATCCACTAGTCCTATGTAGGTACTTTTTTGGTTTTACACTTTAAGACAGCTACTGCTTTCAGCACGTCCTAGCCAACACAATAATTCAGTCCGTGCACTGTCGGCTGCCTAGTTTCAGGAAAACCGTAAAGCTTTTCCGTAAATCTCTTGGCGTTAAATGGAGTATGAATTTTTTTGGGCCATTTCGGGTTGCGGCATATCCCAATTTTTCAGTTATCTCGTAAAACTTCCAACGTAGTAAAACGGCTCAGGTACCAGTCGCAGTATGACAAGCTTAGCTAATGTCATGGCTGGCGAGCTCATACAGCCAGATGCGCATCAAGAGCTCTGCACAAGTAAATAAAACAATAATGCAAATTCTGTCCGAAAAGTGTGCTGCTCAATTTTGAATAAAATGTCAAAAACAAAAGAGCAAATTGTGCAGAAGTTCATAGCTCATTGTTGTTTCGTTTTCTGATGTCTTTCTTTTCTAGCTTTAGCCTTCTCGTGCCCCAACCAATAAATATCTGTGGCGACATCACTCACATGTTTTTCTGGCAACCATGAACTGGAATCGTCAGCCCATAAAACTTTGTAGTACATCCTACTTCCTCGCTTCTGGTGAGCTAATTCTGTCTTTATTATAACGTCTTATTAATGTCGTATTATAAGCGTAGTCGTACCTGCAATATACACGTTGTAATGTTGAAAATGCATCGTTGAAATCGTTGAAATTGCTATGCGACTACTAAAATGTCTACGAGTCTTCAACTCAGTCTGACCACCTTCCGTATCCGTACGAAGTCTTATATAGGGTCCAGCATGCACTTCAAAGTCTTTGCATGATGCGATTATCTGTTAATGCTAAAAGCTTTATCGCAGCTGCTTCAGTCGAGTGTCGCCGGAAGGGCATATCCTACCCTTTCAAGCCTTCATTTTATGTGTCTGCTTGGGGTTAACTTTTGCAACAGTTGCTGCTACTGTAACTCAAATGATGCAATGGATTTTAACGTATGTTACGTATCCTTGAAGTCTACTTAGACTAAATGCCACAAAAATAATTTTTGTGCATAATAATAATAATAATAACATCACCGTGAGTTCAAGAGTCAGCTGCATGCACGTGCCATGCTACTGCTACATCTGTTATTGCGTGCGGCATGCAATCCCCTTCTGGGCACATATATCTGTTCAGTATTATCCTGCTCCTACGATACGAGTAGGGTAATAAGGCCATTTGCAGTGTACTACTTCTGGTTTTGAGTAAAAGTGGACCACGCTAGGAAAATGTCTTTGTTTCAGCCTCGTCAAGCCTGTCTTTGTTTGCCCTTGCCTCCCTCTTTGTCTGTCAGCCCTTACTCACACTCCAGGGCAGCCTACCAGGTGCCTGGGCCTTGGCTAGCTCTCAGCCGTTGTGCTTACTTAGGTCTTTCTCTCTCTCAGCCCTAGCTCACACTACAGTCTTCTTGTCTAACCTTAATTAGCTCTGGTGCTCTGGTGCCTGGCTTGTCTTCTTTGTTTAGTTCTACCTATAGCTGGTTCTTTGTCTAGTCATAGCCCCACTAACCCTAATCCTAACCCTAACCCTAGCCTTGGTCTTTGTTTCAGCATACCCCTAGCTGGCAGCCGGCCTTATTTGTCTGTCAGCCCTAGCTCACACTCCAGTCTTGTTAGTCAGTCTTCTTTGTCTAAC
>Ga0056128_1011712_pt1 | contig 10785 bp, 4 predicted proteins | sample WorMetLIZISLAND2_FD_71113 | JGI IMG/M metagenome (GOLD analysis project Ga0056128, IMG submission 71113) | Marine gutless worms symbiont microbial communities from Max Planck institute for Marine Microbiology, Germany - Olavius geniculatus... ... | reverse complement strand
GACGCCGGCAAACCGTGACTGCGTAATACTCGTAGTGCGTACAGTAGCCTCGAACATGCTGTCAGTAGACCGCTGACATGGTCGGCTGCGGTCAATCGATCGTTAATAACGACTCCAAGCGCTGTCAAATTCTTAACTCGTTCGATGTTTTGCAACGGCGGCGGTAGGTTATGTGCAGCTGAACTACTTTGGTTGCCCTTCGCACAGAAAATCATCTCTTTGGTTTTGATTTGTTGATAATTTGATAATTTGTTGTCGCAGATTCAGGAACCCGCTCTTTCTACTTTTGTTCCAGCAACGTACCCAGCTAGTCCGGTTCGTACTCGTTTCTGCGCTCAATAAGGTTTTTGCTGCCGGATGTTTTATTTAGTATCTTTGACACATCACACTTTTTCACATCATTTCTTGTTCATGTAGTCAACAGTGTAAGCAGATTGCATGACCACTTATTGTGCTAGCAGTATCTAGGTGTGCTCCTTCAGCAATAATAGTTTACATTTTTTTTGGTTTGTGCTCTAAACGTACAACCGCAGTTTGTTAATGGCTGCAAACAGGTTTGACCGAAAATCTGACAGAAAAGAAGAAAAACGTTTTATCGCATGGTTCTTTAATCCTCAAAACTTGTCAAGAGCCAGTACAGTAACTCCGAGTAGGCTCATATTTCTCTACAAAAAAGAATAACTAATGATTGAGGAAGGAAAAAGAAAACACACAAATCATAAATGCATAAGCCGGACATAGGCCTATTCCAGCTCACACTCATAGTCTGCTAACACCATTAACTTTTAACTTAATTACTCGAATCTATACGTGTAAATGTAGCGTACGTGACTAGACGCGGCTGAGTGGCAGATATGTGTCTGTCTGTTTCAACAGGCGACTACTACGGAGCACACGAACAAAGACAATAGAACGACAAAACACTCTTCATTCCAGGTAGCACTTAGTGAGAAGCAGCGAGAAGAGTCCGTGGCGGCTTTACAGGATGACTCGACTTTAACTGCCGAGGTTACTACATGGTTGGATTTTTTCCCCGTTTTATACTGTTTATTTTAAACGCAATAAGGAAAGTTTGTATTGCATGCGTTGTGTACAAAGTAAGTAAGCAGGTAGAATGGCGCCAAATCCACATTGAACATAAAGCGACAGAAGCAACATGCGTTAAGAAAGTGTCTCAGACGAGAAAGTAGACTACATAGTGTCATCAAATAATTTCGAGCAAACACCTGTTAATGGCAGAATTTTTGTGCAATGAAAATTCTGCGTGTGACAAAATGTAGTATTCGTGACTTCGACTTTTAAGAGAAGACAGCTTCTGGCAGTCAATTTTTCATAGCGTTCAGATGCAAATAAGTTTACTGACAGGTTTTGTTTTTTTTCGACAAAATGTCTGTTAACGGCCATAGTTTGGATGCTATTTCTGTATTAAATATTTGTTGCAGAAAAGTCCAGAAAATGCCGAACAGCAGCAACTGCAGAATTCCGTCAAACCAGAGGCAGACAGGGCGGATAGGCCTACGGTGAGTTCGTGATTGAAAAACGCTGCATTTATAAGTACAGTCAGAATCAGTTTTTCAACTCCTTCTTGTGTGCGTTTATCACTTATACCTACTGCTGTTCTTAAACGCCGGTCTTATTAGCTTGTAGGCCCTATTACGGATCTTGCCTATCCGTCTCTCTTTGCCTGTCTTTTCCGTACGGGCTTTTGACTAGAAATGGCAATGTGTAGAAAAATCGATATTAGTGTAAACGTTCTCCAGGGAAGGAGTAACTGGTGCGCCAAAATTTCAGCTCAAATGGACAAAGGTAAGGCGGACGGCCGCATACTATGTTAACACTGGGCCGACGTATTTTTACGCGCGAGAACTAGTAGCATAGCGCGTATTAGCTACGGTAATTCTGTTTTCGTGTCTGTCTTGTGTCTGTCACGTCCCGGTACCGATCCAAGCCCAGATGAGATAGAGACTTCCGGTTTCCACTACATAATAGCCTAGGGTCTCTAGTATTTCGCGACAAAATTTCATACCGCTGTGTGACGGGGGTCACCTTCAACGAGGGGGAGAAAGAGGGGCACGCTTTTTGAAAAGACGTCATTTTACTGCTATTGGCTGGTCTAGCGTGAAAATGGTTGCAGATAGGCGCAGACATGCTGCCAATATCGTAACAAGCACTGGCGACGCTCTTCTTAGTGGTGTCAACATTGATGACGTTGAATAAGGGGTTTTAGCTAATTATTTTAGCGATTTGCGGGTTTGAAACACATTTCAAGAGTAAATTACGCTGAAATGGCTGGAGATAGACTAAGACAACCTACGTATGAAATTTTCAGCATTGAATGCAGATTTTAGCAGTCGAAGTTCAGATCTTCTACGTACAACAAGGCCTGCGCACGCGGGTGTCAATAAGGAGCACCCTCTAAATAGTGGTTATTTTCCCGCTATTAGCTTGTTTAGCGTGACAAGAAATCTGAGCTAATGGTCATGAAACGCGCCAGACCCTACAGCAGTTTCTGTTCGCAGGTAATCTTGGTCTATCTCCACTCATTTTGTCGCAATTCACTTTTTTGCAGCCGAAAATCGCAAAAAATCACTAAAAACTTTTATTTTAGGGTTTAAGGTCATCAATGATGATACTATTAAAAACATGCCATTGGTGCTTGTTATGATAAGCAACATGTCTGTGCCTATCTGCAACCGTTTTAACGATAGACAAGCCAACAGCGGATAAATAACCACTTTTTAGAGGGGTACCCCTCGTTGACACCCGCGTGCGCAGACCTTCTTAAATCTAAAGCGTCCGGACTTGGACTGCTAAAATCTACATTTAATGCTGAAAATTTCGTATGCAGGTTGTCGTGGTTTATCTCCAGCCGTTTCGACGCAATCTACTCTTGAAATGCGTGTCGCAGCCTAAAATCGCGAAAAATTCACTGCGAGTAAAACCTTTTATTTTGGGAGTTCAAGGTCATTTAAGGTCATCGATGTTGACATTCTTAAGAAGCTCGTCGCTAGTGCTTGTTATGATAAACAGCATGTTTGTGTCTATCCGCAACCATTTTCACGTTAGACGACCCAATACCGGTGAAATAACGTCTTTTTAGAGGGGGTGCCCCTCTTTCGCTCCCTCGTTTGTGAAGACACCTTGACCCAAGGGCATGAAATTCTGTTCCGAAATACTAAAGACTCTAGGCCATCATACGGTAAAAACATGAAGTCTCTATCTCACCTGGGCTTGAAACGGTACCGAGACGTGACACCAGGACGGACGGACAGACGGACAGAATTACCGTAGCTAATACGCGCCACTCGCGCCAGCCATATGCTAGCTTTGGCGCGTAAAAACGCTTGCAGATAGGCACACACGTCCTGCTTATCATAACAAGCACTGGTGACATGCTTTTTAGTGATATCAACATCGATGACCTTGAATGACCTTAACCCCCCTCCCAAAATAGTTTTTTTGTGATTTTTTGCGATTTTCGGCTGCTGTAGAGTGAATTGCGACGAATTCACATAGACCAAGGCAACCTGCGAACAGGAACTGCAATAAACTTTCGCGCGTCTCATGAGCATTAGCTCAGAGTTTCTTGTTACAGTTTGTGTAGTTTCGTCGCAGTAACATGTGATCGTACGTCGTGAAATTGTCTGCGTTTTAGAGTGAACGTGCGAAGGCGTTGCCACAGATATCAACCGTCAAGCCTTCAACAGTGAACAAGGTACAGCGGCGGTGTCGCTACTCTCTGGCAGCCATTGTAGTTATTGGAACATGAATTTACGCATTTATAACAACGTTTATTAATATTACATCGTAATTATACGTATAGCAGACGCTGTGATTGCACACAGCACGGTCTGTTTCGCGTTATTTTTTACATATCGTGGATTCTAGCGGTATTTTCCCGTTACTGAAAATAATAATAACACAAACATACATTTACGTCTTTGCTTGCTTGCAGTTGCAGTGCATATTTGGAGACAGACAGACTGGCTGCGCTTGTAATGTGGCCTATTTAAACGGCCACGTAAGTTAGGTGTAACAAGAATAATTACAAGTAATTTGAGCCAATGCTCACTAGACGCGCGAAAGCCTATAGCAGTTCATGTTTGCAAACTGTCAGTCTATCTTCAACCATTTCGTCGCAGCTCATTCTTGGAGTGTGCGCTGAGGCCAAAGATCGCAAAAATCAATAAAAAAAATTCTTATTTTGGAAGCTTAAGGTCTTTCAAAGTCATTCATGTTGATACGACTGAATAGCTCGTCACTAGCGATTGTTGTAATAAGCAGCATGCCCATGCCTAGGCCTATCTACAACCGTTTTCACGAAAGACTGGCCAAGTTCCAACAACGGTAAAATAACGACTTTTACGGGAGTACCGCTATTTGATGTTCTCGTGCGCAGGTTTCCTCGAACCCAGAAAACCAAGACTTAGACCGTCGAAATCTACGTTTAATGCAGAAAATTTTGTACGCAACTTGTCCATGTCTATCTCTATTGATTTCGGTGCAATTCGCTCTCGAAATGTGTCTGGCAGCACGAAACCGCCAAAAAAATCCATAGAAACTCCTATTTAGAAGTTCAAGGTCATCCAAGGTCATTGAATTCGGTGACAATCAAAAGCCAGTGTACGACTTCCTATTAGTAATTAATAGTAACCTAGGCCCTATCTCGCACCGTTACTGAGATACAGCGACTTATTGGCCAAAAATCGCAAATTTTGCTTACCCCCTCTCATTTATCGCCCTTGTTCGGGATGACCCCTTCGAATTTATGGAAAAGCTTTACGGTTCCTGAAACTAGAGTCTTCCAGGCAGCCGAAGGTGAAGATTTCGTGATCCTAGCTTGCACCGTTTTTGACTAATCTACCCGTAAGACAGACGGACAGACAGACAGACAAACAAACAAACAGGATTGCGATGGCTAAGACGCGCTGAAAACAGTAGCTGCTTTCGCGCGTAAAACGGCAACAACATAATTATATTTAGTTTAGGAAGTTTGTACATTATAGGGCCTACTTAGCTATCAACGAAGATATGATATAATGAATATTAGTGATCGTGTGCGCTGTAACAACAGGAGGAATTGAATCAACTGTCGAAGAAATTACAGCAACCAATAGCACAGGTTCCTACCGCATGTCACGTGATCGTTTCTTTTGCAATAATCCATTTGGCCTAAGTATTAATTTATAGAGCGTTCTGTTGTACAAGGTACAGCTGCAGCACTCATTAGGCAATATTAAATATCGGTGTGCTATTGGCCTAATGTACTACAACGCGTTTGAATTTACCAAAGTCATCATAGCCTACGCAATATTGTTGGCTTTTTATGAACATTTGAAGACTGCATTTCCGATGACAGTTCTTAATACGTTGCTAATATTGGGAGGAGGCCTAAGTTTTCTGAGTTTGTAGTAAAATGGAGCATGAGGACGTTGCACGATAGAATTATGAAAACATATCAAAATTTGCACTAGCTACGAGTAGAAAGGTGGCCTGTGGACTCGATTTGTATTTTGTTATACAGGAAGAAGACTTCAACGAAGCATCGAAGACCTTGTTTCAGCAAGTGATGGAAGTACTTAGAGAGTTCTGAATCAGTTTTTAACTTTTCATAATTTATGTTTAGCTTTTACTTTTTATAAGTTTTACAGCTTTTGTTGAATATTTTTGAAAAAAAATACTTGACATTTGCAGTATTAATGGTTTCGTGTTACAGCAGAACAAAGACTTAAGTCACTCATCAAAGACGTCACAGCAACCGACAATGACAGCGGTATATTCAATATTTTTTTTATTTTTGTTGCTTAAAATAAGTTTTATTTCTGTGCAGTTAAATTTTGTGTAAAGGCAGTTGCTTTAACTATATCCGAATGCACTGTATATGCGATCAAATGATTGCTGAAAAATGCAATATTTTAGTTGAAGTCTTAGAGGTAACAAAGTGTTGAACTTGATGCCACAGAGCCATAGTTAAAAGATTAGACATGCTCAAAACTGATAATAAGAACCAATAATCAATGTCTACACCATAGCCAGTAATTAATGTGTCGTGTGTTCGTTCAGAATGAAGAATTGCGTACTCGGTCGAAAAGGCATGCACGTCGGCAGATGGCTGAAAAGGTAAAATGTAAAGCGACTTAAGAAACCTACACACGTAGTTTTTACTATGTGGGTCTTATCACGCGCACAGCCTATTAGTAGATTTTCTGCTAAGTGTAGAGCCGCCAGGCTACCAGAAAAGGAATTTCGAAAATCAGTCAGCATTTGGCGAAGATAAGGTCACAGCATAGGAAACTCGCGATATGCTGCTGTGGTATTGTCTTGGCTTATTCGTTTGACTGGTGACATAATAGGCTAGCGCAGGAGACACAGACTAAATCAAATGGCATAATGTCTGTAGCGAGTGTATAGGCCTACTACCAGCAGTATAATTAGCAATTGAAATTTTTGTTTTTTTTGCAGTAGAACCTATTCTGAAATGACTGGCATACTAGATCGATTTTCATTTTTGATACAACAAAGTATCAGCAAATTGTTGTTTGATTGCCGAGAATGTGCTGTTACATCTTCAAAATGTCTGACCGTCGAATTGCAGGGTCGTGAACCAGCTTCAGATGCCAACAGAAATCCCAGTAAGTTACTGAATTCTTTCTAGCGCAAAAAAACGTTTGCTGCAATAAAAAAGATAAGCTTTGATTTTGTACAGCTACTGCCAATTAGCCCTAAACGTCAGTGTATAGCTGTACAGCAACGCTGTCTGAGTCCATATACGATATTTTAGTTTTCTCAGTCTTTTTCAAACATATGGCAGTTTTTCAAAATGCTAAATGTTTTAAAGATTGCATTACTGTGTATCTGGTTATTCCAAATGCTTTGTTGGACCGTCTCCTGTGGCCTTGACTCGCTACTAAATGTTTTTACTGAACGTCCCTTCAAAGTAACAAAGGTTGCTTTGAGTTTAGCAACATGGATTTTCGTTTTTTTGTGGCATTTTGCCCCAACATTGGTCTCTCTTGCGCAAACCAAACCTATTAGGAGTCCAAGTTAATTAAATTACCTAAAATCATTCGTTTTCTGAAAACTGTTTATGACTAAATTTGATTTTTGTATCGGTCTCTGTGATAGAATAAATATAAATCTCAACTTCTCGTTTGACAGTTGAATGGATGACATGTTGAACGTACAGAAGACGCCATTTATGAAAATGCTCACGTTAATTCATTAGTTGAAGGCGCTGCTGCTGCTGCTGAAGTGGAAAAACCAACACTGTACGTCGTTGTCTTGTCAACATCAAAGGCTTTAATTGATTTCTAGTAGGCCTATAACATGGGTTTATCGTACAGTAAAATTTGAAAGCTTTTGCATTAACCGATTTTAGTTTTTTTGGTGTTATTTTGTGCGTTGCAATTGAAAACTGCAAATGTGTGGTATCACTTATGTCTACAGAAACAGTGGTTGGTAGCTCTGTTTGCTTCTTTTTTTCTTTTTTTTATTTTGTTTTGTCGACTAAATAGGTCCACGTTCAGCGACGCCTATCTATCTGGGTTCTCTGTTTATTTTTTTTGTATTCCAGTTTGTTTTTTTAAACATTTCCTTTGGCATTAAGGGAGTTTTTCCATTAGATCTTCGCTTTGTGAGTACTGCAGTACTAGGCGTGCATTTGTAGCATCTGTCACGTCTTAGTAGGCGGCAGGTTGAACGCATGAACGCTCATTATCATGCTCGTCTGTCCGTCTGCCTGTCTGCGCTGAACCGGATCCTAACATGATATCGAAAATGCACAGAAAAACGAAAATTCCTCTGAACGTTTGCCAGTGCATGAGCAACCGCTGCGTTAATTTTCGTTTCAAAAGGTCACCGGACGGATTTCAAAAATTTTTTAAAAATGTGCGGTGACCCAATATATTGTAATCGCTTGTGGCGCTGGACAATGTATACGTAGACTTTTATAGTTGAAAGTGAAAAAAGTAAGTGCTGTATGTGCGTATTATGTAAACGGATGGCTGCTTATCATGTCGGCACTGCAGTGTCGATATCTTTGCTTGTTGTGACGTGTATCAGAATTTTGTGTACCTAGGCGCAGAAGCATTCGTCCAAGCAGTGCTCAGTACGCACATCGCGCTAAACACGTAGCCGATCGGTCAACTGATGAATTCCAATCCTCTAGGTAACTATGTTGCTATTACTTACAGCTAGGGCTGTATAATGATTATTTTTTGTTGTGCAACTTTTGAGAGAAAGACTGTCATTGTTTAAAATATAACCTGTGGGATAGGGTATTCTGATAGGCCTCATTTATTCTGCGCAGTGTAACTTTTACTGCATCCTATTCTTATAGGCCTACAGGCCTATAGGCCTACAGCGTGACTTCAGCATTTTACAGACATGATTTCATGTTCGCTTTTTTTCTGCAGTTATTTCTAGGTTTAAGTTTTAACGCAACGTAGTCCCTGTGTGGTTTTGTTGCTGTTACGTGTGACTATTTTATATAATTTATACAGGCCTATATATTTGGCTATATACACATAAAAGGTTTTTATAACCGTGTTGGCCATTCCGCCAGTATACATGTATTCTCATATTGTTCGTTATTCAAATGTCATGCATCTATTTGTGCTGGTTGATGAATTAAAATAAATAATTAAATTAATTTTTTTAACGTAACCTCAGCGCATAACAAACGTATATGCAGACAGTGTACAATATGTTGCAGAACGTTGGTTCCTAACGTCATCGTTGATGGCATGAATGATGATGACGACGACGACGAAGAAGGAGGAGAAACGAAAGCCGGTGCCGCTGGTGAACAGTTTGTCGCCGACACAGAACACGTCCTGCCCGCCAAAAAAGCGTCTGAGGACAGCTCTGATGCCAGTGATCACGGTCAGCATAATGACTGATGACAACTCAATAGGAAATCGCAAACTCCTAGCCCCAGTGATGTACGAGCTGCGCTAGCTCACAGTTAGTGTTACGCATAAGTCGTTTTAAACAATTCATTCGTCATCCCGTCAATGGTCAGGGCAAAATATTTGATTACGCCATTCTTCTTTCTTTCGTAGTTTTTTTGACTTTAGTCAGTCGTCTTGTTTTCAGTTGTTGCTTTTAAGACACTAACATTTCACAAGGTAATGTAGCGACATACTTGAGGTGTGGTCTTTGGTGGTAGTGTTATAACAATTTTTTCCCATTCTGACAGTGAAAACAAGAAGCCCAGCTGTCGCTAAGGTGGGGGCCGACGGTACTGGTTTTAAAATCATCCAAGGTCAGTCATTTATATGTCACTTGAAAGCCAGTATGCGACTTGCTATTAGTGATCAATAGCAACCTAGGCCGTATCTTGCTCCGTTTAGCCACAATACATCCGTGACAGACAGACAGACGACAGACGAACAGACGACAACCACGACAAAGGGTCGACCTTTAAGCTTACAGCTTAACGGTCGGCGCAAAATTTTAAAATTATTCGATGAAGTTAAGACGTATAAAATTCTGCCATTTTTGGGCCACCCTGTACTTTATCTAGTGACACATACCGAACTATATGTGCATAACTAGGCAAACGTAAACTGAGTCTGTGAATTAAACACTTAAAGCGACTCATGTCCGTATTTTTGTTAAAGTCGTAAGTTTATACAAACTTGTTGCTGGACAGGTGGCCTGGTAAGAAGACTCACAGAAGTAAGAAAAAATCTGGAGGAAAGTTCTGCAGTGAGACATCATACTGAGATTGTATGTTACCGCTGTTTATCGCCAACGACGCAAAGCACTTAATATCTAAACGTTGTAGGCCTATATTATTCAGTTTCAATCAACCAAATCGATCGTCTTCATCTTTGTTGATCAGCAGTCTCGGTCGTCAGACACATCATCTTAATAGGCCCACATTCCTCTTTCGCCGTTCATACCTGTACGTGCATATTGGAATCCGTCACTTTAGCCTGCTGGGTTGGTCCTAGACATGATGTCACGCCTCAATGCCGCACCATATTGAAGCCACGTCAAATACGTCCATGACGACAACGATGACTGAGTCTGCTCTATTTTAATTGTACTTCTTTTATACAGAACAAGATTTTCAGAACAAGATGAGTTTACTTATTCTCACGTCTGTATAATTGTAACTTAGCAGGCGTTGACTTACTGCTAGGATCGTTCGGAAGCTGGTGGCGACACCACAGGGCGCAGAAGAGAGCACGAAATCGTGCAGAAAGACGTAGCGCGACTGCGTTCTGCCGTCCAGGCGCTGACCAGCAACGTACTGCCAGTCATCCGCGTGCTGGACTTCATTCCAGAGGACATCGACGCCATGTGCAAGGAACTAGAGATGTGGCGCAGGGAAACGCAGCTCAACGCTGATACACTGGAGACCGAAGAAAGGTCCGTCATCAGTTCCTGTACCTATCGTCTATCACCGTCACTTAGACTGATTCCCATTCTTTTCTGAAAGCGTGCTATGCCGACTGTACTGATCCAAAGCTACCTTGAGTCCAACCTAAGAAACTCTAGTTAAATTCTCAAAACAGTCATATTTGAGCTCGAGTTGAACCGTTTTCACATTGGTCAGTGCTAGCGGTAGATCGGCGATCTTGCACTAGAGAGCAGAAAATTATTAGCGTTAGATCGCCATTTACCTAATTACATTTATCTCGTTGTTAATGTAAGAATGCAGCTACATTTCTTCTTCACTGCATTGCTAAGACTGTGGTTAGAACTGAAATGTTATCAATTACCAAGCTTTAAATAAAATTCATTCAAAAGCACTATAGTTCTAAGTCCGTGTTA
>Ga0056128_1011701_pt1 | contig 10790 bp, 8 predicted proteins | sample WorMetLIZISLAND2_FD_71113 | JGI IMG/M metagenome (GOLD analysis project Ga0056128, IMG submission 71113) | Marine gutless worms symbiont microbial communities from Max Planck institute for Marine Microbiology, Germany - Olavius geniculatus... ... | reverse complement strand
GGGGAAAGGATGGGGGAGAGAGTGGACCCCCCAAGGATTTAGTGAAATGACGCCACTGATTGATTGAAAATCCAAGGTTGTTTTTTCGGATCAATATTCCATGCGCGCACCTGTTTTATGACATCATGGCGCTGCTGCAGCTGGGCGGGCAGTGAGCGGCACGAGACAGCATGACGTAGGCAATCACTGTCGTCATTGCTATCATACAGATGATGATAAGGATGAGTGAAGGGATGCGATGCTGCTGCTGCTGCTATGTTCACTGCTGGCGACGCGCTAAGCCACGCGCTGGCGCTGTAACCGCCACTCATCATCGCCCGTCCGTTCGTCCGACCGTCCGTCCGTCTGTTTGTTTCTCTCTCTGATGATCGCAGCACCTGCAATATATCACATCAATATCATATCATCCCCTTTCACATTATAAAACTTACTGCTATAATTACCGCAACGGATAATGGGCTTTAGCTGGCGCGCTGTTTTTCCTGATCACTGCTTTAGAGCATCAAAGAGACAAAACGCACATAGCATGGTGCTGGTGGACAATAAATGCTAATACCGGTACGCAAGATTCCAAGGACTACAGCTTGATGCATGATGCATGAAGGCCGGCCGACTGAAGCGGGTGTGGGATCTTGAGGAAGGGAGAGACCCTCTGATAGCGACCTCTCCCCACGAGTTAAGGCGGGACGAGTGGAGTTTACTGGGCGCCATAGGAATACACCTAACCCTAACTCTAAACCCTAACCCTAATCCTAACCCTAACCCTATTGGTAGTTATACGGTATATATGTGAAATAATAGGCGCAATGTATTCCGATGGCGCCCAGTAAACTCCACTCTACCCGTTAAGGCTCAGTGGGCAACGCGGTGCAATCTCCCCAGCGGAATTCAGTGCAGTGTCCCGACCGATCAAAAGCGCATTCCACTAGCGGCGTAGTGAGTTAAAAAGTTAGATTCCCACAGCTGCACGTTCCCGATCGAAGAGCTCAAACGTTGTATCATTTAGTGTCAGTGCATGCTCAAAATTTCAACTTTGCAGCAGCAAAACCTTCGCCAAAATAGAGATTTCCAGCCCTAAATTGTGTAGTTTTGAAAGAAAGTTTTCTGACAAAAAGAAAATTTTCCAACAGGCTAAAATTTAGGCAAGGGTTGCTTCTCCTGCCACGCCACTTTAACAATGAAATCGCCTCTCCTCCTGACACGGTAACGTGGCTAATTTTTGATCACGAACATCCGCTCATCAATGCTGTTCGATAAATTCAACTACACACATTGGAGGAAAAATCCCCGCCCCAACTTTACCAAGAGATGCGTGAATAAAAACACTGTTTCTTGGTAATAGCAGCTCAGCTGCGTATTACCTGGAGTATTATAGCTGCGACTGAAATGATTCACATCAACGACTGACAGTATAGTCTAAATATATTCGACGACGTCTTTGGGCTGATGACTCTGAACACGTAATTTATCTGTTTATGCGTGCGCTAAAATTTACGCCGAACGCACTGCGATAACTCTAGCCGAATTTCTTGTACTATTAAGTGCTACAACCGACGTTAGCTGATTCTCTTCCCAAGACCTCGGCGGCAACAATAACATAAACAAACCAAGTACTAGCCAGACTGTGAATAAGTAGGCGGCACTCACTTGTGATGTGCTTCGGTTGCGGATGCTGAGTTGACGGCAGCCAATGGCGAGGCGCGGTGGGCGGAGCTTTCTGTCAGATGCTGGTCGATGTGCCGCGGGTCCAGCAGCAAGCAATGACGAGGGGAGGGGTTAATGCGCGGGTATTGCTGTTGTCAAAACAGCTAACTGCCGCGAAACTGCGGGTAGTTGAGTTAAGTCGGCGTCATTACGACGGGTTCCCGCTGAGACTATAGACCCCTGTATCAGTTAGTGGGCCGCTAGTCGGTCAGTCCATGGATGGAACCCTATACTGCATTGTTTATCTTACAGGTCACCCGTGGTCAGGCGACGGATCGATTGAACTCTAAAGTCGCTCGTCACTCGTCGTTCATTAGTAAACGTAACGGTCGTAAGTTATATTCTGAGCTGACTTCAAAGCCATCGCTCTTCATTAAACTCTATCGCGTTCTCTTCTTATACCTTGTCTTACGTATATGTATACATTGTAGGCCATACACTGCGCTGTCTCCGCACTCGCCGGCATGCAGTGGCAGGGGGACAATTTCAAGTTACCTCTTGCAATTGTCCCTTTTAAACTCTAGGCTGTCGTAAAATTTTCTTACTGAAATACAAAATTTGCGACTGAAAAATTCCCATTCTGGTGAAATTGAAGAACAAAATTGAAATTTCGAGCACTCATAATTTCATCTGTCCGAAATTTGCAGCCATCTTGTCAGAAAATTGCAACTTTCCGCCTAACTTTTTCCACTCACGACGCACTGCCGACTTCCATGCGTTGCTAACTTGCTTACTTGACTTGGTGGTGTAACGGTGTAGGGTGTCGTACTTACGATCGAAAGGTCGTGGGTTCGATTCCCGGTCGGGACACTATCAAGTGGTTACTAATTGGATGGGTGACTGTCTGCGGTCAGGTAAACCATCTTGGTATATACAACACTAAGGTCAACTCGGCCTACCATCCCTCCGGGGTAGGTAAATCGAGCACCCGCTTGTCTGGCTGGGGTTAAAGCGGGGCGCGTTCACCTGTGTGATCCTATATAGCAGGTGACGCTCTGTAGCTTTGGAAAGGGTTTTCTATTAAGAGTTATACACCACTATTACTTTTACGTTTTACTTGCTCTACTCTTTTAATAGTGAAAACTGTCACAAATTCTTGTTTAAAATTCAGTGGCGTAACCAGAAATGTGAATTGGGGACGATCGCTCTTTTTTCTTTTCTTTTTTCCGCCCCTCTTTCTTTTTCGTTCCCTTAAAAGTACGACCGCTGTGTTCTAGTTAGAGGGTCTGGAAGAGCGCTGTAAGTTTCCCAGCGGGGTCCGGTGCGGAGCCCCGGCCGAAATCGAATTTGGTGCAACTATAGGCTTAAAATGTGCGATCTGTTGGCAACAATTTTAACTATTTTCCTGAGTTTATAATATCTACTGTTAACAAAAAATTTTAGATTGGGGACTGAGCCCCGTTGTCCCCTTGTCTACTCCACGCTCTTTATGTTGCATTAATTAATACTTATTGCACAGCGCGACGTCCTTGATATCAAGTCAGTCTCAGACCCTTGAGAGGTGAGGCTGAGCAAAACGTGCATCGTTGGCTCGCAGGACCTACACAGTGAGGAAATAGAATGACGCGATCTTGCGTCGTCGAGCAATTGGACTGAGTTCAGAGTTAAGTCTTCGACGGTCGACCGTTCATGTTTAATATTAATGTCTACTCCATAGCCTCAACGTGCGCCGACCTGCCGCTGTATCACGATGTGTCGCCGGTCGTGTAACGATTTACGTACTGTGTTCCAGCTGTTCCTGGCGAATAAACGTGTTCATACATAGGCCTTTTCACTACCAAAATAACTAATATTGGTGATAGCCGTAACAAAGTACCGAAAACACTTGCTTACGTTATACCTAACAGGTATAATCTGAAGTTCGAAGGACGAATCACGATTTGCACCCCGTTTACGCGATGTAGCCGATGGCTCGACTCGACGAGTCAGCTTGTCCAGCGCTGGACGAGCGCTTGTCGAGCCAGCTCGTCAAGCCAGCTGGTTTGGATGAATGCTTGCAATATCATTTGGTACGCCATTTCACGTCAGTGGCGTCATTTCAGTAAAGCATTGGAATTTCACTTCCCCTTCCCTTCTGGTCCCTTTTTCTTTCCTTAGCTCCTCTCTTCTCTTCTCCCCTCCCTCCTTTTTCTTTCCGGTAAGCTTTAAGCTCCCGCAGCGGGTCTAGGGTAGGGCACTTGCCAAAATCGAGTTTGGTGCGTTTTAGTCTTAAAATTTGACAACTGGTGGCAACAATTTGAATGATTTTCCTGAGAATCAACTAACCAAATTTTATGCACTTTACGCAGTAAAAGTCAATCGGGACCAAAAATTTGTCGTCAGTCGTTTACGCAGAAGTCACTCACGAAAAAAAATACAATCACAAATCCTTGAGTGGAGGTCCGTAAACCCCCAGCCTCCCTAAATGGCGTCCCTGTTTCACGTCCGTCCATTTCAGTCAAGCCCCCTACCTGGTATGTGTAGATAACGTTTGCACATCGTGTCGGCGCCGAGATGAAAGACCGACGCATGCCGGAAGATGGCGCTGTGGGTCCGGAGCCGAGCGGGTTGCTGCTGCTGGAGAGAGAAGGCGATGCAGGGAGTTTGATGCACTTTGAAGCTCTCTCTCTCCGTCTCACGTGAAGACTCGCCAGGTCCGTATCTTAACTGTTGGTCTGGCGCCAGTCTGTCTGTCTAGCAGTCTAGCCTAGCTAGCTGTTGTCTGTTAAGATTCACTCGCTCATAGGCCTAGGCCTGCTCATGCACCCGGTGTGATTGTCGTGAACTGAAACGAACAGTGGAAAAAGTTCACGAAAAAGAACCGAACTCAAAAGAGTGCCGATTCGCACGTGACACGACCGAGCAGACGCTTTGTCGTCTTTTTACCTGTCTCTCGCCACAATGTCTGCAGTGTTAAAACCGCCACGATGATCTCACTCCAGTCAAGCGTGACGACTTGAATGCGCCTCGCGTCTGTTTATCGCATGCGTGTCCCGAATAAAACACACCGTCGATTACAGTCAAGACCCGTCCAGGCATAGTATAACCACTTGATAGGGAACCCGGCCGGGAGTCGAACCGTCGGAACCGACTACCTTTCGTTCGTCAGTCCAACGTCCTAACTGTTACGCCACCGAAGCTATGCCACACGTGACTGCTTTATTTCTGCTCTTGGTATAGCTAAAATTAAAGAAAAAAGCTTGTCAAGCCTTACTTAAAGTTTAGTACTGTCGGAGGGTATAGCCCCAATATCCTGTACACAAAACACAAAAATCTACCGGTATGTAATCTTGACCTTTGAGTGTTTTGACTTATGACACTGATATTCAATAGACTCACGTTCACGTAAAATTTTATCAAGTTTACCGGTACTGCAGCGGTTTCATGAGTTACGGTGTTAATAGAAAAAAACTAGCGACCAGGGGCGTATTCAGGATTTTACGTTAGGGGGTAGGCGCGAAGTGAGGGGGTCTGGGGGACAGAAGCTGAAGTTTTTTTGCGTATAAGAGCAAATTTTTCGCAAAAAAAATTCTCAGTTTTTTCCTCCCCTTTTCTTTCCTTCTTTTCGCCTTTCTCCACCGTCTTTCCTTTCTCTTTTGCGTTTTTTCCTTCCTTTCACGGCCCTTCTTTTCCCTTTTTCATCCTTACCAGGCTTCCCTTGTCTTTCCTTTTTCCCTTTAAAAGTCGGACCTCTAAATTTTAGCCTGGGGATCCGGGGGCGCTATTGGCTCCCCTGCGGGGTCTGAGGCAGAGCTCCAGCCAAAGTCGAATCGGGTGCATTATAGCTTTAAACAGTGAAGGGCAAGGCAAACCAGAGTGGTGCGGCGCCACAAAGTAAGAAGTGGGGATAACAAGTAATCTGCGAGCGAAGCGAACAGAAAAATTGGAGCTGTTGTACGCAGAATTGTCGCATTAACTGTGCCGGGCGTATCCTAGGCAACTTGCATTAGGCCTCTTTGCCGAGTTCAGAGGGGGCGCCCCCCCCCTTTAAATACACCCCTGGCGACGATGCTGAAACAGTACTGCCATCGCTTCCGCAGGCAGTAACATCATTAAAACAAAACGGAAACGAAAATACTAAAGAACTAAAACTCTGCAATAAATCAAACCGAAAATTATACACATGAAGGCCTACATCACTTCACTTCACTTACAGCAGTGGCTGGTAGCTGCCTCACTGTGTCATCGATACTGTCAGCTGTCAGCGCTCCCCTCTAGTCTCCTCCTCCGCAATGTTGTTGCTGTTGCTGCTGCCCGTCTGTTTAGCACGTTGTTGTTGCCAGCAGGCGGAAGAAGGCGTACTCGATCCACTCAAGCATCGCGCAGTACGTGAAGTATATGATTATAATACCGGGCACTTCCCCCCTCTGGACATATTCCCCTCGAACGTTTCCCGCTCCCGTTTCTGCGACATTCCCCCTTCGTTGTCATGTTACCTTTTGATCGAATGTTGCTTGGTGGCGATGCTGGTAGTGTGTAATTGGTGTTTGAACAGTACATTGAATCCACCACAGTGACACTCTGGTCTCCTATAATGCAGCTACGAGATTTGGGGGAGCATTGTACATGTATACTCCGCAGCGGGACCTAGTGCGGAGCCCCAGCAGAAGTAGTTTTTGGCCCATTTTATTCTCAAAATCTGACACCAGTCCTGGTAGCAGCTGAGCTAAGCCGATTTGACGCCAATTCATCTCCATCTCCATTTATTTGTTCATTAAAAAGAAACTTGACGCAAACGTATTTAGTTTTGACCACCTCGCCCTAGGGTTGTTGCTACACTACCTTGTAAAATACAGAAGTCGTAGCTTGACCATTGACAACAATGAATTCATACTGGGTAGTGCATGCGTCAACTCAGAAAATTATTCAGACCACAAAATCATCGAAAATTTGTTACTTCGTCTTTATTTTAAAATTGTAAGTCGACAAACTGCATGAAACGATACATCAACAGCGAGTGGGCCGCTCGAGTCATGCAGTTACTGAACGTGCTGTTGGCAAATGGTGTCAACGTCTACCGCTTGCATTTGTGCTGCAGGAGGACATTTTGAGCAAATGCTAAAATGAAGATGATGTGTGTGACACGAATGACTTTTTGAGTGATAATAATTGCCAATTGTGTTTGTCGGTATTCAGTTAATAATTTCTGAGCAGACGCATACACTACTCGGTAAGAATTCATTGTTCTCAATGGCTAAACTGCGACTTCTGCATTTCACACAGTAGTGTAGCGACAACGTTAAGGTGAGGTGGCCAAAACTACAGACCTTTGCATCCAGTTTCTTTTTAATGTCGCATGCCAAAAATTATTGAAATCAGCCAATGTTTCGTGGAGCTATTGAAAAATTACTAGTGGCATGTTTTTATGGACCAAGGTACATTGAAGGTAATAGGCCTACTGTTTTTCAATAGTTCACTTGCTAGCGGCAAAAACAAAGAATATTTAATTGCTGTATTTAAACACTGACTTCAGTCACGTAAAGAATTTCTTTCAGAACATTTTGCTGAAAACCACATGAATCTGTGATGTGCGGTTGCAAAATTATGGCGCCATAAACTTTGTGCCGTTTTTTGGACCACCCTCTATGTATTAAAACTTAAAAGCAAAGTTAAAATATTTGTTAAGATTAAAGCTATTAAGCTAATGTATAAACAACATTATATACGATTGAAAAAGTTGATATCTTTAACATAAGCGATGATGTTGCGAGATGCAACATTTTCAAAAACGTCCTTGAATGTGTCCACTCCAAAATATCTCTGACGTGCTGCACTGTAACGGGTGCAGTCTACCAAAATGTGCTTGACAGTGAGCGGAGAATGGCAAGCTTCACATACTGGTTGACTTTCTCCCTTTAGGAGATACGAATTTGTAAGTCTCGTATGACCAATTCGAGGACGGTTGATAAGGACTGAGTCGTAGCGGCCCAGTGACGAACTGACACTGCGACCAACGACCGGTTGCACACTGTAAAGTTTATTTGATGTACACTGGTTCCACAGTTGTTGCCATTGTTTAACACACAATTGGTTGACACAAGTTAACAAATCGCTAACTGAAAATCTCATTTTGGTGATGGCGACATCCAGTCCTGCCTTAGCAGCGATGTCAGCATCTTCGTTTCCTCGGATACCCACGTGGCTGGGAATCCAGCAAAAAGTTATAGATTTACTACTGTTAATTAGTTGGTTGTGATCCTTCAGGATCTTTAAGATCAGTGGATTTTCGACTCTGCAGCTCTCAGTTGCTTGTCAGCTATAGACAAAGAGTCCGAGAAAAGCACATGCTGAGTTTGGTTGTCTAATTCTGACCCACCCTAAATCCATACTGCGCTTGCTGCGTTGTGTAGTGCGACTCTGTTCAGATTGTGACGTTGCCAGCAGCGGAATTTTACCCCATTAATAAGTTGTCCGTCCGACCGGACTTGGGGCACCGGGCGGCCTCACGTTGGGCTATGCCCCAAATTTTTAGTTCATTGTTTATTCACTTATAGTTGTATAAGTTCACACGCTTTTCCAACAGTTTTGATCTAGTCATATTGTTCTTGTACTGTGCAGCTAATGTAGAAGTCAAGCCCAGTCGAGCAGTCGACCTATCATTTTTCACATGACTGTTGCATGATTTATTAAAATAACGACGAAAACACGTGAAATATTTAAATACAGTTGACAGTACAGTGTAGTTAAACTTGAAACATTCAATACTAGTGTCTGAAATGGTTTTCACAAAAAACATTTATTTTCTTCAGAAAATGTGCCTGATTAAACGTTTAAAAACGACAGAGACTTATGAGAAAATTTTCTGGGAGGCTGGAAATGAAATGGAAGTAGGCAGCCTATATGGTTTGGAAATTTAAACACTTAAGTCTGAATACACATCCAATCTCATCTTGAATGCGTTGTTACATTGTGCTGCTGATATGTCGGAAAAAAAGCTAAAATAAACTAATCAGTAAAACGGAAATCAAGAAAATGAACAGCACAGCTTAGTCTACAACATGAACAGTATACTTACATTATGCACGTGACTGCTAAAGAGGTGGCACTGTGCACCTTGTATTTTGTACATGCTGCTTCCTGTATAGAGCCCTATGTCGGTTGGTGTTTGATACGACGGTACTGTTGTGTTTCCTTAACCTTTGTCGTGAAGAAAACTGCATACAAAGTGTGTATAGCTAACGTCACAGCACAATTACTGTATACGTGAAAAGTAACTTTGCACGTTCAGCACAACGCGGTGGGGCATGATAGTCAGCGGCATCCCTGCTCTTGCTGTAATTGTTGCGTCGGGGCGACGTCACTGTCGTGGTGTCGACTCACCACGGAACAACCAGCATCCATTTCTTCTAGCATGCTGTCAAAGTCGATGTTCGACACCATCTGAAACGGACGTCTTTCTGATACAAACATTATTGCCAGATATTTTTCAGCCGTCAGGGTTTTACGTGCTGAAGCACAAGACAATGCGCCCGCCCATGCATGGGGTTCACAAAACAGCTGGTTTGTTGATAACGGACTGGGAGACTCTAAGCTTTATTTCTCCCACGCTTTGGCCGTCAAACAGCTTGGGCGTAAATTCCGTGGATTACAAAATGTGGTCCGTAATGCTACAAATGCAATAGATAGTCTACAAAGGGCAGATTAAAGACGTCGACGAACTGCGTTCACATATCCCGACAGATGAACGGGATCAGCGCGTTATGGATACGGCAGTCAGGCAGCGATATTTTCAGCACATACTAAGCCAGTATTTTAAAATGTTGTTGTTTTATATCAGCATAGTTTACCACACAATTGTGCTAAATTTTTTTATCATGGTTTGTTTATTTGTTTAAATGTTATATTTTTACAATAACAAGAAGCCCAGCTGTCGCTAGGATAGCAGACCGTACTAGTTGTCAGTGACCTTTAAGGTCACCTAAGGTCGATGATTTCCATTTTTATCTAAAATGGCGTAGGCCTATGCCATTTCTTATTAGTGATTAATAGTAACCTTGGCCCTATCTCTCACCGTTTCGGAGATATAGTCAATTTTCCGCTAAAACGCACATTTTTCCTGCTCCCTCCATTCAACCCCGAATTTGAAAATGTTCCCTTTGCAATGGATTGCTGAAATTTTGCGTGCCTAGATTTAAGACACATAGCTAATTATTCGTGTACAAGGTTCCCCAAGACCTAAGGCTTAGCCACAATACATCCGTTACAGACGACGGCGATGACGACGAATAGACAGACAGACGACAACCGTACCATAAGCTCGACCGTTACTCAAGTACGGTCGGCTAAAAACCAATGGGTCCTCTAATTATGGTCCATCGTCACACTGACGCAGAAATTGCACGGTAAAGGCAGTACGTGTGGGGTACTATAGCGGCATTATGCCACGAATGCTATGAAAATGTTTATGCAGAAAAACAGCATAGTGGCCTATTTTTCCCAGTTGGCAGTAGGGAATGATCGACGCGTGGTTGTGCCCGACCAACGCCGCAAACCCCCGATTCCACGCCTCGCACTGGTTATTCGTCCTGTCGTCGCCGTTCAGCGTGGCGACATGTACGTTCCACGTGGACACCGGGAACAGCGGCGGCAGCGGACGCAACGCCGCCGCCGTCGTCGTCGTCGTCTTCGTCAGCTGCTGCAGCCGGTCTTTGCACGCACCGCACTCCCCCGTTGATGTACGTTGCGTTGAAATACGCCAGGAGCGTCTGCAGCTTGTCTGCCTCGTCTACGTTGGGAACGCAGCCGTGCAGCACCTGCATGCCGTCGGCGACGTCGGACTCGGGGAGAAAAGCCAGGCCGTCGATCATCCCGCAGAACTGTCTAACGTTAGGCCGCACTTGGCAGCAACATTTACAGAAAATAGCTGTGTGTGTATTAGTTCTACTCTCCTTGTTTGGTCGGCATCGAGTCGAATTTAGTGAAGTGTCAAGTCCGACTGAGTTGCATGGGTTTGAAAAATACTCAACGGTGACGATCGCAAAATTTGAGTTGCGTTAAGCGTTGCAAGGAATTTCTGCTCAGGTAGTGTGAAAAATCATTTGATGTGCTGTAGGTGATTTTGTACTTTGGCTTGAGGGGAATGTCCGGGTATGCAAAAAGGGGGGGGG
>Ga0056128_1011699_pt1 | contig 10792 bp, 6 predicted proteins | sample WorMetLIZISLAND2_FD_71113 | JGI IMG/M metagenome (GOLD analysis project Ga0056128, IMG submission 71113) | Marine gutless worms symbiont microbial communities from Max Planck institute for Marine Microbiology, Germany - Olavius geniculatus... ... | reverse complement strand
ACGGCAAAATGACGTCTTTTTAAGGGGGTACCCCTCTTCGACGCCCTCGTTCGAGGGGAACCCCTGCACCCAGTGGCACGAAATTTTGTCACGATAAACTAGAGACCTTGGGGCAGTCCAAGTGAAGATTTCGTGATCCTAGCTTGCACCGTTTTGATACAGCTCACGAGTGTGATGGACGGACGGACAGACAGACGGACGCCCAGACGATGGCAAAGACGCGCGAAGCATTCTGCTTTCGCGCGTAAAAATGTTTGTGCATGATTGTGATACAATGAGATCAAACCTCCAATGGCTCCTGCGACGTAGTCGTCAAAGACGTTAACGCTAGGCATTATTATGATGACGTCACAGCCCACAACAGGTGCTTCTTTGCAGTCTCAGCAGCAGCCAAATCACAAATGAGAAAGCATCCGTAACTGATACACCATTTTTGCCTGCAAACATTAAGGCTGCGGAAAAATTTAAGAGTTCATCACTGTATGCGATTTTATAAACTATCGTATTGATGGTATTCTCGGATGAGAATATAAAGTTTAAATTGCTTAACGATAGAATGAAAACTACTAGAGTAACGCTGGTCCTGATAGTTTTCACTGGCACAACAGGGCAAGCAGAGTTTAAAAGGCGAGCCTTCTGCAGTGTTATGAATACGTCTGAAACGCAATCTTCAATCCACTTTTGTGTGTCTGTTTCTGTAATTAGATGTTACAGTATAAACCGGCGCGTTTCTTCATCTCATCTTTAAAACTACGCTACAGTGTATACGACTACATGTACATGTATATACGCGTTCTAATGGGCTATGTACAAGTAATTCCATCGTAGGTTATACCGTTTTTATTGTATACACACTCTACTTTTGGGCGCTGAGACTGCTATTGAAATTGTCGTCATCCGGAAACCAAACATATATGAAAAGACCATAATAATACGCTTACCTGATCGAACTATACAAAATCACTTATCCACTCCAGCACGCTGCAGCGCAGTAATGTAGCATCTTTGTTGAACGAGAGTTTCTGGGCGGCCGTTGATATACAAAGGTAAAAGACCACCATGAGTTTCAGCGTAATACGAAGGTCCACTTAGTTGAAACCATAGTTCACTTGTAGGCTTAAACTGCATGTTTAACTACACTATAGCGGCGCAGGTAATATTGTAATTTTGGATGGTCCATAAAAACAAAGCCACGAAAGTTCATAACATCATAAGCATCATCGATATACTAGCCTACTAACAGATTTTCGTACTTATTTTGCCATCATATAGCATAAATTTGCAGTAGACATTATTACTGGCCTAAAATAGGCCTACCACTGCAACGTAGGTAGCAATGCTTTTAATATATGTTAAGATATTAAATATTAAAATTCACTTCAAATTACTACAAACTTTTGCAAATTGTAGTCCCAAAAGTTGAATAAATTTAGAAAGCGGTTTGTTTTCCATTAAATTGCATGACAGAACCTAGCGGTCTTCTGTTTCGGACCACTCTGTGATCTGTATCTGTACACAAAGAAGTGCACTTTGATTAGTGCTTAAGCCAGCTAAACCAATATACACACTGCTCGTATAGGCCAACCACGAATTTCAGCTGCTCACCCAAACCAGTACGCGTATATACGGAGTATAGTCTGACTTAGCGATAGGCTCTATATATACGGAGTCCATTAACTTGTAAGTTTTTGCACAAATTGTTGTAAATTATTGTTGCAGATATGTTGTAAGCCTGTTGCACAACATGTCATGCAACACAACAAATTAAAGCCAGAGGAGTTTAGACTTAAATGTCAAGTTGTTCAGCCAGCCACCGCTGTTACGGCTTTTTACGCGCAACAGCAGCTACTGCTGTAGCGCGTCTTAGCCATCGCAATTCTGTCTGTCTGTCTGTCTGTCCGTCTGTCACACGTGTGAATCAATGAAAAACAGTGCAAGCTAGAATCACCAAATCTTCACCGTTGGCTGCGTGAAAGACTCTAGTTTCAGGATCTTTAAAGCTTTTCCATAAATTTGAAAAGAGTCACCCCGAGCGAGGGCGCTAAATGACAAAGGGCTAGGGGAAATTCACGGCCTCTGGCGAGCACAAGTAAAACACTATAGATAATTAGTCGCCGGTCGTCTGGCGCCCTCTCGCGACTGTAAAAGAAACATCGTTGCTAAGATGGGTGAACTTGGATTTTGTTTTGCTGGGCTTTCAAACATGCACAGCTGTTGCGCGTTCCCCTTTGCATTAGCGAGACTTTTCTTGTTGTATTTATTGAGCAGTGTATGAGACATAATAGACTATACATTTTCAGTATATTCACAATGTTCTGTATTATTTAAATAGCTATTTCGAATGCTACAGGCTAATTCTACGTTTTTTCACGTGTATGTTGACAGAAATAGCCCCCCGCCTGCAGGCGTTTTCGCTAAATCTGCTGCCAATTTCCCACCCGGTATCCCATTTTGGGGTCATCTGTTCCCCCAAATTTCTCGACCACATTTTATTACATAAGAAACTATTACCATTTTTGTCCGCCCAACACGTGGAAAAAGCGAAAAATATTGATAGCGGAAACTCGTGACAACGGTGACATGCGATTTTCATTTAATTTACTAAGTAGCTACAAAAAATGGAACAATATAAATCTGTCGATAGCTACAAAAACACAGGTCTAGCCTATACTGTATAAATAAACGTACTAAATCTAAGTGTGTGAACACCGCGCTGAGTTTTGATAAAAACGAACGCATGAACATTACAAATAGCTTGACTGTTGGAACTCAACGCACAGCGTCAAGCTCTATTTATGCATCCGCCCATGAAATATTTACCCTTGACCTTTTGACCCCGTTTATCTTTACGTTGAGGGAAATCCGCCTACAGTCGTTAAATTCTAAAGAAATCGCGAAAAACAGATCACGTAAGTTGCGTAACATGGCATTTGGCATGTTTAGTCATTCTGTGGCGTTTTGACCTCCAAACCTATCCAGTTCGTATCTTTGTTTCAAGATACACCGATGGTAAATGTGTATTGAAGATTCATCTGTGTGGGCCACAGCTACTTAACGGGGAAACAGCATCATGGACAGACGCACAGACGATGACATAAAACACAATGCGACACAGCCGCCTAATGGCAAAGGGCGGAGGCACAAAATAAATATTGCATTGCATCGAATATGCAACGGTATAAGTGTCATCCAAAGACGTTAGATATTCTAGGAATAAATTATTGCATGACGTCAGCCAGAAGCACGATCGAAAACATGAGAAAACACATTGCGTAGTCTACTTACTATGTTTTAACAATATCGCAGATAATTAATTTATCATCGAGAATATCAGTATGGGTCACAATGGCCAACGAATCTGTATATGCAACATAATATACGTAATTACTAATTACTGCAAATTGCAATAAAGCCGACGTATAAATACTATGCATAAAATAGATACGAAAAACGCGATGCGCGCAAAAAATTCGTTGTCCTTTGAAAATCACACCGGTAAGTTAGCAATGCATGACGGCATTTCGTACAAAAATAGCACAACTGACAATAATTGGGTGCCTGTTAGTAGTGAGTGACTGTAATATATGCATACTAGAAATACGTTCTGTCGAACGAGGTATCTGTCCCATTGCCACGTTATATAGCCTAGCAGCTGCGTATAATGGGGCAGGTGCAAACAGGGTGCAATTATCTTTCACGAGGGCCGAGTTGTAGTCAATTTTGTCCCAAAATTCGTTGCCATGGTAACAGGGGTCGACAGGCGAGAAATTTTAATGACACCGTCGGATAGCCCGGGCCCGAAAATAAAAGGTAAATGCAAACAGCGTGCAATTATCTTTTACGGGGATCGAGTTATACCGCTTTGAAATCTCCATTGGCTGTAATGCAAAATTTTGCAACTTTTGAATGATTGCTATGGCAACAGGGATCGTTAGCGGGTAAATTTAAATTACACCGTTAGATTGCCCGACCCCGAAAATAAGGGGTAGGTTAACACAGCGCGCAATTATCTTTTACGGGGACTGAGTTATGCCGCTTTGAAGTCCCCATAGGCCGTAATGCAAATTTTTAAAAATAGGAGTAAAATAGGGAAAGAAGTTATCAGATTTTTACTCTAAACAAACTCGATCTTACTTTTTGGGCCCCAAATTACTGTGCAAAATTTCATCAAAATCGAATCAAAATTGCAGTCGTAGGAGTGTTTACAGACAGACTGACAGAATGACAGAATGTCAGAAGTGATTTTATAATCTGTCCCATGCTATGCTATAGCAATTGGACAGATAAAAGCAGTGAAACAATTGGCTACATTGTACTAGTTGAAGCCCTCAACTGGATGACGAGCATAGATGTATTAAAGGTCAGAAAAAAACTTTTACAATTACAAAACCATAAAACGCGTTTTTAGGGAAAAAATGGAAAAACGACTGCAAATGTTTACTTAGCCCAGTGACTAAATGAGCAAATTTCTTGCTTTGGGATACAGTTTTTTCCACATTTTTGCCATCATATACAGTGTATACCGGTAAATTAATAAATCGAAAATACGAAATCATTTTAGCGGTAAACTTTCTAAATTTTGCACGTGTCACAAAATCGTCGTTTTTGCACTTTATTAAATATAAAAACGCTAAGAAGATTTTAATATAGACGTTTAAAACGCGTTTTATAATAAATAAAAAAAAGTCTATAAACACTAATTACAACTATGACAACGAGCTCGGTGCTGACTAAAGCCCTATTTCCAATTACATTTCTACGGTGGATTTGCTGCACAGTAAGTACAGCGACTGACGAGAAATGGAAGTACTTGGAATGGAATTCGGGCTCAAAAATTAGCTTGCAAACCCTACGTTTTTGTAGGTTTTTAAATAACCTGAATAACGTCAAAAATCCGAAATACAAGATTTTAAGAAGTTTTACGCACGTTAAAATACAAATATGTTGTATTTATATCATATTAGAATATATCAGATTTTATTTTATATATTTTAATCGTGATTTTTGAGTTTAGACGTTACGTCATCCACTCGATCAACAAAAACGACGTGACATGGAGAACGGTGTGTAAGATTCTGTAAATCGTAATTTTGCGTCCGGTCTTCTTCTTTGTGCACAAAACACCAAAAAACCTATGAATGCAAAAACCTAAAAAAAAACTTTTCTCCAAAACATAGATTTTTCCAGCCCAGAGCTTCAGTGTATTGAACACAAACGGTGAATTATGCGAAGGTCTCCGAACTCTTGACGTGGCCTTCGTTTTTGCTCAGATCCACATAACACGACGTGTTGTCGACCCCCTGAAACAAGCAAACATTACAAGATAATTATAATCAGAAATCTCGAACCCTTGCCAAGAATAACGCTGCCACCTGGGAAATATCGGAGTTAGGCTATTTCAGCTATCATACTATAGGCTAGCTAATGTATTTCTGAATCAAGATAGGCCTATGGCTCAAAATCTGATCACGAAGTTTTTTCGGGCTGCACTCTTCTCCGCAGAATAAAATATTTCAAATACGGTTCAAACGATTTTGGCAGATCTAGCGGACATACAAACAGACAAACAAACAGACAGACAAACGGGAAGACCCAGAAACATAACGTCTTTCTTTGGCGGACGTATTTTCCACAGCTGCATTGTATCATAATATAGTGGGTGCAGCGGTATATTCATAGCGTCGTTTTTGTAGCTAAACAGTAACGCTCATTCGCAAGCAACTTTGAGCAACCTGACTAAGGCCAACTCAGCCTCCTACTCTCAGCGGACCAGTCAGTAGTGAGTAGTTTAGCTTTAAATGGGCTGGAGTTGAAGGGCTATGGCATGGTTGACTATATAGGGCGACTGCGGCATTATCGTAAACCACGGGTGCACAGATGACTTCTCCCTTTCATAGTAGGGTACGTAACGTAAAAACACAGCATTATATCAGTGAACATGATAGCCTACCTCCATTTCTTGCTGAAGTTTATCGACGTGCATGCGATCTGGTGATTCGTGGCGAGCGTCTGTTATGATTATTTCACCCTTCGATCTCTGTCGATCAAAATCCGTCACACATAATTTTGTGTCAGAATTGACGGCTAAAAGTCTCAATGCAGAATTTGAATTGTATCAATAAAACATAATATAACAACACAGATCAGAGACGTTGTTAATGTTGTGTCAAGTACGAAGGTCTATTTCATACTGGATATAATTATTCAATTATTGGGCGAAATCGTGCTTGCAGCGCAAGCGATTCCGCCTATTGCAACACACTTCTCCGTAGTGTGGTCTGTCTGTCTGTCTGTCTGCGACCATCGCGCATTCTGCTTAAACCGTGCGACGAATTCAGATGCCATTTGTCATTGCGAGGTCCAAATGACTCACTGTGTCAGATCGGAAACGTTGGAAAATAACCCCAGCCGAAAGTCCTGTGCTGCCACCTGGCAAATACAAACGCGAAGAGCGATTATGATTTTTACCGAACTACCTTAGTTCTTGTTTTCAGAAAATTTCAATCGTAATCAGCGATAGAAAATAATAAAAATAGATGTACAACTGACCTGGCGGAGTTTAACTACGACGACGACGATGGTGACGACGATGGCGAGGACGACGACGGGGACCAGAACACAGAGCAGAACGACAAGCAACAGCGAACTGTGCGCGTTCAACGTCGCTGATTGGTGGCCGACCGTCACGTGGTCCGACGGAGCACCTGTTGACTCGCCAGGTGTCGCTACGGCGCTGAAGTTTACCAGCCGAGCAGCATACGTCTGTTCGTTGTAAGTGATGACTAGGTCGCTGGAATAATTCCTGCGCTGCAGCATACGAGAAAAAGATGTCGACAACGAGCGCAAGCAAAGTAAAACACCATAGCCTTTAGAACAGTGCACCGGCGCCAAACAGTTGGAAACCCCCAAATACAACTGTGATGCCCCATAACGGGGGTCTGGGGCTGAGTCCCCAGCGGGGTCCAAGGCAGCCCTTGGTCAGGGGGCAGAGGGGCGAAGCCCCCTAAAGCTGAAACACTTTTGGCTTTTAAACGTTCAATGGAAGTTGCAAATTTACCAACTTTTTAAAAAAAATTGAAACGCAGAAAATCAATTAGGCCTACAATTTGTGTTGTCTTTGCAAAAAGATGAACTTTAAATAAATAAACTGCAATACGTCACAAATTACTGCACATTAATGAAAATCAATAGACTTGTCCACTTTGGGTAAATTATTTACATGTTTACTTATTCATATTTTGAATAAGCCCCCTATATTTAAAAAAAACTAGAAACAATTTTTTCATTCGTAGCATGTGGCCTTTGAGCATACGTGAACCCCCTCCCCGTCGGCCGGGGATAAGAGGGGCCCCTTCCGCCGGCTCTGTTTTAGAATACTGAAAATTACCTGCTTGCACGAAGGTTTTGTTTCAGTTGACTGCCCGGATTGATAACTATTCCATTCCGCTTGCTATAGGCCAAGCAAATGTTTGCAGAAGCGTCACGATGCTGAAATATTGGGGGAGAAAGGCGAGAAAAACTCGCTAGCTTCTTCTAATACCCCGTTTATACGATCAAGCAAACGTCAAGCAAACATCAAGCAAAAATGAAGCGTACATAAAGCATAGCCTACATGAAACAAACATCAAACAAACATCGAGCAATTACAGCACAAATCGTGCACGTGTATTTTGAATGCATTTGCTTGACGTTTGCTTGATGATTGCTCGATGTTTGCTTGATAGTGTAAACGGGGTACAAAGCTCACTAAACTATGTTTCACAAATTAGCGTAGCAACGCGTTCGATGGGCGCGATGGGACTGCTGGAATTTTTTATGACCACTAAATTGCAAATTTACTGCGGTGTTTACATTGGTGTACATTCATTTGCCAAAAAAGTCAATATTTGATGCAATTATGACAAACATTTATAGGCTAACTTTCCACTGAACGAGTTTGTACAGTTAACGACGCTTTAAGGCGTGTCCAAAGCGACAAAAATAAAATAAAATAAATTAAACCAAAATGAAATAAAATTACAGAAATATGTCAGTGTACTTCATTTCATTTATTTCTGTCGCTTTGTATACACGCCTAGTTCATGCACAGTCAAACTTGTTACCTCGAAACCTGCGAGCAGTTCGTTCAAACTCGCAGTCGTTTCTTGCTCAACATCGAAATGCACAATTATGCTGCCCTCCATTATCTACAGCGCACGATCGCATCACTGTAATAAAATGATGACACTAACAATAATACTACACTATAAAAATGATACGCCTATACGCAAAACATTCTATCACTGCACGTCTGCCAGAACAAAAGATCAGTTTGATATCTGAACTCAGGAAAAACGACGTAATCAGTTGAAAAACAATGTACAAACTACACGGTTTTGGAAAGTTTTCTGCAAAAACGACTGCAGTAGCTAAATTTTACCATCACTCACAGATAACAAACATCAGGCTACACTTACATGTAGGCCTAAACACAGCTTAAGTAAAAATAAGTCGACTTGATACAGTTGGAAGTGTCATGGCGTACCTTCTTTACGATGATTTGTTTACTGCTGACGTTCAGATATGAGCCGATCTGCCTTTTCATTTCTCTGTCAATCAACACAACCATGCATATAGCTACAAGCTTGAAAAGCTCGAAAAGCTTGAAGTGGTACTGGAGATGGTAGAACTACCGGTGGTCGACTTGCTGGAGGTGGTGATGGTAGTTTTCAACGTGGTGGTTGGAACAGTAGTGGTAGACGTGGTTGAAGGGCTCAAAGTACTGGTAGAAGTACTGGCGGTACTTGGTAGAGGAAGCTCTGAGACGGACGTGGAAAAACTGGTTGGTTTACCAGTGGTACTGGTAGTCAGAGTGGTGCTAGATCTGGTAGTTGGAACACTCGTGGTAGACGTCGTTGTGGTTGGAGAATTAGAAGTAGTTGTAGGAACAGTGGTACTTGGTATTAAGCACAAACCTCCGACCGACATGATTTCTTCAAAATTTCAGTGTTAAAGTGCAAAGCAAGGTTATTGCAAATTCAGGCTGAGTAGCTTATCACAAGAACCGTTGGCATTATGAAGGTGAAAGTAAAGTCCGATATTTTATTTTGCTTACACAAGTCAGACTCATGACCAGAAGCGCTTCACAATTGTGGAAGTGGCAGCTGGTTGGCATGAGCTAATGCTACCGCAGCGCACTATGCGGCCATCCGTTGTTCGCACCCGTGCAACCAGCAGATATACCGCAGCCTCAAACAGCCACATGAAGTTTGATCAGTATGACGGTGGTAAACAGTTGGGCAAAATAAGAGAACGGTATATCAGATTTGCCCCCCTCCTAATGAAAACGTTCATACTTTTCAGGCCCGAAATAACTAAGTGTGCAAAATTTCATTAAAAATCTTTTTGCACATTTTGGAGTAACAGGGCGTGTAGACAAACACACATCAGACAAAGGTAATTTAACGCTACCTACTTTTTTCGGCCATAGTTAAGAAGTTAAGGCAAATAAAAACGTCAAGCTTTCGACTTCATTAAATCACTTTATCGTCATTTAATACACCCGTGTAATACATGATGATTACTGCTGCCAGTACTACAGTGATTGAAAAATTTACCGTTTAAAGTTAGTAACGTTATCAATGATGCTAAAATTGGCGTCTATTTGAAGGATTCCGCCGAACAACGAGTTATCTGCAAAAAAAACACAAACCGGCACAAATCATTACCACGGATACAATGTAGGTCCTATCTTTTAACCATGGCCTAGGCCTATGCTTGCGATATTTATCTACGGTTACAAACAAGTCACACAGCGGTTAGTTGTAACGATCTATAGGCCTAGCAAATGTGCAAGAAAAACATCAACTAGCAAGAGGAATTTCATCAAAATTTGCCTAAACGGTTAACGATTTAAACTAGGCTGAGCAAAAGAGAAACTGATTGGGTTTTGGAGATCGAGAGTCAAGTTCAGAGTTATTACAAGTTCGAATCGGATGTGATGTGATAAACTTTAAGACCTCATATCGCACCCACTATCAGCTTGAAGTATCGCGATATAACTGGAGATCAGTGTCACGTTGCTCAAGGTCATTATGCTCCCTACAGAGTTAAATAGTTGGATAAGATTGCGACGGGCAGAGGAATCCACATTTTTAACATTTTATCTTGTACGGTTATGCCACGTTGCGTTAAATGGCACTTGACAACTAAATTTAATTGACAGATCAAATTAACTGATTAAATGATTAATTTATTTATTTATCGACGACAAGTCAGTCATCGCCATGTGTACCATCCTTTGTTCAGCAATACAATAAGTTTATTTAACAGAATTGCGAAGTAAAGACATTTTTGATAGTAGGAAACCAACCACTAAATTTTACATAAATAATCTGTGTTACACAACATGCAATACAAAATTTTTTTAAAAATATGCAGTTAAACTCTGATTAAAACAAAATTCAGCGCAGCTTACTCGAACGATTATCAGTGGTTGATGACGGGATTTGGGTAGCGCTGCTAACATCTAAAGATGGTGTGGTAACTGTAGTGGTAGAACTGGTAGTGCTTCTAGGCCTGGTCGGCCTAACCCGTGATGTAGATGGCACAGTGGTCGTGATGGTAGGCGTCGAAAAGCTTGAAGTGGTACTGGAGATGGTAGAACTACCGGTGGTCGACTTGCTGGAGGTGGGGACGGTAGTTTTCAACGTGGTGGTTGGAACAGTAGTGGTAGACGTGGTTGAAGGGCTCAAAGTACTGGTAGAAGTACTGGCGGTACTTGGTAGAGGAAGCTCTGAGACGGACGTGGAAA
>Ga0056128_1011698_pt1 | contig 10792 bp, 11 predicted proteins | sample WorMetLIZISLAND2_FD_71113 | JGI IMG/M metagenome (GOLD analysis project Ga0056128, IMG submission 71113) | Marine gutless worms symbiont microbial communities from Max Planck institute for Marine Microbiology, Germany - Olavius geniculatus... ... | reverse complement strand
GCAGGAGTTAAGCCACGCTGCCCTAGATAGGCAGCGGTGGGCAGCGATAGTAAGAATGGCGTCAGACACCAACGGGCATTGAGCCCACGGTTGTCGATGATGATGATGACAGGCATCACAGTACTTCTCTGCAGCACACGCAAGACCCACTTTCTGTATGTCGTGAACTACAACAGGCAGAATGCTGCTAACCATGCACATTGTACTGTACAACAAAAATGGTTGTTAATATCCTACGGAGCACAGAGAACAGACATCCAAAAAACTGCTTTAAATGGCATTGTGGAATGTAAAAATGGAGTAAGACAACATTTGGTTTTGGCATTAACGTGGTCTGAAGTAAACACAAGTGTTAGGTAAGAGCTCAGACATCCATGGAAAGGAGAAAATTTGAGGTGTGCATAAGCCAATTAAACTAACTTCAAAAATGCATTCTTGTTTAGATATTTTCGGCCAGGCCCCACTGTTTGTATTTCAAACAGATTCATTTTGAACAAACGTAGTGCTTATTTATTAGTGCATCGATGCCGGCTACTGTTATCTTACATTCGCCATGAAACATAGAACACAGCAATGTGGTTTGTACTGAGTCAAGTTCATCAGACGTAACTACTGCACTGCTATTTTCAGCATTAACAGACTCGCAAATCTTGCGCTCAACCACAGAAGAAAACATGAAACCTGCATATGCAGCTGCACCAACAACAGCAGTGAACTCACCGAACCCTCTTTGGAGTGCTTTTGCGTGGATACTTTGGCGATCGTGGACGGCGCAGGGTTGTCGGGCGACGGAAATGAACGGTGTTTCGCTGTTTCCGAATACGCTTGTTGTGCACACCATGAAGAACGGCCTTCTTTGCTTTCAGTGCCTTGTCCCGAGCTTTTGCAGGTACACCTGAAGATTTAGCTTTACCACCATCCTGCACTTTTGTCTTCACAGGCTTAGGAGTGATGGGCTTTACAGCAGCTGGCTTTGCGACATCCTTCCCTTTAGACTTAGACGGCTCTTTCCCCTTAGCTGCTGCAGGTTCTTTAGCCTTTGGTGCTTCTTTCGATACTTCTTTAGGTTTTGATGCTTTTGCTTCTCCTGCTTTATCCTCTACAACATGATGAGCATTTTAGGTAAATACAATATTTCATTATTATGCAAAATGCAGCACAAAAACTGTACATAACATAACTAATAACTAGACTGGCCTTATTCGCACTCCAGAGTGCGAATAGGCGAAGGTTATTAGTGCGCACTTCAGAGTGCGAATAAGGCCAGTAATAACCACCACCTATTCACACTCCACACGGAGTATGACTAATTACCACAGTGAACCATAACAACGGACAAGACGATGGCAAAGACGAAGGGACAACGAAGACGGCCTTAAGACAAACAAAACAGAGATGACAAAAGCCAAGATCGGCGATTGTATGGCAAAAAACAGACGGAAATGTCGACAATGTGGCATTTGAATGAGACAAAAAATGATGGGAAAACAAACGGAAAATGAAGTCGACAGCAAAAAGAGGAGACATCTCTTCTCTTTGCCGTCGATGCGGTCACCGTGCGTCTTCTATGCCATCTTGTCTGTCGTTTCCTCTGTTGTTCGCCGTTTGTCCAAAATGGTAATCAGTCAGCCACGTGAGCTTAGAGCATACTGTAGAAAATCAGTTCAGAAATAAGACTAGAAAAAACGCAAGGATTATGCTTTTGCAGTCCGTAGTTTACACGTGAATCACCTAATATCGCTCACCAAGCAAAAGCAAGTACACATTATACTGGTCAAAGATCAATCAAATCATCGCTTCAGCACATTTAACTTATTAACCTTACTATAACTTGATACGTTTTATGTACAAGAAAAATTAGACAAATAAACAAAAATGCTATGTTTACACTCACTCTTCGAAGGATCTTTCTTCGACGGCGACATGTTGACGGAAAAAGAATAGCTATACGGCGTTTACACGTGAGCAAAAACATTTCAGAATAGTAGTAAGTAACTGAATTGACCTACCACAGTCCCAGCAAAGATCATGGATGGGAGCAATTCGTTCGTTCGAGGAGCGACGTCTTCTAAGCATGGTCGTCACGCAACCGTAGACGCAGCGGACCACCTATACCCCTAAATACGCCAAATTCGCCAATGGTTGACGTTAATAAAAAAACTTTATATGAAATCGTTATTACCGGCACACCTGTCACTCTGTGGCTATTGGCTTGTGATCATGTGAATAAGATCATGTTGACCCGCGCCATGCTATTGCATGAACAGGTATTGCCATCGTAACGTGTCTGCATGTCTCTCCGTCTCTCTGTCTGGTGTAGCGTTGATGCAAGTGCGATCATAGGCCTATATATCTATATAGGTTGAATTACCTGAAATTTTTGCGCGTGACAGCAAAATCTTAGCGTTCTAGCTATGGCCTAGGCGCGTGTAGCTGTCTGTCCGCCTGTCCGTCACACTCTGCATCTGCAGCCCTATCAAAACGGTGCAAGCTAACGTCACGAAATCTTTACTGTGGGCTGCCCCAATAATTAACTATGCTAGGTTTTCGTACGTGACATAATTACAAACTACTGGGCGAGAGAATTCCTTTCGAATGAGTGCGTGAATGCGTGACTAAAGAAAAGTACCTTCTTAAAAAGTTATTATTTTAACGCTATTGGCTGGTCTAGGGTAAAACGGTTGCAGATAGACACAGATGTATAATGCTGCTTATCATAACGGGCACTGGTGACGAGCTTTTTAGGGCTATCAATATCGATGACCTTGAACGACCTTGAACACCCAAAATAATGAGTTTTAGTAATTTTCTGTAATTTCAGGCTGCGACACACATTTCAAGAGTAATTGCGCCGAAATGGCTGGAGATTGACCAAGACAACCTGCGCATGGAATTTTTAGCATTAAACGTAGATTTTAGCTGTCTAAGCCCTGACCCCTTAGGTTCAAGGAGGCCTGCGCACGCGAGCGTCAAAAAGGGTACCCCTGTAAAAGTGGTTATTTTACCACAATTACCTAATTAACCTCACTGCGTGAAAACGGTTGCAGATAGGTTACAGACATGCTGCTTATATCGTAACAAGCACTAGTGGCAAGCTTTTTGGTGGTGTCAACATAGGCCTATATGATCTTGAATGACACTGAACCGGCAAAATAAAAGATTTTAGTGTTTTTGCAATTTTTGGCTTTGGCGCACATTTAAGGAGATTGCACCGAAATTATCTGAGATAGACCCGGACAATCTAGCTGAGTAGGCCTATGAAATTTTTAGCATAAAAGAACATACATTATAACCGTCTGAGTTCCGAGGTTCAAGGAGTCGTCCGTACGGAGGGCTCAATAGAGGTAGCCTATTTCCTTCAAGACGCACTATTATTTTATTGCCCGCTGTTATACGCTGATTGCCCGCAGGCGGCTGGACCGATTCTCTCGCGCGTCACGTGAGTTGTGCTGAAATTACTTGTACTACATAGAATTAGCGCAGCAGTGTCTCATCTGCAGCACTTCGCAGTTCGCACGCTTAACTTAAGCGATCTAGTGCAATGGAAACGTCCTAAAATTTGGGGTAGAGAAAAATTTTGTCGTTTTTCAGCCGATAAGTCGCTGTGTCTCGAAAAAGTGAAAGATATGGGGCCAATGTTGCTAATAATCACTAAAGCCTTGCAGATGACACGAAATTTGAACCATCGGCGTTGGAAGTTAGATGATTTTAATTGAATCGTCATTATGCACTCTGCTATACTATTCGTACGTCGGTCTTTTGCAAACCAATCAGTCGCTAACTAGCCAAATTAATCAAGCAATCAAAGTCATTGCTGATCGACTGACTCCAGGGATCTTGACCGGGATACTTCTCCGGATGGGAGAACGTCAAATGCAACCGAAAACACATACCTGTAGTTATTTTAATTTTAGTTATTTGGATAGTAAGCGTTAGGCCTATATGGTTTTGCTTATGCCATGTCACCAGTAATACTGGTGGCTTCGGTGAATTCGGTGAATATATGTTCTGCACGTGCTATTCACTGAGACAGAACACAAATACGTTAAGCCTACATAAGCCTCAATAATGCAACTTTTGGTGGCGTTGATGTGATGAATTAGCTGCACAGAAAACCCGACAGCTGTTCGTGCTGTTGACGCAGAGTACGTGGACCGGTGGGCTATTAAACAAAACTTACGCGTCACGCTAGACGTCTCAACGACCCGCACTAGAGCTAAGAGAGACAATTGATCGTTCCAGCTCACTAATTGCTAGCAGTACAGTATGTCTCGGCCGGTGACGCCACTCGCAGTTCCAGTCGTGCATGTCAATACTTGCCTTATGTAAATCACTTTGCAGCGGCTGCCGGTATGGCGGTATTGTTCACCAACGAGGAGCGTAGACTGTCGAGTCCGAACGATTCGAGTCGAAGAAAAACCGATGCGCTCGAGTTCAACACGGATCGAAATTCCTCGAGTGTCAATTCCTCGACAATTTCCAGGAAATATTTTTCGCTCAAACCAACCATCTAGTCAGTCCTGTGGAGGAGTTTAGTCAATCGACTCCGATTTAGTCTTTTCTGAGTCGCGCGTAAATGTCAAACGGTTTCCTATGGGTTTTCAGCGAAACTTTGCGTGCACGTTGCGCGGCCGTTTGATTAAGACGCGCTTGCCAAATATCAGCCAGCCAGAAATGGCCAAACCAGACTGGTATCAACGTGTTACAGTACACTACTTCCACTGGACCGTTACCGGACTGATAGATGGTTGGTTTGAGCTAGTTCCATGGGAACGGACCAGGTGGTTGATTTCAGTGGAGAACATTTCCTCGAAATTTTTGAGAAATTGACACTCGAGTAATTTCCGAGGAATTTCGGAGTTCAACTCAAACGCAACTCGAACCTCGAAGTTCGAACCTCGATTCGAACGATTGCAAAATTCTTCAACGACACCTTTCTACGGTATTTTATAGAGGGAAGTGAACTGGTGTGCGAGTTACGCTATAGACCTACATGTATATCCTATTATAGATCATGGAACCCATCATATCGTGAAACTCACGGTGCAACATTTAATTTCAATAGTGTGTACGTCTAGATAAGTTTAAATTAAGTAAGTAAGTAAGTAAGTAAGTAATCGTTTATTAAACAACGGTCAAACGCCATTGCAAAAACAGAACATAACACAGCATAATCGTTACAATATCGATAAGAAAAAAAATAAAAAAAGAAAAGAAAAAAAGAAAAAGAAACTAAAATGAAAAGAAATACGGTAGAGCTACAACAGATCTACATGCAAAATCTAATACGCACCACCAAACAAATATCGCAATACAAACGAACGTTTGTACAAGTTATAGTGGCACTGAGGCAAAGCAAAAATACAATTGGTGGCCCTGAGTTTCATAGGTAAAATCTTTTCCGGAGGTAGTAACTGGTGAATACAGTGATCCTTATTATTAGCCATTTTATGAAATAGGTGCTCATCTGCCTCATGCAATAAAACAGACGAACGTCTCAAATCATAAGACATGACAGCTAGACCGTCAAATAGGCCCTACAAAAATTCTTATCACCAGCCATATTTTAAGCTCAAAATGCACCAACCCGTTTTCGGCCAGAAACCCCAATAAGCCTACTACGATACAGCATAACCATAAAGCCTGTTACGAAATAAAATACGGTTTATGACGGGGTTCGGGGAAGAGAATGGCGCAACGACGAAAAGAACGAGCGACGATTCAGCGGATGTTTCCTGTTATGATGACCGCTGCCTCGGCGTTGACTCGTGGACTTGAGGTGGTGACGGACAGTATTGATGGCGAGTGAATCAATATTCATATGAGTACAATAATAATAATTTAGGCTTAATGCGTGGAAGAGGTGTGCTGTAGGCCTAGATTGAGGTGACGCCGTCGCAGACGTTCAATAGAAAAGCTGCGTGGGTTACACAGTGTGGTGGGCCCCTCTGCCGTGAATAGGTTGCTGCTGCTGCTGTTGCTGTTGTCGCAGTAGTTCGACCGGCGTTGACGACGCATGGCGCGTGACAATAAGGTGACAATAGGTCAATAAGCCTACACAATGTCTCGTCTTTCTTGCTGTCAACAAGCAAGGCGTTATTCTGAAGCTGATTCTGAAACGTTGTTCGGTCATAGAGAAATTACGCGCAGAGCAATCAAGTTAACCAATGAAGTAATTAGAGTCATTACTGGACTGGAGTTTTATCTAGCGTATAACTCGCACGTTATAACGCACAGTGCAGAAAATTGTCGGTGAAAGATACCGCGGTAAGTGGATAGAGCGCCAATAATTATTACTGTCAACACGAAAACGCCGTCCGCTTGCCAGCCGTTATGTTTCCTGCTGTCGGTCGTGGCAGGACTCAACAAACCAGTGCAGAGACCGCGCAAGGTACCGGAGATACGCGACAACTGGCCGTTGTTTCGCTGGAACTGAAGACGACTCGAGTCAACGCCGAGCCAGCAGCTGACGCCGCCGGACATCACAACCGGAAACAGCAGCGGAACCGTCGCTCGTCGTTGCGTCACGATGTGTCAGACAATCGTCTAGGAGCAGCTAAAAACGTGTCGCGAGAATCGCGCTGGTCGGCAGCGACGGACGACGCGATCATACAGTCAGCAGTCTCTCTACCTACCGACACTCTGCGGCAGGCTCTCCGCTTCCATCCTGCGGTCGCTAACCCGGCGGCGGCATCGACGAACGGCAAACAGACCGGCGCGGCACGTCTGCCGCCGCTGCTCAACACCAACGTCAGCGTCAGTCACGTCAACGAAGCCTCGACGACGCAAGCCATCAGGACTAGACGGAGGTCGGACGGCGCAGCCTGCGGACCGTTCGAAGTCTGCGCGCTGCGGTGGAATCCGGACGTCAAGTCATTGCAGACAGCAGCCAAAGCTGGTCCGTGTCACCAACAACAGCCGTCCGCAACCGACGCCGCTGGCAACAAGAGTACCACCAACAGCCTGCCCGCGGCAGCATCTAATTCACCGTCTCAGGACGGTACTAGTACAGGTGATGCGGCTGAGTTTGATCTACGACTGCCGCTGTCTGACAACGAAGACGAGGAAGATGACACTGCGGACTGTTGTTACAGCGGCTGCTACAGTGCTGACAAGATGTCGATCGGCAGCAGCAGCACGCCCGGCATAACGGTCGACAGCTGTGCTATCCTGTCCGTGCGCATTGAATTCTGCAAGTCACAGAGGACGCCCGAAGACGGAGACAACGCGGCGACGTCATCAGCGACAACACAGTGCGACTGCAGCAACGGCGGCAGCGACGGTGATGCCAACGGACGACGACGACCGATGGCAGGTCGAACGCACCCACACAAGACGAGGAACAACGCCAAGGCCAAAACACCGACTTCACCGAGCAAGGCGATCTCGGTGGTGGGACGCGGCAGAGTGGTTGTGCTCGAAGACGGCGTTTATGACCAGTTTGCAAGACGACAGCCGCCCAAGTACCACAGCAACAGAATGTTTGATGCCTACGTGCTCAACAAACGAGCTTTCAGCAAATGACGACACGTATGCTAGCTCCTGCGTTGATACTGTACCGTAACCGCAACAATAATCTTCGCCATTATACTCAGTATTATATTAAAGATCTATAATGTATAGGGCGTAGCCTACTATCTTCACTTTTTGCATCTGAAATTACTGTCTTTCCATTGCGTAAGCTTCAGCAATCCATTTGCATTATTATCAGGGTACAGACGTGAAGTGTTATTTATTTGCACTTGTTAATTTTTTTGCGCATGACGTAACTCAGCCAGCGGTTTTACGTAGTATTACGCATGCATATTGGGTGACACAACTATGGCCATTTCGCACTTACGAAGTTACGACGCCAACGCGACGTACTCAACTGGTAAGTCGCGTCGTAGGTACCACATGGTTGCTACTACTCTGCAGAATTCATTCCCCTGACTTTTCCGGGACAAAATGAATCGTTTTCCCGGACTAATTTGTTCACGCGAAATACCAATGTCGGTTTTCAATTGCTTGCAATCACATTAGAAACAAAGGGCGGCGGAACAAATTTAAAAGTGGAGGTACAAATAATCTGTTAGCGAAGCGAGAAGAAAAAAATCTTAAACTGTTGCACGCAATCTGCGCAGTCATTCCCTGACTAACCCTGACCGTAGGAACCATGTAAGTAGGTGTTGACCGAATTGACGACGCGACTCGACTGTCGGCGCGTTTGTTTCATGTGCACTTGAAGTTGAACTAGGGAAGATAATTAATGGCAAGACTGCACGACAGCCGGTGGTTCTATGTAGCTTATCCAGAGAAAATATTTCGCGTGTCGAAACTATTTTTAGATAAACAATTTAGATGTTCAGTTAGGATTCCTACCGGGCACTGCGTAGACAGTCGTAATGCTTGCAACATTTCTTTCGTGATTGTATTCGCAGATATTATTTTGACGTAGTTCTGAGCGCAGATATATCTAAAGTTTGACGAATGGCTATGTGCTAAGAAGAAAATCTGTCTCAGGGGGGAAGGGGGATGATGAGCATTTTATTGCATATCCTGTATAATTTTCTAGGCTTCTTTTCCATTAGCAGACTGGGGAGAGAAATATCTTGCAGTGCGTCTCATCAAGTTAAGACTGACTTATTTAATGACATTTAAAATAGGGCTGTAAGAATTAATGATTAACGAGTTGATTAATCGTTAAAAAATTTCATCGATTACATTTTTTTTGATTGATTAAAATTTGTGTTTCATAAGAGCCTCAAATGACTGATAATCAACATTTGTAATCAAATTTTATCCTACATAGGACATGTCATCACTCATCAAGTGTTTTACTTGAAGTTTTGTTTCTCTAACCATTCCTAACATCTATACAGAGTGGTCAAAAAAACCGGACCTGTTTGAACGTTGATAACTTTGCGACGATTAGTGGTAGAAAGGCGTGTGATATGAAAAAGCGCCTGACTTGCATAGCGGATCATTTAAATATTTTGCCTAATTTGCATAAATCATTATTACCCCTGAAATTCAGCCGGATTCGACTGTAACGCATGGGTTTAGCATGGACATTTGAGCTTTTGTAACTTAATTAGCGACGTTTATTAGTAGAAAGACGTGACTGATTTACATACATCTGCGCCACCACTAAAATCATGCTAAACTGACAGTAATGCATGGATGTAAGTTGATTTTTTCATCAGCATACAGAGAAATAACAACAATCATTAACACACACGTTTAGTTTAAATGAAAATCAACACTGGCAGTTAGACAACCTTTTTGCATTCATAACTATCGTCAGTTTTTTTGGCAGCTAATCGATCGCTGGCATCAATGTGTTCAGGATCAGCTAAGCCCAGCATTCGATTAGCACACGTTTTAGCTGGCCAGTTTCTGAAATTTTGTGACCATACCATTTGCCGCAAAGCCCCTACACCGAATAATCCACAAGATTTAAATTTGGATTATTTGGCAGCAGGTTTTTGAGTTCAATGAACTATGGCAAGTGGGAGTGCAGGCAAATGCTTAATTTCAAAGGTAATAATGATTATTTTACGCAAATTAGGCAAAAAATATTTAAATAATCCGCTATGAAAGTTAGACATTTTTTTCTACGAAACATTCTAAAACTTTTGAAATTATCACACGCCTTTCTACCACTAATCGTCGCAAAGTTATCAACGCTCAAACAGGTACGGTTTTTATTAGATCACCCTGTATAATTTCCTGACATTTTCAGACAAGTATGATAATGGACAGTGTGACATGGAATAACTCTTGTGATTTGGGGGAGTTCTTCACCTTGGCGCAGGTGTGCCCTCTGCAGAGTGCTCTCCAGTTACCAGTTTTGCCTATTTTTTAACAAAAAAAATGTACTGGTAGAAAAATCATTGGAATTAGTAAATACAGTGTAGTTATGCGTACGACCAGGTCATTTATTAGGCCGCCCAAAACGATAGTCCGAGAAGACCCTATGTTTTACTGTTGTTTCTTTATTTTTGTTTCAACGCGAAATCTCCAAGGTCCCTCAGCCGATCTCCGCGAAATTTTGGCACATACTCAAAAGCATGTTAAATTTTATAATCCCGGTCCAAAAATTTGGGGGCCTGCTCCACCCCCCTAAAAAAAATGGGGCCAAGAACATGCTGAATTTGGCCCAATTTCGGACCCCTTCCCACTTTGACCGCAAATATCTCCGGAATGGATTGATATCCGAAATCAGAAAACCAGGTGCTTGACAGCGTTTCCTCCCGCGTTGGGAAAAAAGTTTGGTGAACTTTGGTCCACTAACCACGGAGATTTAGTGGATTTAGCCTAAAATTTAAAAAAGACAGTAAACACAACCTCAATTGTTCAGTAACTAAGTGAGACTAAACAGCTGACAACACATTTTCTTTACAGTTATTATCAGAGGCGAGTGCATTGTTCAGTGAAATCGACAGGGTTGGCAGCAAGGCCCTGAGAACAGATTGATGTTTGGACCCTAAGTTTCCCAAGCAAAAGAAATTGAATAGTTACGATCTGTATGGCAGTTACATCGTGTCGCAGCCGTAATTGTAAATAAATGCCTTATAAGTATGCTGCATTTGCCCATCAACTCGCATTAAAATTTATTAATGTATGGAAATTCATAAATTATGAGTAACCTAATCGCCAGTAATTTCGAGTTATATGCAAACAAAAATTCACCATTGCCAATGCAAATCTGCACAAAGACAAACATTACAGCCAGTGGCGGTTCTAGGCTGGAAAATCTGGGGGAGGGGCATGGCCCCATGGCAAGTGCGAAGTGCGAGCCTATAATGGG
>Ga0056128_1011695_pt1 | contig 10794 bp, 4 predicted proteins | sample WorMetLIZISLAND2_FD_71113 | JGI IMG/M metagenome (GOLD analysis project Ga0056128, IMG submission 71113) | Marine gutless worms symbiont microbial communities from Max Planck institute for Marine Microbiology, Germany - Olavius geniculatus... ... | reverse complement strand
CCTATTAGTGATTAATAGTAACCTAGGCCTTATCTCGCACCGTTACTGAGATACAGCGAGTTATAGGCCAAAAATCGCAAATTTTGACCACCCCCTCTCATTTAGGGCCCTCGTTCGGGGTGACCCCCTTCGAATTTATGGAAAAGCTTTACGGTTTCTGAAACTAGAGTTTTCCGGGCAGCCGACGGTGAAGATTTGGTGATCCTAGCTTGCACCGTTTTTGACTGATCCACCCGTGTAACGGACAGACGGACGGACGGACAGACAGAATTGCGATGGCTAAGACGCGCTGAAAGCATAGCTGCTTTCGCGCGTAAAAACGGGTACTACCGTACTACTTGAATACCCGGGTACCCAATCTTAGCGCTGCAGTACACTGATGTGGCTCACATGCCGCATTGCAAAATCTGAACTATGTTATTTGTTTATTTGCTAAACAAAAAATTTATGGGAGGGCTTTCTCCACTTTTCTATCGAACAGGGCTTAATCCGGTATAAATCCGATTCTGCTTACGATTATAATGTAAAGGCGCGCGCAGACACTGAGCGACGTAACTGAACTGAACTGAACCGACACGGTTTAGTTTTTGACGAACTGACCAACGGGCAAGCAGTAATGCACTATAGTAGGTGCCGTCTAACGACGTCGGTGGCCTACGTGACTACCAGCTGTATCTAAATACTTAATTGCGAGTTGCTTACTTGTAATACGTGACTACGCTCACATACGCGTCAACCAATGACGGGCAAGTGTCAGCTCAGTTCAGTTCAGTTCAGTTACGTCGCTCTGTACCCCCTGGATCACAGCACTGACCTGTGTAGCGAATCCACTGGTGTTGTCTTCCTCGTCTTCTGACAGTTCGACCGCTGTGGGACGTAGTCTGCAGGTGAACCTCTGCATTGCTGACTCATCATCATCATCATCAGCCACAGCAGCAGCAGCAGCAGCTGTACAGTTATACCATGACAAAAAGACTATCGTTACTATTGTTAATATTTTATTCGCCCGAAATGCAAATGCATAGAAAACATAAAAACACAGCTGTCAAGATATACCAGGCTCACAAAAAGTACTAACCGAAGCTTGAGTTAATAGCCTCCATAACCTTAAAACGCCTCCTGTCGCAGGATTTTTTTCGCTACATCAAAAAATAAAAACACCTGAAATCCAGAACACTTTCCAATAATAGTTGATCTTGTAAGTACAGCGAAAGTGTAGAAAAATAAAGTGTTTAAAACGTCCGAAAATCTGAGGGCCTCTATAAGACTATAAAATTATGTTGCTCGTCTTTTTGTAAAAAGTTCTGTTGAGTTGCAATTCAAATTTATGCGAGCTTTTTCAAATTTTTCAAGACAAAGCTGTTTGTGTCAGGAAATTAAAAAAAAAGTCAAATTTCAAAACTGTAGGAAATTTTAGCTCGAGTAAGAGGCCTACTAAAGAATAACGACTGCTCATGCGAATTAAATGAAGTTAACATTTATCTATAATTCAAGCAACAATAGCATTACACGGTACATTTATAGGGCGTTTACACGATCCAGCAAACTTCCAGCAAAGTTCCAGCAAATGTCCAGCCAACATCCAGCTGGCCTGATAAAACTCCGCCCCCTATCAATATCATTAATATTTAAATATGTGGTTACAACCCGCTCGTCCTCCTAATTATCATAGAACTTTCAGCTAGCTGGATGAATGCTGGATCGTGTAAACACCCCATTAACAATACGGGCAAAAATCAGCATTTACTTCATAAAGTGCGTACTACAGACAAGTGAGTGGTTTGATCACCATATGTGTTGAACGTTTGTCGTCTCTGTAACTCTACAGTAGCTGATGATGTCGCTTGCTCACATGATGATGATGATGATGATGCTACGATCTTAGTGTCGGACGATCCCCTTCTGCTTTCAGCTTTATCCTCTACAAAGACATATTTTTATTTATTTCAAGCTGGTAGGCAACGTGGCTTACGACTCTGCAAATTTTGCAGCATAGCGCGAGCGATTTCTACGGCACAAGCCGTGCTGCAGACAGACGGCAGACGCCGACACCCACAGACACGGTGACTGGCAATAAGGGTTGCTTATAGCTTGCAGCGTCGTGAACCGATTTAATTATTGAAGTTTAACGTCGATGATAAGCTACGTTGACGAATGTCTAACAACATCAGATATCAATAACGGTTGCGTGGTTTTCGTCCAACACTACGCATGGAACGTACGCAACGAACGCAAAATAATACGTATATAACAAAGAAAAGTACGCAGCAAACGACGGCCAAAACGCATAAACCAAAAGCGGTCATTGCGTCCGTTACGTCAGCTGCGTTTGTGCGTTGCGTACGTTGCCTGCGTTGCGTTAAATGGAAAGCACGCTTAACACATTGGAAGTCAGTGTCATTAAAGCCTGCGCTCACAATGCTGACAACTGACAACAAATACGCCAAAGTTGACTGCAACTAAATTTTACTTTTTTAATTACTTTAAGTTATATTTTCACAATTTAGGCTATTAAAGAGAATTTCAACTGGGGAGTGACATTCAAACGCTCGCAAGCAGCGGCGTCGTCAGTAAAAAAAGTAGACGCGACAGAAAGTTCCAATTTGCCGACAGACAGTTAGAAATTTCAGACAGAAAAAAATTACGGGTGCTCAAAACTTCAATTTTGCCCCAAAATTTCACGAAATGAAAATCTTTAGCTGCAAATTTTATTTCTTCAAACAAAGATGATTTTCTCGCAATTTTTCCGACGGACCGAAATTTAAGGACGTGCATGGGAACAATTGTCCCGTCCGCCCTATTACGACGGCACTGTTTGTTTAGTGGCGGCCTACATCGTTAAATAATGACATAGTGGGATGCACGTGGTGATTGCAATGACTGGAGAGCCTTCTTCGTTCATTCCAGTGGAAACAGCTTCAACAGCAAAACCTTAGTGTTCATATCATGTTGAACAGCGGTCTGGATAAGATCAGTGAGTAGGCAGTACGAACTTATCCCACTCCAGACAGTGGTTTAACATACTTATTCCACGCTCGGATCGCACAGATTATACTGCCGTTTGTTTTATCGCGCACGACTGCAGTCGTAAATTGCTAGAAACGCAGCGCAGTAAACCTACAAGTGTGAGCTAAGCGCGGTATAAACTAAGATAACTTACTGTCCAAACAGTTGTCTGCCGCCGCGCGATGCTGTCTGGCGCAGCGGGGGTGAAGCAAAACAACAACAGATAGGACAACGACGAAGACAACACAACACGTCAACTGGATAGCCATCAACATCACGCCCACCGCCTCAGGACCAACTGTCGACTGATGAGATGATTGTGATGATGAGTCAGTAGTTGTACTGTATGACCTGGCTGTACTCGCAATCACTACAGCACGTTATACAAAAACAGTCCTAACTAGAAAAGCAGTCAGAGACCGCAAACCTCCGCCAACGCCATGTTGTTCGCCAGGTGGCATCACCATATTCGGTTTGGCAGGCCTAAAAATTTTGTGCTTTCGGTTGCAGCCGGCAAAAAAAACTAAGGACGAAGCAGCGGAATTTTTACGTATTTATTTTAATACCATGGTGTGTCGTGTAGTATTACCCAGCAGCTCATAAAGTAGGTTTTTTTTTCAAAAACTAACTGGCACACGAGAACATAAAGAAAGTTACTGCAAAATTTCAGATTAGATGCAAGCAGTATTTGCCAAGAAAAATGTTCGAAGAGCATACTAAAAACTGCACTGATAGTTTTGAAAGTCCAATAAAAATTTTGGGGAGGCAAGTTTTTTTTCTGTCGGAAACCATGCAGAAGCACAGGTTTTCAGGCTTCATGTTAAACGACGCCAAACTCAAAAGGACTAGCCCGAGGCTCATTGTTCAAGACTGAGACCAAAACCGAGGTCACGGCCCTAATTTTGGCCCCGGGACCGCTTTCGCATTGAAAACTTAACAACATCGGTTATACGCCGAGAACGTCTGTCACCATCTGAGTGTTGTAACCCATAAGCTATTGAAAACGAAGCGATTTCGTGATAATGACAACTACTTCAAACAACAAACTGATAGTTTATTACGTAGTTTTTTTGCGATGAAACAAAGCCCGAAATACCAAAGCAATAATTATAAATCATTTACAATCGTGCTCAACTGTATCGAAGCCAGGCAACTTCAAGTTCAGTAGGGCATCAACAGATCATTGACGCGCTACAGCTATGCTTGCCGTAAAGCGTCTATGACACGAATGTCGTCCGTCGTCCGTCTGTACTCAGTATCGGATGTATTGTGGCTAAACAGTGCAAAATATTGCCTAGGTTGCTATTGATCACAATAGGAAGTCGCATACTGGCATTTAAATGACATAAAAATTATTTACCTTGAATGACGTAGAAGGTCAGTACGCGCTAATGTGGCAAAAGAGTAAGAGTGCTTTTGATCACTAACAGAAAATCGCATACGCCCTTTCAGATGAAATAAAAATTATCGACCTTAGGTAACCTTGAAGGTCACTGCAACCAGTAAGGTCGGCTATTCTTACAACCGCTAAGCTTCTTTTTCTATTGCACTTTTTAGTTTTACGCGCGATAGCAGAATGCTTCGCGCGTCTTAGCCATCGTCTAGGCGTCTGTCTGTCCGTCCGTCACACTCGTGATCTGTATCAAAACGGTGCAAGCTAGGATCACGAAATCTTTACTATGGGTTGCCTCAAGGTCTCTAGTTTTTCGTAAGAAAATTTCGTGCTTTTGGGTGAGGGGTTTCCGTCGAACGAGGACGTCAAAAGGGGGTACCCCCCTAAAAAGACGCTATTTTGCCGTTATTGGCTCGTAGGCCCTATAGTGTGAAAACGGTTGCAGACAGGTACAGACTTGCTGCATATCATAACAAGCACTGGTGACAGGCTTTTTTAGATTTGTAAACATCGATGACCTTGAACGATCTTGAACCCCCCCAAAGGAGTTTTAGTGAATTTTTCGAAATTTTTGGGTGCAGCGCACATTTCAACACTGAATTGCGACGAAATAACTGGAGATAGACCAAGATAACCTGCGAACGAAATTTTCAGCATTAAACTTAGATTTTAGCAGTAAGCTAGGTTCAAGGAGGCCGGCGCAGGCGAGCGTCAAAGACGGCTGCCCCTCTAAAAAGTGGTTATTTTATCACAATTATCTCGTGTAACGTGAAAACGGTTGCAGATAAGCACAGACATGCTGCTCATCATGACATGCAATAGTGACAAGCTTTTTATTGGTGTCAATGTCGATGATCTTAAATGACTTTGAATTCCCAAAATAGGGGGTTTTAGTGAATTTTTTGTGATTTCCGGCTGCGGCACACATTTTAAGAATGAATTTCGCCGAAATGGCTGGATATGGACCTGGACATCCTGCGTATAACATTTTTAGCATAAAACGTACATTTTTAAGAATCTAAGTTTCAATCTCTTAAATTCAAGGAGTTTTCCGTACGGAGGCTTCAAATTTAAGTACTCTTTCAAGATGCACTAATCTTATTGCTAGGCCTACACTGATTGCCAAAGTGGCAGAACAGCTGCTATCGCGCGTCACGTGAGCTTTTCTCAAATTACTTGTGGTTACTGTTAATAAGTCTATGGCCTTGTCACCTGACACGAATTCGTCCGGTAGTTTGTTCGGTTTCCATGCGGGTTTTCCATCGCTGATGTCATTCTGCCACACGCACGTGACGTTGAAGATGGTCGTGTTGGGAGGTCCTTCGTTGCCATGATAACCGGGAGGACACGTGACCAGGCAGGTGGTTCCCAGCGTGCTGAGGTATTTCACGCTACCAGAGTCGCAGTGGCCACGACAGAACGGTGCCTTGGACAGGTTCAACTGTGGACACACTGCAATGATAACAAACGAGAATTTCGGCCGAATGCTGACTTAATATGCGGCCGCTACACCAGATGAATTAAAACTAGTACTGATTAAACATTTTAATCGATTAAAATTTATTTATCTGTTAACAATTGATCACTTGCTTTCGAGAGAATTCTGTAGTCGGTATGAAAGACGCTCTATGTTAGTCTGTTAGAATACTCTCTATAGTTAAGTTCATACGTTCATACCCAGCAGCTCATAAAGTAAGACTTTGTTTTACTGTCCTTTCAAACATGCACCGCGGCTGTTGCGCGTTCCCGTTTGCGTTAGCAGATCTCTTGTTGATTCTGCTATTTCATGTTGTCATAATGAATCCCTCTCCTCCTCGCTTGCAGCAGCATAATAAACGTTGAATTCGTCTGCTTCAGCGGCGTAGACAAGAGGGCAAGGCCCAATGTCATTTTTTTGGTTAAAAATAGATATTAAAACTCCGGAAAATAAATAAATTTGTTGTTACCAGGTCTCATATAATTGCAATAAATTCGATTTCGGCTAGGGCTCCACCTCAGAGCCCGCTGAGAGATCTCACAGCGTTCTCCAGGCCCGTTAGCTGGAAGTTAGAAGTCCTACTTCTAAAGGGAAGAAAAGGGAAAAGAAAAGAGAAAAGGAAAAAGAACAAAAAATTTGAGCTAATGCTCACGAGACGCAGTTCCGGTTCAGTATTTTAGCTGAAAATTGGGGTGTTCACGCTAAGTTAATATACAAATACCAATCTTCTCTATCTGGATCACATAACGATAGTTCCGTGGCGCCTTGTGAATGCTATAGATTTGTGTCGCAGCCCGAAATCACCAAAAAATCCATAAAACTCCCTATTTTGGCGTTCAAGGTCATTCAAGATTACTGAATTCAACGCCAATCGAGAGCCAGTGTACGACTTCCTATTAGTGATTAATAGTAACCTAGGCCCTATCTCGCACCGTTACTGAGATACAGCGACATTTTGCCCACCCCCTATCATTTAGCGTCCTCGTTCGGGGTGATCCCCTTCGAATTTATGGAAAAGCTTTACGGACAAAGAGACGGACAGACAGACAGAATTGCGATGGTTAAGACGCGCTGATAGCAGTAGCTGCTTTCGCGCGTCAAAAAAAAGAAAACGAGGCGAGTTTCCCCTCCGATTTACACTTCTGGCTACGCCGCTGGTATGTTTAACGATTGAACGTACAGAAGTCTGTTAGCGATGACGTCATGGTCGGTAGACAGAGCAGCGGTGTGTGCGGACACCTGTTGCTGCGGTCACGTAACTGAGTGACGTCATCAGCCGGGCAACTGGAACACGGCACACAACTCCCGCTGTTTGTTGACTGGTCGCAATACATCCTGACAGAACGCAGACGACCAAATCGATTCAAATCAAATATTTCTTTGTACAAATAGCCTGTAGACAGTCCTAGATTCGATAATATTCTATAGGCAACGGCACTGGCGTCGCATGCTAGCTTCAGCGTTATGCTCAATGCAGTAGAATTAGAGTTAATATTAGGATTAGGGTTTAGGGTCAGGATTAAAGTTGAAATTAAGATTAGGCTTAGCGTATTTCAGAAAAGTACGTGACGGTAGATGGACAGTTGCTGCAAAATTGGTCATAAATTGCGGTGTACTAAAGACAAGCATTACACTTGCCGACTGCACGTAACCCGTGATACCCTGCTAGGCTTGAGATCGTCAGTTGGCTGGCTGCCGTGACGACGTGTCTCAAATGGTACTCGTTGTACCCGTGTACTGCCGCAGAGACACGGCCTTAGCCGATACGGTGCTCGTGCAAGATATTTGTCCAACAACCGTATCAATAGCCGTTAGGCCATTGATACGGCTGCCGTATAAATATCCTGTGTTTTCTTCAGAAGTAGGCGTACAAAACAAGCCACAAAACACAGCAGCACAATGTAAAAAACACAAGATAATAACGATGCAATCAATTACTTTGATAAAACAACATGCAGATGACAAAATTACACACCAGGCGGGACATGTTTGAGTGCGATCGCATTTGATCAAACAGTGTTCAATGCCGTCTTCAGTCACGCACCGAATCTATACATTGACATTTTGCTTTATCATTACATCATTCATAATAGCATCGGTGTTTGAATTGAGAACCTGTATTACGAGCTTTACTCTGATTAAAATAATGTTGATATAGTTCGAAGAAATGAAAAATTGAAGGAGTTCAGTTACAAAGTGTTTCCTTCTTATTATTAACAGTATTTACTGAGCCTAGCGTTTGGCAATTCTTTGAAAGTAGATATACTGATCTTACTGACAGTACATCTTATACCGATACACCTATACTTCAGATGACAATGTTCTGTGAGTACCGGTATACGCCTAAACTTTTAAAAAACATTGTTAAAGCGATTTAGTAGGCCTAACGTTGATAACAACTGGGACTGTACGTTGATCTCAGTTTTTCAACTTATCCAAAATTTGGTATTTCTCACAGTTTTTACAACATTCTCGAACACCAAAAGTATTTTTTTCGAACTACAACTATATACATAAAGTGCTGCCATAATACTGAGTGATACAGACACAGCGCGAGGGAGGGAAGAAGTAGAGTAGCTGTAATACTGCCAGTGACCACACCCACATTTTAATCTTTGTGACGTCACGACCACTGTGGCTGAATATAGCAACAGCTCTCAACCTTGCCATTAGGGACGTCACCGCTACAGACACCTGCTAGATTAAATGCCTTTCTCTCTCTCTGTAAACATAATAATCCACACGCAGAAGCTTTAATCAAAAACTGTACATTATTTCAAGCGCATGTAAGTAAGATGTCACCATAGCGTATCAACGCCAGAACAGTCTCTGAGGCGCTATTTAGGTTAGCACCCTAAAATGTCATTTAAATTGTTGAAGAACGGAGATGGTGTAAACAGGATCACACCAAAGTCTTGGTAGTGAGTTCACGTCAACGACACAAAAAGCCTGACGCCCATAAGAACTGTAAATTGGCGCATTAGTTATAGATTTGCGGTCCCGCCCTGGGGAAAGTTTCCGCAAATTTCGGTTTTTAAGCCTTGCCATTTTTGAGTAAAGAGCTAGTGTTTGAAAGACAAACAAACGGACAGACGGGCAAGACCATAATGAAGCTTATTTATTAGGAGAACGTCGATCGGCGCATCCGTCTGAATGTAGACCTAGACCTACATTGTACTTTGCCTAACTTGCGTGTGCGAAGTAAAGGAAAACTGCATCGTTCATAAAAAAAACTGTATGCGATCAATAATAGTATTATTACAAAGAAAATTCCGATTATACGAAGCTAGATCGACGAGCAAACGAAGAGCGCTCGTTGAATTAGCTTCGTCGTGCATGTAAACGGGGTATTAGTTACATGCTAGCGCGGTAGCCGGTACGAACGAAACACGTGCACACGCAGCTTACTATAGCTAGACTTTAGCAATAGCCCATGATCCAAATATTTATGTCAAATGTTTTATATACGCACATAATTATAAGTTCATAGTTGGCCCCCACCTGTGGATGAAACGCTGCTTCAGTTCATAGTGAACACACAAGCACGCAACGTTAAGCTTATATTCTGTAACAGACACGGCCGCCAAATGCATTAAGTATAATCTTTGACATTACGTTTTGCCGCTAGTGACGTGCTGCTGCAAGCCCTAGCCTTTGCAACAGTGATAGGCCGCCGACCTACACAATAGAAGGCGACTACGATAGAGGAAGAGATTGGCCAGAGAAGTAACCGTGAAGTCCCGCTTGCAGCCAGCAGAGCGTATTATAACCAGTCACTGTAGGCGTAGAGCTATAGGTTTAGGCCTATTACGCGGTCCTCCTTGTACGCGTACGTCTAAAACATTAGGCCAGAAGCTATTTGTTTGTCTTAAGCGCTGAACGTAGCTGAAATAGGCCAACGAATAGGCCGATACCCAAAGCCGTAGCCAGAATTTTTGCTCGAAAAAAGTTTGATTAACTTTTCTCTCTTTATCTTCTTTTTTTCCTTCTCTTTCTGTCGATTTTTTCCTCTCTCATTTTTTGTCGCTTTGCCTCCTTTCCTCACCTCTCCTTTGTCATTCTTTTCCTTTACCCTCCAGAAATTCATCTTTTTTCTCTCTTTTCTTCTCCCGTACCCTTTTCCTTTTCCGCATTTTCTTTCCCTTTCTTCCCTCAAAAGCAAAACCCTTCAAATTTGTCTAAGAGGTCTAGGAGATCGTTGTGAGCTTCTCAGCGGAGGCTGAAATGGAGCCCCAGCCGAGATCAAATTTGGTGCATTTTAGCCTTAAAATATGACATATGCAGTGGCAACAATTTTAATTGTTCTCCCAAGAATCAATTGATTACATTTAGTGCAGTTTCAACAATAAAAGACAAGGGCGGCGAAGCAAAATTTATCTTTAAAAGAAAGTAAAAATAGGCCTAACCTGCGAGCAAAGCAAGCAGAAAAAACTTGTGAACTGTTACGCGCAGATTTGTCGCATTAATTTTTAATAAATTGTAACAATTCGGGGGACCCGCTGTCCCCCTTCCTTTTTAAATACGACCTTGCCTATACCGTATATACGACGTGTATAGGCTCATACATGTAGGCCTATCTGTAACGTAATACAATACAATACAATGGAAAATTTGCACTCAAAAACTGACAAACACACTGTCAGTTTAATCTAGCACATAAACTAAAAAGAACCGAAATGTTTAAAAAAAATGAAATGAGAGATACTGAGAATAGAAATAGTCCTAAATGTAAAACTGACAAAAATCCGAAAAATGAATGAAGTAAAGACAACTAAAATAAGAAAAAAAACTGAAAAGCTAAGAAATAAAGAATAATAATGAAAACTAAAACTCAGAAAAAAAACTGAAAAGAGTAAACATAAAAACCGTGAGCAGGTCCGAATAACCGTGGAGTCAGTCCGAAGGGGTGCCAGATGAC
>Ga0056128_1011694_pt1 | contig 10794 bp, 6 predicted proteins | sample WorMetLIZISLAND2_FD_71113 | JGI IMG/M metagenome (GOLD analysis project Ga0056128, IMG submission 71113) | Marine gutless worms symbiont microbial communities from Max Planck institute for Marine Microbiology, Germany - Olavius geniculatus... ... | reverse complement strand
AACAAATGCTGGATGAGGTGGAAAACTGAACGGTCAATTGATGGCAAGTTGTGTCAGGAATATTCGTACCAAAAATTATCAAAATCTGGTAATTGGTTTTCAAGTTACAGTCAAAAATGTCGGGGATGTTTTTTGGGACACAGTGTATAGACCGAGCATTCCCAGTTAGCTAGGTGAACTATAGCAACGCTGTTCTACGCCTAGTCCACTATGACTGCTACCGCTCGCGTTCCATGTTATTAGCGAGGGAATCCGACCTTCTAGCTTATCGACTTTCTTTTATAGTTTTTTTTATTTGTTAATTTTTTGATTTTGTGCAGTCAACTAAGCTGCTTTGTTGAATCCCATAACAGCTTACACTTTTCAGCGGTTTTCTGGTCATCGTTTGCCGTCGACAGAGACGCCTTGTGCTTTTTAGCCTACAGTGGTGCTGTTACGCAGTTATAAGTTTCGTGATATCGTCACGGTGCCCTTATTCACCTGTGCATCAACAAGGTTCAATAATTGTCAGCATCGTATCGTAATCATCAGTTGCCTGCGTCAGTCATATCTTCGACGTCGTTGCTTTTGGTCGACTCGTCGTTGTTTGACAGTCTCGTTAAGCACTCTCTCAGTCCAACAGACCGATCACTCGCTGCCACACAGACAGACAGATGGACAGACATGGTTGTCTTCTTTTGTCCCTTTGACTGTCTGGCTGGCTGACTGTCTATCTCTGCGTGTCCGTATCGCCGTACGTGCGTGTCTGACATTGCAACACTTAAAAGGTAACTGGACTTTCAAGCGCTTTTTCTGTAAGACATATTTTACACCATACGAGATTTCTATTCATCCGATTTATGTTTCTGTCATTGACCAGTATTCTAGCGCGGGCCAAATGTGTGCTGATTCCGATGATAACTATGCAACCGTACGTCATAGTCATGTGGTTTTCAGCAAAATGCTCCGAAAGAAATTTTTTACGTGACTAAAGTCAGTATTTAAATACAGCAGTGAAATATTCTTTGTTATTGCCGCTGGCAATTAAACTATGCAAAAAAAGTATTACCCTCGACACCGCGTTCCATAAAAACGTGAAACTTTTATTTTTTTGAATAGCTCCGTAAAACACTGGCCGATTTTAATAATTTTTGGCATGCGACATTAAAAAGAAACTTGACGCAAATATCTATAGTTTTGGCCATCTCGCCCTAAGGTTGTAGCTACACTACCTTGTGAAATGAAGAAGTCGTAGTTTGACCATTGACAACAATGAATTCAAACTGGGTAGTGCATGCGTCAGCTCAAAAAATTACTGAGACCGCAAAATCATTGAAAATCTGTTGCTTCGTCTTTATTTTAAAATTGTAAGTTGACAAACTGAAATGATTCATCAACACGAGCGGGCCGCTTGAGTCATGCAGTTAAGTAAGACCTACTGAACGTGCTGTTGGCAAATGGTGTCAACCTCTGCCGCTTGCGTTTATGCTGCAGGAGGACATTTTGAGCACATGCTGAAATGAAGATGACGTGATGTGACACGTGTGACTTTTTAAGTAATGATAATTGCCAATTGCGTTTGTCGCTATTCAGTTAATAATTTCTGAGCTGACATATACGCTACCCGGTAGGAATTCATTGTTGTCAAGGGCCAAACTGCGACTTCTGCATTTCACACAGTAGTGTAGCGACAACGTTAAGCTGAGGTGGCTAAAACTATAAACCATTGCGTCAAGTTTTTCCTTAATGTCGCATGCCAAAATTATTGAAATCGGCCAATGTTTCACAGAGCTATTGAAAAAATAATAGTGGCATGTTTTATGGACCAAGGTACATTGAAGGTAATACTGTTTTCAATAGTTCACTTGCAAGCAGCAAAAGCAAAGAATACTTAATTGCTGTTGTTAAACACTGACCCTAGTCATGTAAAGTGTTTCTTTCGGAACATTATGCTAAAAACCGAATGACTCTGTGATGTACGGTTGCAAAATTATGGTGCCATAAACTTTGTGCCGTTTTTTGGACCACCCTGTACAGTGTATGCATGTAGCTTCTGTTACTTATGTTTGTTGTATGCAAGTGCAAGTGTTTAGTGGCTAGTGTCGACTCGTAACTTTTAGGTTGCGGTTCGATTCTGACTGCCTTCATTTGCAAGCAACCTTGAGCAAGTTGCTAACCTACTATGTGTTCAGGCCAACTCAGCCTCCTATCCTCCGTGGGACGGCAAATGAGTAGTAGCTTACGGGCTACGGGGTGAAGGCCTAGTGTGGCTGATAAGGGCGATGGTATGTCTGCTAGCTGCAAATCGCGGGTCCAATTGTTCGTTCACGTGGGCAATAGATGGCCGCATAGTGCGCTGCGGTATCATTAGCTCATGCCAATCAGCTGCCACTTCCAAGATTGTAAAGCGCTTTTGGTTTTGAGTTCGTTTCATGTAAGAAGCGCCATAGCAAGTACCGGACTTTACCTTTACCTTTGCCTATCCGTGATTAATAATATGCCGTTATTTTTTGTTCTTCTTAGCGATATTGCTGCTGCTGCTAATGCTGATTGCTGCGTGTGTTGACGCAGTGGTCGGCTGTCCAGACCTTCAGACTAACGGCGACGTCAACGTTCAGTACTCTCCTGACCGTAGCGTCGCCGCGGTTACATGCCGCAATGCTGGAACTGGCGGGACGTCGGCTGGGTCGTGGCGACTGGCGTGTAGTGATCGTGGCTGGCACGGCTACATCGGTAACTGCACCGCCGGATCAGCACTCATAGGTACGTAGACGTACCCAGACATCTCGGCAATTTCAGCGGTACAAGAATAGGCCTATGAACGTCTTAGATATACTCGTCAAACGAGCAGCAGTTACTGCATTTATCGTCGGCGTGGCACATAAGATCCACGTGTGTCGTATACCTGCTGTCCGCAGACCCACGATAGTCCGCGAAAAGTGTAGCCGCGATTTGGCGCGAGCATTTTTTTCGCAGATTAAGTGATTGTCTTAGGAGTTAGGAAACGTTCATGCATGTCTGTAGAATTAAACAAAAAACAATAAACAGTAAAACAATAATAACAAATTATTAAATTTTGCCGTAGACAACAGTTTGTCATTCTGGTGCTATGATGAGCAACGCGTAGAACCAGTCGCAGCGACAGTCAATCAATCATAAACCTCGCTGTCAAATTGACGCGTCGTTAGTTCGAGTCCGATGTCCGCTCTTCACGCCATCATTCGCACCGCGTTGGGTGGCCTCTCGGGTCACCTCGAGCACAAATCAGTGGCACATGCGCCGGTCAGACTGGGGTGGGCGCTGGTCCGCAGGGTTGAGAACCAACTCAGAGACTGGCGACTGGCGACTCGGTGATATCCGGGTGCGGCCGGTGACGACGAAATTAGGCCGCACTGTCGTCGAACTATATCATTGTCGACTGCGTCGTCTGTGAACCTGCGGGGACTCGTTATTGTGAGATTGACGGTACGGGGTGTATAGTCTTCACTTAGCGACGCCGAGAGGTCAAATCTTCATCAGCTGCAGTACTGAGTGCCTGGAGTCCACTGCCGGTCGATGCTTCGTTTTCATTGATGCGTATTCGTTGCCAGTTTACCGCGACATTCTTTATTTACTGCTGCACGCACAAAACCGATCGTTTCTTGTATCAGCGTATCTCTACCACAGGACATGTACTATCAGTACTAAAAGTACAGACGAACTAAACAAGTTTAGTCGACCTATTATACACTGAATAGCATGCTTTCGTCAAATGGTTATTCAGTCTTAAAACTTTCGAACAAAGTGACAGCTTGCGAAAAGTACTTATATCTTTTACACTCATCCTTTCACACAAACAGCTGCAAGGAATGTAAAGTCCTTTCCGAGCCGTAAGGCCCGTCCGTAGGGCGGCACTAATCTTTGTTCCGTTAACCTTCAGCCAGACACGGGACACCAGTTTATACTCCTAGACTACGAATACGGGGCTAGGGCATCGCGCGGTGGGCCTATTTACGCCCCGGCTTTCGCTGGTACTCGCTGCGTCTACCCACGGAGGGATGGCTAGGCTGAGTTGACCTGTGCAATGTGCCCACACTGTCATTTTGCGGTCGGATCAGAGCCAGGAAGTCCCTCCCCAGTGTGTCACCCACAACACCCTGGTGATCTCGGTGTCCCCGGGTGGTTATCTGGGTCCCACGTGACGCCAGGCCGCCGATGATCCCATTAGTGTTGAGCGATTCGTCAACCGGAAGCACCGACGAGCGCGACACCTATCGACGTCGCCACGAGTCTGCGTGCGTGGGAACTTGGCCAGATGACGTCACAAAACGCGATGATGACACACAGACACACAGACACACATACACAGGCGTGAGGCAGAGACAATTAAACGGCGATGCAAGGAAACGAATCATAGACGATCATTGATCTACACACACTACTGACGGACTCGCGACTCACCGGAAATGTATCTAAAAGCAGAGTTTCTTATATGTGTTTTCAAGCGGCAGAAATGAACTGAACTAAATACGACGTGCGTGCAGCTAGAGTTCAGTTCAGTTCATTTGGTTACATTTCATTTTATTTTTTTCACTTCTCGCGCGCTACGTCCCTAATAGGGTGTTTACACAATCCAGCAAACGTCCAGCATTAGCACGTGTATTTTGAATACATTTGTTGGAAGTTTGCTGGACATTTGCTGGATCGTGTAAACACCCCGTAGCGAAGAGGAGTATATGAGATCAGTGTAATATTGAGGACCGACCGCGTCGTCACGACCGACCGACCTCGGTTCCTGACGGAGCCTTTCTGGACGAACTCCAAATGGCCATATCTCTATAACGGTGCTAGATAGACGCATGATTACAATTGACCACCCATAGGAAGTCGCCCACCGCGAGTTGAATGGTCATGTGTCCGATGACGTCACGTGACCCCAAAAGGTCAAGATCGTGACCCCATTATCTTTGAGGCGCAATATCCCCATAACGGTGCCAGATAGACGTATGCGTTGAGGTGTAACAAAATAAATGGCAACTTGCGTCATCGACCGTTAGGCCTATTGAAAATTTTCCCCTCAGTTCGTAAAATCGGACAATATTTTACGAACTTCGGGAAGACAATATTCAATGACAATCTCGACGCCAGTCACTATTAGTATAAAAATAGATGGGTCTGAAATAGACGCCGGGTCTCTAATACAAACCGCAAGGAACAAAAAAGCGCTTAGAAGAAAATAATGCGCGCGAGGAGTACATTAGATTGGTCACAATCTAATAATATTTCTTGTGTCACTTTGAACACGCTTCAATGGAGCACATCAGCGGCGCATATTACCGTGCACTTTCGTTGAGACGTTTGTTGCGAGTCGCCTTCACTACTGCAACTGTGCAACTTCTGTTCGGTGTTGCTGCGACTAATTTATTACGTACTTCATCACAACTGTGCGTAATCATAGAAAGTTGCAGACTCTCAGCCATCGCCGAGATGCAATGCCCGATCAAGGCCCGACGAGCATAATTTTTTTCTCTAGCTGCAGGACGGTCTTCTGCCCAGTTCTAGAAACTAAAAATAAACCCTTGGATTAATTGAATGAGATCAGATGATGGGTCTATTTCGAGCTTTTCCGCCGAGATAACTTTGGGCAAGTTATTCGCTACGGTTTTTACGCGCAACTGCAGCTGCTACTGCTGTAACGCGTCTTAGCCATCGCAATTCTGTCTGTCTGTCTGTCTGTCTGTTCGTCTGTCACACGGGTGAATCAGTCAAAAACGGTGCAAGCTAGAATCACCAAATCGTTACCGTCGGCTGCATGTAAGACTCTAGTTTCAGGAACCGTGAAGTCTTTTTCCATAAATTCTAAGGGGGTCGCCTCAAACGAAAGCGCTAAATGAGAGGGGGTAGGGAAAATTTGCGATTGCCAGCCAATACGGCGTTAGCAGAGCGAGACAGGTCACGCCCTCTGGTGAGTACAAGTAAAACACCATAAACTGATAATTACCGGTTGTCTGTCGCCTTCTGGCGACTGATTTTGTTTTACTGGGCTTTCAAACATGCACCGCTGTTGCGCGTTCCCTTTTGCGTTCGCTGGGCTTTCTTGTTTGTTTCAGTTATTACTCGCGGCTTCCCGCATAACTTAATCGAGTTTCAAGCACCAGACATTGTCACATTTGTCAAAACATATTCGATCTACAGTAAAAGTTCTTGTTGCTCGTTGTTCATCCGAAAGCAGAAGTTTGATTTCATGTCAACGGTTCTTTGAGATGAGCTGTTCCAGCTTCCGTCGTGCAATAAATCGAGAATAATAAAGTAATTGTCTACATATATCGGCATCATTCTGATGTTCATGCAGCTCTGTAAAACTATTTTCATATCTTGTCTAGTGTCTGCTTTACTCAATCTACTGTGGCAGCGTCACTGTCTTGCAACAAACGCCTTTTATCATGACTGCTACGAGAGCCGTATAACTAATACATCCATGTGACCATAAGAACGATACAAAGTCTACACGAATGATGACGCAAGTCATAGCCTTATAGCAAGATTAAAATTTGATCATTTTCTATGCCAGAACTATTACCGATTATCACAGACGTCACAGTGGATAACTGGAAAGCAGTCAGAGCCCGCACACCTCCGCCAAGGCAATGTTGTTCGCTAGGTGGCAGCACCATCTTCGGTTTTGCAGCGGTTTCCCATATGCCCCATTGAAAGCAATGGTAACGAAAATTTCAAAGTGATCCAGAATGCAGGACTCCTTCCCGATCACCCCCAAAATTGAATCACTGGTAGTTTGTGCCATTCCCGACATACTCTCAAACTTTCAGAAAGATCCGTCCATAATCTTTTGAGTTATCTTGTTAACACACAGACAGACAGACAGACAGACAGACAAACAAACAAACAAACAAAGTCTGGCAAAAACATTACCTCCTTGGCGGAGGTAATTATAATTTAATTTGTGCAAACCTGGCTTTATGCACGATAAAATAGTGTTGCATGAGGCACCCAAAATAAACATTTCATTCCTGTCCTATTTGGAAACTACTGTACTTAGAAGTTTTTGGTTTTTTTTCTTTTTCAACACAGTTATTTTTTATTTATCGAACAAAAATAAACAAAAATTTAGAACTAAGTGCACTTTTTCACACGTCGTCTTATTTGGTGTTACTATGCATCTTTTGTCTGCTATTTTTGTTTGCGTTAGTATTCATTTTAGTAAAATCGTGAACATGGGTGGAGAGCGTAGATGTTGGTCGCTGTCACAGACATGACGTGATTGAGAGATGCGTTGCTATTCAAAGCTACAACGAGCAGCGAGGCAACTGGCTATCTGACCTGGTCAGGCTCTCGCCGTGACGTCACGTGACGTCATCATTATCACAAGCAGCAGCAGCAGCCGTTAACGTCATGTTCACTGCTGGCGCTTGTTGCTGGACAGTGACGTGGCCAAACAAACTCGCTTCGAATGAACGCTTTTCAAATAGTGCAAACGTGAGTTCTCTTGGGAGAAAATGGGCTTGATATTGCTGATGTGGACATCTAAGAATCATCTGTTGTCCAAGACCGATGATTTCAGAAGTTATAAATAGCAACAGAAACAGCAACAGCCAGTGACAGTACATTATTTATTCAAAAAAGTAGATGAAAAGTAAGTAAATCCTTACGTCAGTTAACCAATGAGTCTCAACTTTATCGCGCTAAGAGTAAACGACTAGCAACAGACCGAAAACAAGACCAAGGCACGACTACATTTTTAACAGCTTTGAGACCAACGCCAAGACCGTGATCCGAACTTTGAAGATCACAAACTGTCCAAGTGTTATCAAGCGCTTTCGAACCAAAACGTTATTTGGTTACTCTGGCTCCTCGGGGTCTCCTTGTAGGTAGATTGTTTAATTCTCCACCCCTCCAGGCACATCGTACGAGTATGCTGTACCTGGAATTTCTGTCCTGGCTGCGCCACGGCAGCAGCTGCTAGTGACGTTTAAGGGAGACTGGCAGCGAGCGATTGGCGCGACAATCAGTGATACTGTCATGACGCGTTATCTTGCGACATGCAGACGGCTTTTGATGCCCTGCCATCGTGCGCGCAGTCGCCCGCCAGTCCACTGGCCGCGGTAACCAGGCACGCAGCCGCTGAAACACGCTGCCGCAGCAACAGACGAGCCAACGAAATATCTCCATTATGAGACGCCATCAACATTCGAGAAACTCTGCCAGACAAACAGTAATGTGGTTGAACGCAATTTTCGCTTACCAAAACCGTTGACTTTACCGACTTTTTCTAGCGATATCCGATGCTTCGTATTCATTACTTTGTTGACCGCTGAAATTTCTGATATATGAAACGGTGAAATTTTTATTCAGTACGTAATTTCTAAATATGAGTATTTTTTCGCACGCCTGTTTTTCTGTCGTACTATTGTGCAGTCGTCTTAATGTGCCGCAGTATGTGTCTTGTTCGTCTCCGTCCGTACAGGCTCTTTACTCAAAAAGAAAAAGCGCAGAAAAATTGGCACGAACGTTTCCCGGGATAGGAGTGGAAGATGTGCCATTTTCCACTTAAAAAGATAAAAGGTGATGCGGACTGCCAACACTGGGCCGAAATATTTTGTCCAGTTCTGTATAAATTTTAAATCAGCGAATCGTACATTTAGTAGTTTATGGTTTATCGTCTTTATTTTTTATCCTTACAATGACTCGTAATCAGAAATAATCGCAATCAGGAGTGATGCCATATGTGGTGCAAAATTTTCTTTGTGGCGCTTGCCTTGCTTTTCTGTTTACGGTTTTTTGGTCTTTTGGGTGATTTTGCGTTCGACACTGGTTTTTACACGCTTTGCCGTCCCCGCGCCTTATGCATGCTGCGAGGAATCAACACGGCACTGAGCACGGTGTCCCAAAAAGACGTCCCACTTTGTGATTGTCTATGTCTTCGCCAAAAATCAACCAATTTTTAAAAAAATTTTTACTGGTGCATTCCGTGGACAATTAGCAATAAAGTGATTATTGAATATCCCGCAAAACGTTAATTGTGTCATTACACTACCTTGTGAAATTCAAATGCAAGAAAAATAATTATAATTGACAGCAAGCGTGTTGGTAAACAAAATACACTTCTGACCAAAAATGCAGTGAATGATCTGTTCGATCCTACACTATGTTAAACCCGTTTCTTTGGATATCTGACGTGTTAGACGATATGTTTGTTTCTGGCCTTTGTGGATTACCAAGCCTACCATTTTATCCACATTGATCACGTTCTCTTCAGTACGTGTATGCGTCAGTCTGCCGGTCTCATGCCGTTGGTCGGTGCTGAATGTTTCCGAAATCAGTCTTAATAAATAATAACATTTTCACGCTCTTCCTGTTGCAGTTTATCTTCAAAAATTTTGCCAGTATTTTCCGAAAGCAGTGTTTTTTGAACCGGTACAAATTCTTAATCAAAGCCCTGTCTTCACTGCTAAATGGCACATTAGGCCTACATGACCGGTATACATTCAATGCATTAAAAATTATTATTTACGACAATATCATCTGTTTTTGTTTACAAACATCAGAATATAAAACTAAACATAATTTAGTTTTACTTAAATTTAATTTTTAATTATTTAAAAATTAAATAAAATTGTTTTAGAATATGATTTTTTGCATGCGTATTATAGTGATTTTGGTGATTTTTAAAAATTTATGTTTCACATGGTAGTGTAACGACAAAGTTAAAGTGTGGTGGGATATTAAACAAGTAATTTATTGCTAATTGTCCACAGTATGTGACAGTGAAAGAATTTTGAAAATCGGTTAACATTTGGCAAAGATATGAAAAATGACAAAATGGGACGTTTTTTGGAACAGAGTGTAGTATTAGTAACGAAGTTAACCTGCGTCGAGCTGGGTTAGTAGGCCTACTTAAATGGGTGACTGTCTAACCGTCTTGATAAATTAAATCAACTACCCAGACGAACTTAGTCGGGCCATCTTTTCGTCTGTAGGCGCAATGGTATGTAGAGGAGATGAGCTCCCGCGCAACTGACCTTGCTTTATGGCAGTCTTCGTCGTCGTCGTCAGCATCATGGGTTAATTTAGTTAGTGTAATTATAACGGCGCCGCTCTAAAATGTGGTGAATAAATGATGCGTGTGTTGTGTGGTGGTGTCTGCAGCCAAGTCTCGAAGTGCTCCGGCAGCAGCGGCGGCAGGTTACAGTCAACTCAAAGTCAGCACAGGTACGGCCACTGATATGTCGCTGTACTTTTCACGTCTTCATGCTCAGCCCCGAATAAAGCAACGGTTGTTGTTAAAATGTCGAATTTATAATCGTCATTTCTGTTAAACGTGTTGGCGAAAAAAGAGAACAGTTCGCTTTCTTCGCCAGTGCTTGTAACATAAATGACGATTATGAATTCGACATTTTAGCAACCACACGCGAACAGTGAACGAGTATATGAAAAGATCTGGAAAAATGTGGACACTAGCATGAAGGCGTGGACAAGGCAAGAATACTCGCACTTGTCTGCACCAAGAATGTATTCCGTTCTGTATCAGAGCAAAGATGTGGGGAAACCACCCACAAGACAGTTCGATTCTTGTTATTGTGAAAATTATCGTGTGTAAGTGCGAAAATAATGATTTACACTAAAAAAATGGGTAGCAGCTAACACTGGGAAAATAAAAAAGACTGCGAAAAAGGATAATACATTGGTAACTCACCAGTGGCTAATAAATTGAGTGTAAATATTGAGAAAACCAGTTATATGACTTTCCCCCGTGATAAAGCTAATGAAACTTTGTTGCGCATTAATAATCAAGTTATTAATAGGGTTTCGTCATGTCGT
>Ga0056128_1011693_pt1 | contig 10796 bp, 6 predicted proteins | sample WorMetLIZISLAND2_FD_71113 | JGI IMG/M metagenome (GOLD analysis project Ga0056128, IMG submission 71113) | Marine gutless worms symbiont microbial communities from Max Planck institute for Marine Microbiology, Germany - Olavius geniculatus... ... | reverse complement strand
AGTAAATCGGAGATCAAATTTGATTTGATTGACGATGGAAAAACCGGACCTAAGACTGTAGTTGAGTTGTTATTGGCTGGGGTTAGATTGTTCACCTGTATGATCTCATATGGCAGGTGATGCTCTGTGTGTTATCAGATGCCGGTCTGCATGGCTGGGTTAGATTGTTCACTTTATGATTTTTTTGCCAAATTTGGTGGGCCAGTTTGCAAAATTTATAAGTAAATTGAGCTCTAAGCTGTTTGCAAACGTTCTCTGGCATTGTGCTGAGTTATGCTAGCAACATACAAAGAAAATTATCAATATTTTTGTTCTTTTTAGAAGTGCATTTTGTCAAGTCACATTGTGTTTATTTACGATTGTACCACATTGTGATAGCTGTAGTATCGCCTAAAGTTTTAGGCAGTTCAGTTTGATTGTTTCTGTGATATTGTTGGTCTAATTTTACCTCATCAGGTCAACGGTTGTACTAATCATCAGTTATTTCTCAACTTATGCAAAGTTACTTGCAAAAATCAAAATTCTGAGACAAAGGGCAAATTTCGTGACTGGGCTCGAAATTTTGTGGCCCGCGGAAAACTTTGAGAGATGGTATCATATGGCAGATGGTGCTCTGTAGATGCCGGGTGACATGCTGAGGTCAGCTCCAGTTTTGCTTTCCATTCCACTTCCACTGGCGCCGTACCTTGTCTTTCCAGTTGCGTGAGTTTTTATCATTATTGTGTTTTTTGGCGTAAAAAATAATTTTTGTGCTTTTATTTGCCATGAGTCGCTATCACCACTGCATCGCTATAGTGTTTGTTGGTTTTTCAAAAATATATCTGCAGTTTTTAGTTTGTTCTTAGAGGTTTGTTGGTTAAAAACTAGTCTGTTACACTGCAGAATCTTTACTTTAGTTCTCGTGACTACTATTCACATTCAGTGTGCATGTCAACATATTGTCTTTATGAGTTGTTGTGTTATATTATCTGTCATGTCATGATAAAGCGGGTGGCCAGAAGTGTGTAATAATGCAATGACGATGCCAGAAAGTCGTGAAGTGCACCACAAGTAAAATAAGTAAAATGTTGAACTTGAGCGCATCTCTAGCTGATTTATATCTATGGTCATGTAGTTTTATCTATGTAAAATGCGTTGTATCATTCATGGCGTCATTTTAATCAAAAATTTTGACAAACGAAGCGATTGAAGTGTGGTCGATATGGCAGTCAAAGAATTGACAAGAGAGCAAAAGAAAATTATTGTAAAAATCAGTAATAGTAATTATAACCAAGAATTCATTTCAAATACATTAAACGTAAGACAGGCTTGCATATGGAAGTTTTTGAAGTGATTGAAATGTTGACAAAGCATAGAAAAGTGGCTTCAAACTGGCAGACCACCGAATCCGAATGAAGGAGCGATTAGAGAATAATTCGTCATGTTGAAGTGGGCAGAAAAAAGACATCGGCTGAAATTATAAATTATGTATATTATATACTGGTTCGACAATTATCATCACGTACGGTACGACATCGTTTGCATTCCTGTGGTTTTACTAGATGGAAAATTTGGAAGCAAACTGTAATGAGCAGGGTGAATTAACCTCACCATATGTTTTGGTGTAGACAGAAGCTGACCTGGAAGGCAAATAACTGGAAACCAGTTGAATTTATAGACGAAACTCTGATAGTAATAGGACAGGATAGAAAAGTCAAAGCTACTTATGGAGAAGGCTACATGAAGTATGGAATCTCGAATGTTTTGAGAGGCAGCAACAGTCAAAATATATCACTATCTTCTGTAGCTGTATTTGATACGAAAGAGTGGATACTTTTATACCAGTTGGCAGAAATATTGACTGCTGTAACTATATGAATGCACTCGATGCAAATTTGTGGCCAGGTGTGTGTAAACATTTTGCTGGAAAGCACTTCTTTTAGCAGGATGATAGTCCCTGTACATCTCTTAGTATTTACTCATCTGTGGAAAATAGAAAATCACATTTTGGGTTTTACGTGGTCAGCAGAATCATTGGGCAACATTATTGAAAATGTGTGGAAAGTCATAAAATCTCATGTGCAGAAGGAATTGTCAGCTATTAACTCTCGACAGAACCTTATCAAGTCTACTCTAACAACCTGAAGCAAAGTTTATTAAACCTCCATTCGTCAGCTCTACGCATCCATTCCACGACGATTTCGTTCTTTTATTGCGCACAAAGGACTTATATCAAAATTCTGAAACGTTAGATAAGCGCTTTTGTTGAAATAATGTTGTTTACGATATTCAAATTTACGTGGCAAAAAATGAATCGAGCGTTCGTGCCGCCACCTTTATGACACACTTTTGGCCACACTCTGTATATGGTACAAGGTTTTTTCTCTCTGTAATCTGATATCTGTTACGTTTATATTGTGGATAGACGGTACATCTTGCCGGAAAACTGATTTGAATAAGCAAATAGGGTTGCCCAACCCAGTGGCGTAATTACTGACCCTGCAGTCCCTGCAATGTGGGGAGACCATGGATCAAGGAGGCTCAAAATTACGGTGTTTATTTTTAAATCACGGTGTTACGTTTTTGCTTTTGTGGCTTAGATTGCACTTGCTCAATAATGCATACAGTTTGATAAAATTTATATTAAAGCAAGATGAACAACGATATACAGTGAATGGCTATTGTCTAGGGAATGGAACTAAAACATAAAAGCGCAGCAGCAAACAAAAACATAACATGCGACTGTCCTGTAACTGGTCGGTGATGCGAAGTGGAAGCCGGAGGATGGCGGACGGAAGACGAAAGACGACGACGAACGGAAGGCGGTAGTCGGGCGGCTGCCGTTGAACCCGCTTGCCACGTGCTGGAAGACGGAAGTCGGACGATGATAGTCGGACGGCTGATGAGGAACCGCTTGCCACGTGCTGCGTCGACGGGGTCACGCGCCAACTGACTCGCAGACGTGTGTCGTGTAGTCGTAGTCGTACAGGAAAGCGTTCCTTCAGAAGTCGTTCGTAACCTTAGGTTCATTCATACCACGTACAACGTAGTTCGTCGTTTCACGTGTTCGTCTTGTATCAAACGTTGACTACCCGCTAACGTATACACAGAGCACGACATATTGACTGTTCGAGTGCTCAAGCAGGTAATGACGTTCAGCTGTCGTCTCTTCGCCAAGAACAGTTCTCGCACATGCACAGTAACGTCAATCAGCACGTGCTGTTCTGGTCACGTCTGCAGAGTGCAACTGGGCCGACAGACGACTGTCACAGCAGGCAGGAAAAGCGGACCATCGTATAGACCAGATGCCGCCATCGAATGTTCACGTTTGACAAAATGCAAGCGCGCATGCATAACTGAAAGAAACAGGGGCGGTCCTAACATACGAAATTTGGTGTCACTTGGGGCACAAAAATGCTGTGAATTACGTTTTCGGCCAGGGCTTTGCCTCAAACCCCACTAAGGGAGTTTACAGCACCACCCTAGACCTTTCAGCTGCATTGAGAGGGCTTACTTGTAAGGGAAAGAAGCATAGGGGAAAAAGAAAGGGACAGAAGAAAAGGGGAAATGGACAAAAGGGGAGGACAGAAGGATAGGGAGCGTGAAGGGAGGGGGGCTTCGAGTGATTTGCTTGCAGGAGAGGGGGGCGGAATTTGGAGTTACACCACTGCCCCAACCGCTATCTTGTGGTATTAATTTGTAGTCATTTCTGGAGTTTTTAGTCTGTGACCTTCATGCTATGGACAACCATGAACCTAAATGGTTAGTTTGTTTATTAATTTGTTAATTATTAATTAATGTATTGTCTTTAGTTACATGTACCCGAGGCAATTGCTTTGTCGTCATTTCTGGACCGTGGATCAGTGTCTGGAGTTTGCACTGAATGACCTCCATCAGGCCCGCTTTCCACATTACAGCAAGATACTGACTTACATGAGCGTCCACACGCCCAGTATACGTGACCCAGGCAAACGACAACTTTTTACTGACATATTGACCCAGGTACTGTACAGTATGATGTCTGAGTGTCTGTCTGTCTAGCATTACTGGCGAACGATACTCTTTACTGATATACTGATGTGGGTAACTACAACAAGAAGCCCAGCTGTTGCTAGGATAGCCGACCGTACTGGTTGTCAGTGACCTTCAAGGTCATCCAAGTTTGATGATTTTCATGTCATTTAAAGCCAATATGCGACTTCCTATCAGTGATCAATAACAACCTAGGCCCTATCTCGCACCGTTTAGCCACAATACATTTATGATGGATGGACAGACGAACAGATGCATGACAACCGTGACAGCAGCTTGACCGTTACTTAAGTACGGTCGGCAAAAAAACGTTTAAGGGTTTAAAAGTTAAATGAAAGTCTTGGAACTTGCATCTGAACTTCGTAGAATGTCCTGAAATATTAAAATGCTGAAAGTGCTGGATAATTGTTGATTTTAGTGGTGCTTTGAAATAACATGTAGCACTAGCATAGCATCTTACTGTCTGAAATACAATGATGAGATAAATGTCAGAATATATGGCATTTGATATGTCTTACGAGGAACTTTTCAAGGAACTTTGTGCATTTTATTATGCTCTGTAAGTACAGTAAGTAGCTGCTGTTTGTCTTTATATTTAATAATTGGCAGGTATGAGAAGCTCCTGGAAAATGTTTTGACAGTCCTGGAAAGTATTGGATAAGTCCTGCAATTTACTCGGAGTATGTGTCCGGGTTTCCGTTTATAGCCCATTGAAGCTTCACTCGTATGAGTGGAACGTTTACGGTGACTTGTACAAGCACATAACTCAACGCATGTCGGCCATATTGAATAAAATCGAATCGATGAAATGATTTGCCATTAAAACAACAATATTCCACTGCAAAGTTACTATTTTTACAAACCGCACATTTCTAACGATGAATCATTTAACGTTCTGACGTCAAGTATGTGCCACAGTTTTTATAAATTACATTAATGCTATTTACGAGTAGTTTACTTTCTACAAGTTGGATAAAAACACAACCTGCACAGAAACTACTCATATGAGTGAAATTTACCAGTAACCCATACTCGTATATATGTGAATGGCTGCCATTGAAATATGAGCAAACTCTTGTTTGCCGGAACTCGTATACAGGAACCCGTACAGTGCCGGACTCGTACTCATGTTTATGTGAACACAGCCTAAAAGTGTGTGTATCTTGGCATTAGGATGGGCGGGTCTTGCTACAGTATGATGTCTGTCTGTCTGGTCGTGTTTTCGTCTGTCTATCCGTCTGTCTGTTGTGAGGTCCACATGCCCAGCATATGAGACCCCAGCAAATTAAGTTTTTTCCTGACATACTCACACTCAAGTCAACTCAACCTCCTACCTCCAGTGGGACGGGAAATGAGTAGTAGTTTGCAGGCTACAAGGTGAAGACCTAGTGTGATTGATTGAGGCGGTGGTATGTCTACTAGCTGCAAACCTCGGGTTTGGCTGTTTGCTGATGTGGGAAATGCAGTGTTTAATTAACCTGCCTTAAATTGCACCAACGCATTGAAATGATTACCAACTGACATTTCAGAATTCCAAATAAGTCAAATTTGGCACTTCAAAGAAACGTGGCTTATAAAATTTTAGTGCTGCAGTTTGGAACTTTTTGGCAATATTCCTTTAAAATGTTACTAAAATTTAGTTCTGGCTGATCAGCTCAGCATCAATGGATGATTTTGTTGTAGACATCGTTGTTGATGAAACACATGACGTTGGGTATTTTGAGCCAAAGAAACTGTTGTCTCATTGGATCTGCCTGGGGTTAATTAGTCTGCCCGGAAACAATAGTTTTTGGAGTGGACTTGTATTTTACTGCAGAGTTTTTATTCTTTATTTATTTCTATGCGAGATCTTGGAGCTCTGTTGGCCGATAGCCATAAAATTCTGCCGCTGGTCACAAATAGGCCGAGTTTTATAATGCCAGTCCAAAATTTTGGGGGCCCTCCCCAAAAATTATAGGGGCCAAAAACATGCAAAATTTGGCCCATTTTCGGACGACTTCAAACTTCAACTGCAAATATCTTTGGAAGGGATGAAAATATTCAAAATCAGACAAGTACATTTTTTACCATGACTCCTACCACGATGGCTGAAAAAGTTTGAACTTCGGTCTACTAATCACAAAGATTAGTGTTGAAATCATACCCACCCAAATCGACATTTTAGGAAGACCATATTTCGGCCGCTAGGGGGTGCTGCGCTGCCAAATTTTTACATGCACTAGAGAATGATCAAGTCTTACTAGTGCACAACCAACGGGGATGGAGTTTTCTCTCACAATTTTTTTTCAAAGGGGGACCAAAATTGGCTTAAAATTCAGCATATTAGCCGCAAGATCTTTGGAGCCAGGGGGAGTAGCCTTATGAAACTTTTCCACGTGACGTGCCACTAGGTGGGGTGATGACGCAGGTACAACTTTTGGAGGGCACTTAAAATTTGGGAGGGCAAGAAACATCTGAGATTTAGTACGTTTTACGACAATTTTCGAGTTTGACCGCAAATATCTTTGGACCGGATAGAGATATTGACAAGCAGTAAATGGCATTATCGACCGCAATCCCTCTTACATTGATGAAAAATATGTGGTGAAGTTTGGTCGTCCACTAGCACAAGAGATTACATGGCTAATGTTTACCTACCCTACTCATAAGTCGATAGTGTGCGTTCTGCATATGCTAATGCATCTGACTTCGGGCCATGTGACTTTGTTATTGGAGGAGTTTTATCCCCCTGAATTTACCTCCCAGTCGGACTTACGGTGCTGGGCGGACTCACGTTAGGCTTTGCCTCAAATTTTAGTTTTTGTTTTGTCATGATGAGCCTGTCAGGCGCTGCTATACGGGAGGATAAATGCAGTCAGCAAAGTACCGTTGGCGTTCTGCTGCCCACTTTGGACAGAGTCAAGAAGTAAATGTTCACCTGTCTCTTGTCCACTTGTACTGTTGGAGATGGAGTGTGTCCAATGAAAGTTGGTACGAGGCTGTGGATGTTTATAGGTTAATTAAACAACAGGGTTACAAACGTTTGTTTATTAATGTTGTTGGCAGATATCAAGCGGCATTGAACCGGAGCTAGAAGCTATACTGGATGTGGAAGATTTGTTTGACAAATATCCGTTTGGTTTCTACCATCTACTGCGCCGACACAAAATACACCTTGTCAGTTTGTTTGTCTGTTTGTGAGTCTGTCTAAGTATACGTTTCATCAGTTTGTCTCCGCACAGCTTTTCTAGTTGCAAACAAGAAATTCATAACCATATATTGGGCATAGAGTGTCAAATCATCTTATTTGTTGTCGGTGATTTTTCAAGGAAATTGAAAACGGCTTCTTACACAATGCATTATTCAGACTTTTTTTCTGGTCTTTTTAATGTGCTTTCAAAGATTGTTAACTGATAACACTCAGATTTGATTGCTATATTTATTATGTAATTAAATAAGTATTTAAGCAGCATCATTGTTGTAGTTGTAGCTGTACTAGTAGTAGTAGTAGTTGTTGTTGTTGTAGTATCACCTGTGTCGGGGTCTGGGGGTGTCAACTCGCAGTCTACATCAAGAGCTGTGTTTGTTTCATCAGATTGATCTTGCCATTCATCGTGAGGGCATCGACTCATTAACCCTTCCTGAGCTACAGCAGGTTGTTAACCCTTCCTACTCACGTTGTCTTAGCACTGAACGTTAAAGGTTGTGTATAGCTTTTTGTGGGAAACCAATCTTAGAGCTATGGGGCGTCACCTGCCATATGGGATCATATGTTTCGGTCTCATGGCCCATGTACTGCCAGCCCAGTGGACACGTACGCGTCCTAAGAGTTATTATGTCGTCTGATTTGAGTCTTGAGAAACATGTCTCAGCCGTCAGTGCTACCTGCTTCTTTCATCTCAGACAGATTCATCGTGTCCGGCAATCGTTGGATGTCGGGTCGGCTAAAACCCTTGTGCAAGCATTTGTGACATTTCGCGTTGACTACTGTAATGCTGTGCTGGCTGAGTCATCGAGAGTCATAACAGACAAGTTGCAGAGAGTGATGAATTCAGCTGCCCGCGTCGTCACTGACACTCGGAAGTACGACAGTGGTTTGTTGCGATTAATGCATGACGAGCTCCACTGGCTTGATGTCACCGATCGAGTACGATTTGAGCTCGCAGTGCTCATGTATCGATGTCTCCATGGAACTGCTCCTCCGTACTTGATGGACAGTTATACACTCACAGCAGAAGTCACTGGCTGTCAACATCTGCGTTCTACTACTCAGCGGAAGTTGGTCGTACCGCGCTATCGATTGAACAGTTTTGGTCGTCGGCGCTTTTCTGTGGCGGGCCCATCGACTTGGAATTCGCTGCCAGACAGTCTTCGTGACCCAGAACTGAGTCTCGATACTTTCAAACGTCAGCTGAAGACATACATTTTTACGAAATATTGATGACAAAATGTATTCAGTGCATTAGAGATCTTTTTGAGTATGCACTATATAAATTTACACTTTACTTACTTTACTTACTTAAGGCTGGTACTTGATTTACCAACCCCAGAGGGATGGAAGGCTGAGTTGACCTTGGTGTTAGTTGTATACTGTAGACATACAAACAGTCAGCCATCCAAGTAGTAACCACTTGATAGTTGCCCGACCGGTAGTTGAACCCACAACCTTTCAATCGTTAGTCCAGCATTTTGCCACAGTAACGAGCATCGTCAAAAATATTTCTTTGTGTCTTGCTCTAGTTTTGGACTACGCGTCTGAATCTAGCTTTATTTCTCGTCTCTGAAAGGAGCTGTTGTCAAATAAAATGAAGGGGTAAATTTTGCAGCAGTTTGTAGTGCAGCTGTTTATAGGAAACGAAATTGTGTGATCTGAGTCGATCCACTGGTTAGGAGAAAAATTCCATCAAAAATGTGATGTTACTTTGTGAGTAAGCATCTAGTCAGACAGAGGGACAGATACACACAAATCGGCTGGTGATAAAAACAGCACAATCTGGTGGTTTTTGGCAGTTTTATTAGGTTTTGTGCTTCTGGGTTCTTATGCTTATGCTGGTTTTTGTAAACAGGCTCATAGCCTGGGTTTTGGGATTTCTACGAGTTTTCAGTTATTAGATTAGTTAAATGGATACTCTGCATGTCAAATAAGTGGTGTAGCAGTTTTGTCTTTAGTTTTATTACGAAATTCACAAATTTGTAGGTTTTATAAACTTAGCCAAAATGAAATATTTCAGAATAAGCGAGTTCGCCATTCTCTATGACCTAAGTAGGTCAGCGTGACCTAGTATGTCAACTCCCCCAATTGCAGTAAACAACATAGCGGCGTGCACGACGATTTCAAGCGCTGGAAGGTAGACGTTTTGCAAAAGCATGCTTACTGCCAGCAAGGAGGATTAAAACACTTTAAAACAGTTAGTGGTAATCGCAAGGACAAACAGTTGCTCCGGCGCACGCTGCGTAGGTCCTATAGGGGCCTACAGTCAATCAAAATCTGCATAGGCCCCTAGTGCCGTCGAAGAAAGAGGAGAAGTCGAAAGCCAAGCAGCAGTACTAGGCCTACTGACGCCACAAGACGGCACTAAGATACCAGATTCGCATTTCTTGCACATTTTGATCTAAAAACGCATTACATGTAGGGTTAATGCAACCTATTTAACCGGTCACTGGTTAGTCAAGGGGAAATGCAGAATGCGAGGGCATGCCAACACCCAAATATTTTTGGGAGGAAATGCCATTCCTGCAAACAATATCAAGGCAAGGGGGAACAGTGAACTGATACAGTAGTATTCCGCAAATAAGCTTATAAGTACGTACAGAGCAACGTAACTGAACTGAAGTGACATGGCTTGGACCTTGGATATTGATGAAATGACCAATGCGCAAGCAGGGCAGGCTCATTGCCTGACCTGTGGTCATCGATGCCCCTAATGGTGCCAACTGTAATGCATTACTGCTTCAGTTCAGTTCAGTTATGTTGCTCTGTATGCACGTTATCATTCCATTTGCATATGGAAAAATAAAAACAATAGAAAGTGTGGTGACTATTTGATCGACAGCTGGTCAGATAGCCTACAGGCTAAATGACCGGCCAAAACCTAAAATCGCAATCACCCCCTTGTAAATGACATTAAATACAGTATACACACTACTAACTAAAATTAGCATGAATATTAAGGTGTGGTGTTTAGGGCTTAGGATAAAGGTTAAGGTTTGGGTTAGGCTTAGGTACGTAATGGCTAAGACGGTGACCGGTCAAATGTCCAGTCATCACAGGGCCGGATATCGGATCGGTCATGACCGGTCAACCGGTCATAACTGGGCGTCTTTGACCAGTGACAACATTTGACTGGTCATATAACCTGTTTGACCGGCTGCCGGTCAAATATCCTGTGCCTAAAAATACAAGAAATTTGAGCAATGCTCACGTAGCGCGCAACAGTGACATAAACTATAATTTGTGCTGAATAATTGTGTTGTAAGCCCTGGTGCATACCTCCTTCCCGACGTTGCTCCGCCCCAGCTTTAGATTCTTAGTGCTGCTTGCAGATAGAACTATAGTTTACTGTCTAGGCGTAGAGCATTTCTATATGCTAGTTGCCAAGGTCGTCGTCAATGTTTTTGCTAGATCTTCCGTTGCAATATTCCCTCCTTGAACCTAGGGTGTCAGGACTTGGATTGCTAAAATCTATGTTGAATGCTGAAAATTTCATACGCAGGTTGTCTTGGTCTATCTCCAGCCATTTCGTTGCAATTCAGTGTTGAAATGTGCGCTGCATCCAAAAATTGCGAAAAATTCACTAAAAACCTCT
>Ga0056128_1011690_pt1 | contig 10798 bp, 7 predicted proteins | sample WorMetLIZISLAND2_FD_71113 | JGI IMG/M metagenome (GOLD analysis project Ga0056128, IMG submission 71113) | Marine gutless worms symbiont microbial communities from Max Planck institute for Marine Microbiology, Germany - Olavius geniculatus... ... | reverse complement strand
AAAATAAATATTTCGCGTAGCTTAATTAAGGGATAGGCCTACAACACGTACGCATATTAAAGATGTGTCAATTGGATTTTACATGGCAAATGCCATATGGGACTCCCATATGGGTTCCATATGAAATCCATATGTGTATTCCATATGGAATTAATGTACACATTGATTCAATATGGAACCCATATGGGAGTCCCATATGTATGATATCCATGTGGTTCTTGTACTTGTACTTACTTGTACTTGATGATGATGAGCTCTGTAGCTTTCGCTTTATATGCCCATATCTGACCAGTGTCTCCAATCTATTCTTGAAAGCATTCACTGATGGAGCCTCGATTACATGTTGGCTTTGCTATTGGGGCCACAGACAGACGACATGAACAGTGCAAGTCAGTCTGCGGAAATAGTTAGGCCCTAAAAAGAAAATGGAAGAAAAAACAAAAATAAAGACGATTGTGAATTTTTGGTACAGTAAACAGCAAATGTGTGTTAAATGGCAGAACGCAATGTCGGACTGGTTCTCTATCGGTAATGGTACACGTCAAATTGGCATGTTATCGCCTGCATTTTTTGCACGCTATATTCGTGAAGTGTTGAATGAAATTATGGCTAGTGGTGTCGGATGTCATATCGGTGATGTTTGTTTCAATGTATTAGCTTATGCAGATGATTTGGTGCTTATAGCTCCTTCTTGGGCTGCTATGCAACAACTTTTAAATGTTTTTCATTCTAGTATCCATGATATAGATATGACTTGTAATGTGACTAAAACTGTATGTATGGTTTCTAATCCACTATGTAGACATAAGTTGGTTGCTAATTCCTTTCCATTATTGAAGCTTGGGTCATCTATGGTTATATTCACTTTGTGAATGAAGTTTCAAATATTTGGGCCATATTACAACAGATAATGCCAGAGATGATGATGACATCAAACGTGAAGTAGGCCTACGTAATCTGTTTGTGCGCACCAATTGTTCTCGTCCGAAAATTTCATCTTTGTTCTCGAGTTGTTAGGATTACTCTGTTCAAATCGTATTGTTTGTGTAGGCTATGTATGATGTTGGTTTGTGGAGTGTGTGTAATTGTAGTATGTTAGTATGTTGAAGTCTGCCTACCACAAATGTATTAAACTACTTTTTGGTTTTGCTCGGCATTTTAGTGTTGGAGTTAGGTTTACCTAGCTTTGAAACTCTCATACTAAATAGTCAGTATTCTTTCATACAACTAGGCATAAGTGTGGCAATGGCAATATCGATTTTTTACACACTTTGTCAAAGGATATGTGGCTTTAGCCTTATCATTGCATATTGCGTGTGCTTGTTTTTTTTATTTAGTAATTAATAGTGTCATACTCTACAGTTTTTATGTTTGTTTGGTGCTAATGTTTAGTTTAACACCACTCTCTTACTGTCATATGTAACTATTCTCTGTCTTTGCTTTTATTGCTGTCTGTCAATACATGTCTGTCTTGTGTTTTATGGGCCATGCTGCCTGAAATAAAGTGATTGATTGATTGATTGATAAGTTCGGATGAGAAGACCTCCACTCCAGAGGAGTGTCCAGTCCGGCAACGAATCCGTCCAAGTTAAGTTCAGGTTCAGCGCTTTTGCTGTGAGCCTGTGACCTGAAATTCACAATCTTAGGCTATCCGATATCTGCTTTTATTTTTGCCCATCACCATTATGTCATCGCCTCAGTGCGCATTACTTCCGGTGGAATTGTTGTGTTTTTGAGTGGAAAATGTCAACTTTTGTGCGAGGCTTCGGAAGGCAGTCTGTGCAAACGAGAGGAACATTAGGTTAAGTGAAAAATACTGAATTTTTTATTGCATATGCATTGTCTAGTGTATTACACGTACAGTGTTCTGTTTGCTGTTTTGTATGCTCCCCCCTCTGTTACGCTGACGGGTCTTCCCAGATCCACGGGCAAAGCTCTACAAAACACTTCTCACTCATTTCTTATATGCAAGAACACATACATAGGTCTATGACTAACATTTTTATTGCACAAACCAAAACTATGTTAATACTGATACTTTAGTAATACTTTGTAGGTATTCATCATCATCATCATCATCAATGAATATCTGGAAGCAGGCCGAAGGCCTCTGTTTCCGTCCGAAGTAAATAACTTCAACCTGAATATCAAACAAAAATTAAACTAATACTGTTTTTTCATTGACTTCTGGTACTAGATGATGGATTTGTAATCATAATACAAACTAAAATCACGCCAGAGCAAATTTAAACGCCTCTTAAAACTACTAACACTGCCTGCTGATACAGCATCAGGTACTGAGTTCCATAGCTTAACTAATCTATTTACAAAAAAATGTTTCCACAGTTCATATTTACATACTGGGGCACCAATTTGTATCTATGACCCCTGGTATCATAACACTTTTCTAACATAGATTTATACTGTAACTGTAACGCAAAATTTGTATCATACTTGTTATTTACATATTAATATAACTGAATCATATCCCCTTTTAATTGCCTATATCGTGAAGTTGGCAATTGCAAAACACGCAATCTTTCTTCATAAGAATGACTCTTCATAAGAGATAATTCTCGGAAGTTTCTTTGCATAAGTCCCAACATAGAATATGCTTTACTGACTATATTGCTGATATGTTGGTCAAACAATAAAAAAGGATCAAACAAGACTCCAAGATCTTTATATGACTCGACCTGTTCTAATGGAAGACCATTTATTTTGTATGCGAATCTATTGTTTGTAGTATCATACTGACGTTGATGGAATGGCATTGATTTACATTTCTTAGTACTAAGTTTAACTAACCATCTGTGAGCCAAGTTTGTGAATTTATTATTTTTGACTGCAATATTTCTGCATTAACTATACACTTAATATGATTATATAGCCTTGCATCATCTGCAAAATGATAAATTTTGGCATCTTTCCCACATGACTCGATTAAGTCATTGATGTAAATAATGAACAAAACAGGCCCAAGTATTGAACCCTGAGGGATGCCGCTGAGAACATCGGACGACTGTGACATAACTTCATCAGTCTTAACCCTTTGTTTTATACCTATAAGAAAAGACTCTATTTATAAAATTATTTCTTTATTTACGTGATAACTATGTAACTTGCTAATAAGTCTGCGATAGGGAACTTTGTCAAATGCTTTCTCGAGATCTGTATAAATGACATCAATTTTACCTCCTGATTCTAACAACTCAGTCCAGTCATCTAACATAGATAATAACTGAGTAACGGTAGACCTGCCTTTGAGAAAACCAAACTGTCTATCAGAGAAATATTTATTCTGTTTGAAATGTTCTAGCAAGTTATTCCTAACTATAGATTCAAATACTTTACATACAGTACAAGTTAAACTTACAGGTCTGTAGTTATTTAATACTCACTTTTTTCCTTTCTTAAAGATAGGAACAAAATTAGCCTCTTTCCAATCTAATGGCAAAAATTTACTCTCAAAAGATCCTTGAAAAATTTGAAGTAAAGGGATTGATATTTCATAATGTAATTCGTAAAGTACCCTTGGATATATAGAGTCCGGTCCTACTGATTTGTTTACTTTAATTTTAGCTAATTTAGACAAAACTGAATCAAACATTTTTAAGGACTAATCCACCTGTATCAACAACCGATGAACAAGTAGGTAATGTAACAAAATCATCACAAGGCTCCTTAGAAAATACACTTGAAAAAAATCACAGAGCTTGTGCCTTATTCCTATTAGTATTGCTAGATTACATTGTTTGCAGATATAATTATGTTCAACTAAAAATATTAAGGCGCCGGTCCAAAATAGGATACTCTGATTTAAGCAATAGGACGTACCTCAGCAGAGTCACAGTGATGTTTCTTAGTTGCTTTTCATGTTTTTTTGTGTGAACATTTTGGGTTAGGTTTAGGGTCAGGCTTGGAGTTAGGGATAGGGTTAATCAGGTTTGAGGTTAAGGTTAGGTCGATCTTGTTTATTTGCATAACTGTTATTGAAAATTTAAACAGAATATGGCTGCCCTGTGGTATATTAGCTTTGTGTTGCAATTTTTGTTTTGACATTCCCGATTTTGTTGTTTTCATTTTTGACAGTGAACCATTGCAAACTGCAATCAATTCTGCAATAGTCAGCACATTTGCCTGTTGATGGTATTTGCTTATTTGGGTTTGACAAATAGTTATCTGTTGGAGAGCTGCAAACGTAATAGCAGTAATAGCTTTTGAGCATCTGTCAGGACTTCATTATATGCCAACGAGTGTATTTGCTTGTGTAGGCAACCAGTATGCAGCTGTGCTGCAGCAGGCACTAGCAAGCCATTACTCCAGTGAATGTGCAGCACCTCCAGCAAAGGTAACATATTTACAGGCTTGGTTTTCAATCACGTCGATTCAGGAGTTACATTTTGAACGGTATGTAGAATGTACTGAGTGCTCCAGTGCTGTAAGTAGCAGTAACATGATAACAATGTGTGGCATTTAATAAAAGCCAGTTATTGCTGCAGTAGCTGTGCTGTCGTAATATTTTACATTGATCAATTTTTGTCATGCGTGTTGTGTTCTGATTGTGATGCAGACTAAATTTGGCGATCTTAAAGATGAAGACCGAATATTTACTAACCTCTATGGTAGACATGATTGGCGGTTGAAAGGAGCCCTACAGAGGGTGAGATATGTGTTCAGTGTTTAGCTGTTGTATTTATTCATGCTGTACTTCTATCATTAGAACATTTCATAAGTTTGATTCATTCTGGTACAGTGTAAGCCAAGTAATGTTGTGGGTTGTTTTATAGTTTTTGTCATTTTTATCACGTTTCCTGCATACACATTCTGCTAAATGGCAGTATCATTGTGTAATGAAAATACATGCAGGACTGCAAGTAACTCAGTTTTTAGCTTTGTATATATTTTTAGTGTTTTCTTAGTTATTATTGGAAATCATATTGCTGCTATTGCTGTTACATGATATAATATTTATATGTTTCAGATGTGGTATTGTTTATTGTTATTCAGACATACAGTTTATGAGTTCCAGTTTTTTAGCTCTTGATTTTGTTAATGATTAATATGTAGCAAATAATACTTACACATTCGTAATTATTAATTGCGGTCTTTATTTGGAACATTTCAGGGTGACTGGTACAAAACAAAGGAGATTCTGCTGAAGGGAACAGAATGGATACAGGGTGAAGTGAAAAAGTCAGGCCTGCGAGGTCGTGGTGGTGCTGGCTTTCCGACTGGTTTAAAATGGAGCTTCATGAATAAACCAAACGATGGCAGGTCTGTTCTACGTCAGTGCTGGCTTTGTAGCATTATTAGTTACATTTTGCTGTTCTTCTATCTGTGTTGATTTGTTGTTCTATCTGCTAATAGGATTATTCACAGTGTTATGGGGGAATTTTGATGAATTTCCTGAAAGGGAAGATTGTTAGATTTTGAGTGTGATATACTTAGGAATTTATTTTCACAATTTTAGTAGAGCCGTGAAATTAATGCATTAATTAATGCGTTAATAAATTAACGCGTGTTAATAATGCACGTTAACAAAAATTAACGCACATGCGTGAATTTATTTAATTTACTAAATTCTGTGAAGCAAAAGTTTCAGTATTTCGTTAAGGTGTGGTTATTTGACAATGAAATGAATTTGAGTAACTAAACTCTAGTTGCCGTTCCATTACTAGTGTAAATAAATTAATATCGTCTAGATGACAGGCTAATAGATTTATATGCTAGCGATGATGTCAGTTATTGTTGAAAAATCTGTTTCTATTTGCTTTTCAACTTTCTGTAATATATATTCCACAGGTGGCGCCCCCAAACGTCGCAGGGATGGGGTAACTCCTCTACTCTTTCTTTCGAGGGGCCTGGGTGCATTAATAACGCGTTAATTAATGCATTAAAAAAATTAATGCAGTGCGTTAATGTGTTAAAAATATTTAACACTTTGACAGCTCTAAATTTTAGCATTGTTTATTCGTGGATTGTCAACATGCATGCACCATTCCAATGTAATCATACCTTGTTGAAACACTGCACTGTGTGTGCTCTCTGAGCTTTCGTCTTGTTTGCTATGAGTGCATTGGTTTTGCGTCTCTGCTGCTTTTATTGTCATTTCGAATTTGTTGGTGTCATTATTGGTGTGTGGAAATGAGTAGTATGAATAAGTCAAGTTCATATTACTTTAGTGGCACTCTTCCACGACCGAGAGATAATGCATCATGTTTGACTGATTGACTGGCTGATTGTTAAATTAGATGTCATATTGCTGGCGATGGTGGTAGCAGATCTTTTACATATATGTTGCAGACCTCGTTACTTGGTAGTCAACGCAGATGAAGGTGAGCCAGGAACTTGTAAAGACCGTGAGATAATGCGTCACGATCCTCACAAACTCCTTGAAGGCTGCTTGGTGGCGGGACGTGGCATCGGTGCTCGCAGTGGTGTGTGCTCTGTATTTTGGCTTGCTGGCGTAGTGGCTAGACTGTTGGACTTAACAAGAATAGGTCGTGGGTTTGACTTTTTATTACTTGGATGAGCGACTGTCTTCAGACAGGTAAACCATTACTGCTGGCCTATTTGGCTGGGATTCGGGTAGGACTGTGGGGCGGGGGTCACTTGCATTTGTGTTGGGTGGCTGGTAGCACTGTTTGATCCCATATGCAGTACATACATCTCCGTAGCTCTGAGATGGTTTTTTACCATGAAGAGCTAAGCACACTATTTACACTTTTAATCTTTACTGTAGTGGAGATGCTAATTTTCGTGATATTTACTTGAAAATTTTTTTTGGAAGATCTGTCGAATAGCCATTGTAACAGTCGATCACCATATTGTAGCTTATTTGACTGCTGTGGTGACGTTAGCACCAAAGTTGGTTCACGGTATAAAATTTTGAGTTTATAGTTACGACTTAAAGATTTTTGGTCTGGAAAACTATAGTAATTTATAGCCTGATGTTTGTTTTTTTTTTATTTTTTGCTGATATCCTGTCAGTTATGGCTTTACAGAGTAATGATTGTGAAATAATGTGGCTTGCGTCTTTGCGGGAATATGATGTCGAAATAATACAGTAGGCTAGCACTGAAGGTTGAACTTACCCTGATTCGCTACAAGTTTATTATTGGCTGGATGTAAAGAGGCAAGTGTTTAATTTATGTAGTGATTATGCATGCAAATTTTGTTGTCGTTTTTTTGTAGCATACATCTACGTTCGTGGTGAGTTCTACAATGAAGCATCCACCTTGCAGATGGCTATCAGAGAGGTTTTGCTTATGAAATACATGCTGTTTTCTTTTTTGCCATATATTGCTTGTTCATAATGGAATTATTACGCACTATTCTGTATATGAATCATTCACCACCACAGACCAAATAAATAAGTAGACTGTTTACTTACCATTCGCCTAATGCATCGAGTTGAAGCCTGTTTCATTAAATGTTCATTGTGCATATTTCAGGTGGTATGATCCACCATTTATAGCTGCGTTTTTGATGCCTAACACGTTAGTGTTAGTTCATAGATAAGTATATTATAAATATGCTAATTTCGTGCCCAAACCGGAGCACAAAAAAAACAAATTTTCTAGTATATTGCCTCAATACTGCAAAACAAAACTCTTTCGAATTTTTCGTCTGCCATGTCGTCAGCAGGTATGCCTAACGTGTTAGTGTTAGATAGGCCATCAAAAACGCAGCTTATATGATCTCGGCAGACGATACTGACGTCACGAACGTCGTTATTGTCTGCCAGCAAAACAGATTGTTTTTGCTACATTATTTTTTTCTAAATTGCATATCATGAACTTTTGGAGCATGTAGCTTTAACCTTAGGACTTTTTGTTGTGCAAACCAAATTAGGATGTCTGTAAGTCAAAATAGATCATATATTTATCGTGCATATGCGGAGTGTGCGTGGCATTCTTTGGGCTTCAGAGTTTTTGCTGAGTCCATTATCTATGGTATATCTTATCTATGTTCAGTTGTTCACCACTATGTTAAACTATGTGATTTGCATGCTGCTGCTGTTTTCAGCTTGTGTTGAGATAATCCTTTAAATTTTTCTCTATGTTAGGCTAGGGAGAACTTTTGGGGATTTCTGCAACATGTTTTTTTTATTCGAATAGTGATACTTTTTCTGTCATCTGACGTATGGTGTAATTGTTGCACTTATGCTACAATGTGCTATCCGTCTGTCGTCTCTAACATTATTTGCTGACAGTACTGTAGCTAAATGGTGTGTTGTATGGGGTTGGTGATGGTACGATTGGATAAAGCGTTGGTAAGTTTCTTTCCTGGGAGCTGTTAGTAGTAACCATGTCACTACCTGCACTAGTAGTTCTGTGATAAATAGATTTGGCATTAAAGTCTTATGTTGATTATATGCTTTTTTATTGTCTTTTTATCATTGTTATCATTCTAGAGAGGTTTAATGTCATCTAAATAATAAAGATTATTTCTCGGACAATGTCAGTTAAGTGTCTTGTCAAATAATTATGAAATAATGGGAGAAAAACAGCTAATTTATAATATGAAGTATGATATAGTTAGTTTAAAACGGCCCGTTTATGTTATTTGCAGGCGTATGAGGCCGGTCTTATAGGAAAGAATGCTTGTGGCTCGGGTTATGATTTTGATGTATTTCTTCATCGAGGGGCAGGGGCCTATATCTGTGGAGAGGAAACGGTAATACTGTCTTATTGTCATGTTTATTATCTTCTGCTGTTGTTCTTTGCTATTCAGTATTTATGTGGTAGCCCCATATGGCTCACTGGACTGTATAAGATAAGATATATGTAGGTTTAATCCACTTCTCAGCTGTTGGCATAAAAAAAGGTCGAAACTGTTGATTTTCATTGTCCGTACCAGTGCAGGATGAGAAATGAGTAGTAGCTTGCAGGCCTGGAAATACTTTTGTGTTTGAAATGACTTATGGATGAAGCAGAATGAAAAACTACTGATTGTTTATATTGTACATTTAAATGCAAAGTGTACCGGTTTTAGGTCATATGTAGTATTTAAACTATTACCTTTACTGCTGCTGACTGTAGTCGGTGAATTGTTTATTTTCTCACCCACATGTGAGTAATTCATGTCAGGGCTTTTTCTTTGTCATTCATAAAGTCACATTGATGAAAGTGTTCCTTACCAGTAAGTGTGAATCTGATATGTTTTTTTTTTCTGAACGAAGAAGCCCTGTGAGCAGTTTCTGGTTCTGGGAAGGAATTCATGTAAAATGATCGCTGTGGAAAGAAACCAAAATTGGCATGAACTTTCTTCGGGGCAGGAGTCGCTGGTGTGTCCATTTTGAATATTCAGCTCAAGATGTCAAAAGTTAGATCTAAGAGAAAAAATTGTGGTTGGGGTTAGGATTGCATAGCTTTAGAGTCTAGACATGTTGGCACTTGGCCGACATATCTTTTTGGTTGTGTTTTGTTGCAAAATTATTTTAAAGGTTAACGATGGTGTATAGCTTTTTTTAGGAAACTTATCTCAGTTACTGTTCTAGCATTGAGTGCATGAAGTAACATTGCATTCAATTATAGTCGCTGATAGAGTCAATAGAAGGCAAAGCCGGAAAGCCAAGACTGAAGCCGCCATTTCCTGCTGATGTTGGAATCTTTGGCTGTCCGACGACTGTCAACAATGTCGAAACCATCGCCTGTTCGCCGGTAAGAGCTCTGAAATATTTTATCACATTGCTGTTAGTTTACATTGAATTACTTTGTTAACAATCACACATGCTTGGACCATTCAACAGCCATTATCCTTCATAGCATAAGAATGTAGAGATTTAGTACTTGATATTGCACTGTTTATGTGAGTCATACTTATGACCAGTAATGTTTTACAATCTCAAATGTGCCAGCCGATTGGTATGGACAGCTCATTATGCCATCCCCTGCACAGAGTTGGATCTATGATGCAGCCAGCAACCATACCACTGCCCCAATCGGCCACACTCTGCTTTTCCTCTGTAGCTTGCAAGCTACTACTCATTTCTCATCTTGCGGAGGGTAGGAGGCTGAGTTGACTGGCGCAGAGTAGGTTAGCAGCTTGCTCAAGGTTGCTTGCAAATGACCTGCGAGGAAGATTTGAATAACAACCTGAAAGTAACGAGTCGAATACGTTAAAAAGACTAGAGCACTTGCTATTTACTATACTGTGTCCCAAAAAAGCATCCACAACATTTTCGACTGTAACCTGAAAACTAATTATCAGATTTTGATAATTTTTAGTAGGAATATTTCTGACACAACTTGCCATCAAATGACCATTTCGTTTTCTACCTCACCCAGTGTATGCTTCTGCACTACTTAGGGAAAGCAGATCAAGCGAAATATGTGTTGAAATAAACAGAAAACCTGACAAACATCCCCAACATTATCAGTTGTAACTTGAATAAAGATCAGCAGATTTTAATAATTTTTGGCAGAAATATTTTTGACACAACTGGCTATTAAATAAGGGTTTTAGTTTTCACCTCACCCAATGTCTGCTTTTGAATACACTATATACTACCTGAGGAAAGCGGACCAAGCATAATACGTGTTGTAATGAATGGAAAAACGTCAATAAATTCTATCTGTCCTAATATGTGGTCCTTAACAACATGTCTATTACAAGGTTTGACTGTCTTGCAGCAGTGTGTCCACCAGATAAAGTTAGGAATGTTTGTAAGGTCAGAAGTGACTGGTAGAGCCTGTATTGGTCTGGAGCAGAACATTATCGATACTGCTGTCAAGTGAATGGAGAAAGCGTCTCCTTGCCTGTGTTCGCATAGTGGGCCAACACTTCAAGC
>Ga0056128_1011689_pt1 | contig 10799 bp, 7 predicted proteins | sample WorMetLIZISLAND2_FD_71113 | JGI IMG/M metagenome (GOLD analysis project Ga0056128, IMG submission 71113) | Marine gutless worms symbiont microbial communities from Max Planck institute for Marine Microbiology, Germany - Olavius geniculatus... ... | reverse complement strand
GCCGCATGTATAGCACCATGTAGTTAATCAAAAGATTTTTGCTGTTTTAGTGGACTGATATATCGTCACGTCGTCCTTACACTGAGTTTTAAACTGGTAAGTTTTTTACATTTATTTAAGTAACGGTCGAGCTATTGGCATGGTTGTCGTTTGTCGTTCGTATGTCCGTCTGTCTGTAACAGATGTATTGTGGCTAAGCTTTATGTCGTAGTGGAAAACCTTTTAGAGAAATAATTAGCTACGTGTGTTAAACTTAGGTATTAAGGAAATGAAAATAATTGATCTTGGATGACTTTGAAGGTCACTGACAACCAGTACGGTCGGCTCTCCTAGCAACAGCTGGGCTTCTTGTCTTCTGTCGCTTTGGCGCGTGTTCATCACACAGTTGGGTGTATTTAGATGCGACACGAGTGAGGAGGCGTCGTTATACAAACCTTGGACGAGGGCGGCGTGGCTGGCTGGACGGTGGTGCCGACGGCGGCGCTATCAGCTGGCGTGGTAGTCGTAGTGGTCGTCGTTATGGCGGCGGTGCAGGTCGGCTTGCGGTCAGCACGGTGGTCGTGCCGCAGCCCGGCGAGGACTGGCAGCCGCCGCCGCAGAGACGTGGTGAGTCGCGGGATACGCGACGTCGACGACGATGACGACGACGATGTAACGGCAGCAGCAGCAGCAGCAGCAGCAGCAGTAGTGGTACTAGTAGTACCAGGAGGCGTGTAGACGGCGTCGCTCTTGGCTGAATGTTCGACCACGTCGCTGCCGCCACCGACCGTCTGACCAGCAGCGGCCACTTCTGACAACAAACACATAATCACCACCAAACAACATCAGATCAATCATCTCAAACAGTTGTCGACGATACGTGTATACGCCAAAATAGAATAAGATGGTTAAAACGCGTACGTGTACTTCAAGAAAAGAAAATATGGTACGCGCATCCTACACCTAATGTCTAAATACCTATGCTAAAGTAGAAAAGTTTAAGCCCATACGTACGTATTTTGTCAACAAAAAAACAATAGAATTCGTATTATGTATGATATACATATCTCCAAACGTTGATCTCAAATACAGATAGCTCTTTGCACTGCGCCTCTAACAGTGCCCCTGGATCAATACTGTGAGTCATTTTAGCATGTACCTTTGCACAATTTGTCTAATGTTGAACTCATTTTGTGCAGCACTACATCACAACTTGCAAATCTTTGGAATATTTCGCCCTGTTCGCAGACACGACGGATCGTCAAAAAAGTAACCAATTTCTTATCACCGCATGTGTTCTTTCAAGCGAAAAATGCACCGAAATCCGTTATGGGCTGCGGCTCGCGATGTCTGACTACACTATACAACGTGCGTTGTTGCATGTTGTATAAGCATTTTTTCTGCCATGAAAAACGTTCACAGTTTGCATCAATTTTGGCCTTCATGTGTGTGCCCTTGTGTTTTCAAGTTAGAAGTCTGTACGGGACAGACGAACGGACAGGCGAGACACGCAATTCGGCCCTATTAGGACGGCCACATTGATGTATTCCTACACTTGGTAAATAGTAAATGTTTTCTTTACTGTTATACGGTCTAAAAGTGTACTCACTGAACTACGACACTGATTTACAAATTCTAAGGTGGCAAGACCGTGCGTGAACCATAAGCTTTGAAGTTGGCAGCGTACGGGCTAATGTCTGCACTGACGCTAATTGCCGCTAATAGCCGTACGGGCGTTCATCCGCCCATGTAGAAGCAAGACATAGCTCATACGGGCAAATGTCAAATGTGCGTAGGGGCGAATGTCCGACACCCCCCACGTTGTAAATGATTTAAGGATGACGAGGATGCGGATGAATGCACTGGTGTCAGCGTGTGTACCTGGCGCGGGCGGGCCAGCAGCAGCTGCAGCAGCAGTAGAAGCAGCAGTGAGAGTGGTCGAAGACTGACAATGTCGCGTGGATGTGGACGTCTGTTTCTCCGGACTGCTGTCGACGTCCAGGGCCGCCAGCGCCACGACGCTAGCCGCCGAGCTACACGACGACGCCATAGACGGAGACCTCGTGCCGCACCTGATACATTAGCACAGCTCAACATCAGCAAACAACTACAGGTTTCAACAGAAACGTTTTCTCAACATCACTGAAGCACACTCGCATTTTGCAGCCACGAACATGGCAGAATGGTATCCGTCAGGGACGGGCGGTGGCCAAAGATGAACTCTGTCCAGGGGGTTCTGTCCTAGTTTGTCGGAAAAGGGGGGGGATTAAACTAGCGTTTATGTGCAGGAGGAGTTAATGAAGACCGAACTAAGTTAGGATTTATTTGGAGTTAACATCCGTGTAAATCCGGTATTGTTCATATTTTTGGTGTTTAGTTTTTCTTTACTTTTTCGTTGTTCTATTACTGGTGATAAACAAAAGAGTTCACACGCCCAGCTATAAAGCACGAAAGTAATACAATGTATAGTATACCGTGGTCGAAGCGTCTCGGCGGGCCAGACAGTGTCTGTGGCGGGCGAGTGGCTGTCGCGGTGGAGTGCGGCTGAAGCCTCGGCGGGTGTTGTCAACCATGTCGACTCACTGCTGCCTGCAGGCGCTGCTGCTTCGTGCTTCGTACACGACCGACTCGACTGCCGCAACGACGGTTGAGCGGCCGAGGCCGACGGGGCCGCTATAAGCCCTGTCGGTGGCGGCGGACGGATGGTGCTTGTCTGGTTGGTGTCCTGCTCGTCGTCACTAATCGATGCGCTGTCGATGTCCGAGAAGCCTTCGATGAGGCCGACGAGCGGCGCCGCTGACGGTCGCATCGTCGGCGGAGCAGCTGGCGGGTGGGACGACAGTCTGGGCGGGCGGCGGTATGTCTGCGGCGGGCTGTGCTGCAGTGTGATGAGCTGAGACAGAGACGGAGGCGGAGACGCTGGTCGTCGGCGTCGGTCCACGGCCGCCGTGCACGCCACTGGACGCCAGAATGTCCCCGCACTGCTAGCAGCCGTCGACGTCACCGGCACTGACCCACTGACGACGCCCGCGTCGTCTACGTCGTCGTCGTCGTCATCCGCTGGACTGTAGAACACATCCAGTGCGTGCGCGCCGAGGTGACAGAACCGAGACACCGGGCTGTCAGGCGGACTGAGCCGGGTGGCTGTCGGCGAGTCAGCGGTGCTGGTAGCAGTGAGCCGGCCAGCCGACCCGCCAGCCACCGCGCCGCCCTCACCAACAGACAACGTCAATGAACGTTTCTTAGTCAGCGTGGACACTGTGCCGGCGGCCAGACTGCCGCACGGCGTCAGTGTGTCTGACGAGGAGTCGGCAGCAGGCTGCAGTAGCGACGCACCGGTCCGCGGTAACGTGGACGACCTGGCCTGCCTGGGCGCCAGTGACGACGACGATGACGTAACGGCCAGGAGTCGAGCGGGTAGACTGGTCCCTGAGCCGACGCCCGACGTTGACCAGTGCCGCCGCCGTGGGAAGCCCGTCGCGTCGCAGCTGTTTACCACCGACACAGACCGAGCAGCCAGCACGTCGACATAGCGGAACGGGTCGGGTGATGTGGGCTCGAGGTCTGCCGCAGCAGACGCGGTCAGAGACTCGGGCGGCAGTTCGTCGCGACACAGTTCTACCGGTCGACCTTCACTGAGGTCGAAGTCGTCGTCGTCGACGTCGTCGTCCTCGTCGGCGGTCGGCGCCGCCTGCGCGAGCGGGCGGTTGAGCAAGTCGAGATGTGACGTGTTGGCGGTGGCGCGAAGATGGTCCCCGATCAGCTCATCACACGTCAACGACAGCAGCCGGTACTCGGGTCCGTCATCGCCGTCCGTGCTACAGCTGTCTATTAAGCTGTCCTCCGGCGTCGCTTTCGGCGCGACAATCTTTGTCGGCCAGACAGCGGGGGCAGATGGAGGTAGGGCTGTTGAAGACCGGTCAACGTCGACCTCGTGCTGGTCGGGCGGTCGGTCGTCGAGCGGTTGATCGGGCGGAGTTGCTGGGGGCGGGGCGAGACGAGGTGTAGCGGCGCTCGATTTGAGGCAGTATTGTAGAGTGGACGGACGGCGGGCACGTGACCCAGGTAATGACGTCATCGTCGTCGTAGTCGTCGTAGTCGATCTGGCGCCGTCTGATGACGTCACTGTTGACTTTCCACTCGGCGACGAGATCGACGCTGCAACGGAACATGGCACCGGAAGCTTGCTTCCTTCTTTCGACGCGTCTTTGGGCGACAACCGCGGAGGCTGCGAAAAACAATAACAGCAACATCATTCAGGATAGAGAACACAATCAAAACTTACAGGAACGTACACAAAATATCTGCACGAGAAAATGAGCGCCCCTTTTCCACACATCTATTTATGCGAATCTATGTCGTTTGTTTCCGAATTCACTTCGTGTGTGCGAAATCGGTGTATATTGTCCGACTATACTTTTAAATCCTCTGAGTAAAAAATTTTGGACGCTTCATCGCTTTTAGCCGTAGTCAATTTAGACACATCAACTCAGCCTGACAATCCCTCCGTGGGTAGGCGCAATGAGTTCCAAGCGGTTTAAGCTGGCTTGGACGCACTTCACGTTGTTTTACTATTCAGTCGACTATCGGTGCGTTACGTAAATTCAGAAGCAGTAAATCGACAAAGTAAATAAGTGGAATAATCACAGAATTTGATTCAGGCAGTAAAATCCAGTACAATGCAGCGCAGAACACGGTTATATTGCGCTGAGGAACAAAAAGTTACTAATGCGCTGTAGTGTTGTAGTTGAAAAAACTAACAGAAAATTTGTGCACAGATGCTGAAAAAGCGTTTAAACATTGACAGTAAACGACTCTATAAACGGACGTACCACGCCGCTACTGGCGGCGATGCCGTACGAACTGTCCGGCACGACGGCGTCACGTCGGCGCAGCGCTGTCGCTAAAGGCACACCGCTCTGGTCGATGTACTTGGACGTATTGCCAGCACGAGGGTTGGTGACGGACAGGTCCAGAGTCAGACTCAGCTTGGGCGGTGGATCGCGGCGTTGACTGAGGGGTATCCGCGTGGGACCGTTCGCTGCGGCGGCCGTCGCACCGCCCAGGCCCGTCGTGGCGGTCGTGGTTGCGCCGGCTGCCGGTGTGGTCGTGCCGGGTTGGCGTCGGTTAGGTATGCGGACGCCCGGGTGAGCCGAGGCGTTGGGTGTGGTGGCGGATGGACGGCTGATGGCAGTCTTGACAGCGGCAGAGCCGGCGCCCTGGGTGGTCGTATCTAACGCGGCGGTTGAACGCTCTAGAGCGGCGGAAGAACTGTTCTGTGCACCTGTACTGGATGTGGTCGGTGTTCGCGCACCCGTACTCGACACTACACGCCACACGCGCAACAGGATACTTAACAGAGAAAGTGCAATAGAGAAACAATTTACAAAAAAACCTAGACATGTCTTAGTAAAGAGTTGAGAAATTGTTTAGGAAAGTTTTGAGAATGTACAACCAGGTAATCAATCCGAATCCACAACACGATTGTACATACTGTATTACGTTTCCTATTTACGTTAGCTGAATAAGTTTTATACCATTAGTTAATGCGAACATTTTGTTTTTAAACTCATTTTTATCTTAGATAAACTGCTCAATGCGACGAATAAAAGTGAAACTCACGCGGCCTGTTCTTTGGTTTCACTGCAACGCAAAACACAGCACAAAATGTTAATCTCACGTTTGTTAATTATACTAAAGTAATACTAATTACAATTCTATAGCTGCAAAAATTCGTAACTTCAAAGGAACCGGCAATCAGAAATATCTGGTACTCAGAAATTCATACTCAGATATTCGTATTCGTATATTCTGCAGACGTAACATAGATTGGCAGTGAATGACATCTGGAAAAGGTTTCATTGCTTTGATAACAGTTAAGAAAAACACTCATTTGTTAAACGACGCGAAAGAAGAAAAGAACGACTTCGAACGAATGCGCAGAGAAAAGACGCGAGAAGACGATTGAAACGTGTCGTAATGCGTGGATGCATGGAAACGACGACGTGCAAAGACCGAGCCTTGCGTGCCCCAGTACTGTCATCGTCCAGTGAACGATTGGTCACCGTTGGCCTTTCTCATACCTCCCGGCCAGCGAAACCCCCCCCCCATTCCATCCATCCATCTATCTATCCATCCAGCAAGACGTCGCTTATACTCTCCTCCTCCTCCAGCTCTCGTGGGTCGACCATCACAAAACCACTTCCGGCGCGCCGCTAGCCGCTGTCAGGCTGGACGTAGTGAAGACCCGGATATCGGCGCTCCGCTCGCTGCATGCTGAGAAAAAAACAGAGAAAGCGTCGCGAAAAGGCGTTTCGCACCGCGCGCTCAGCTATCTATGGCCATATCGTTCCACTGATGCCGTGGCCAAAGCCTCGGATTTGAGTACAACAGTTTCGGCCTTGGCCTCGATCTTCGAAACACAGGTGCGGTGACCATAGCCACAACCTTTACCTGGTACCTGTAACTTTCCACTGCAACTTTTTAATAACTGTACTGTATTTCGTAACGCAAAAGATTAATTAGATGCCACTCATTCTTCCTTCTTCAAAAAGACAGTATATGCAAATATTTTCGTTAATAACAACGACATTGCTAGAAAACTATCAATTAAGAAATACTAACGCAAAAATTCCAGCAAATAGCAGATACGTTGGTCAGCTGGTGGTCTTGCTAATGTAGGTATAGCGGTGCAAAAGCAGAACGCTAACAAACACTTACATGATAACGCGTCCTTGAACCACGGCTCATAACAGTGTAATTTTTAGACTTACCGTTATGTCCACAGCATGCGGGCAGTCGTCCGATGTAATTTTCAAGTGATATTATTACTGACACTAAACGCAGTTCTCGTGACATCTTAGCAGTGACGTTGTGGGTTAAAAATGTTGCGTGAGGCAGAAAACTTTTTTCGGACAGACCGCTGCAAATTTCTGCCAGAGATCACGGGCGCTCAAAATTTTAACTTTTGCCCCTAAATTCCCCGAAATTAAGAAATATCCAACATAAAATTTTGTATTCTCTAAAAAAACTTCCGACGAGAAGACAATTTTCTCAGACAGACACTGACGCATCTGGTCCGACTTACCCTTAGAGCCGGCGCCGGCTTTCTTGCCCGTTGATCCTCCGGCCGGCGTGGCGGGAGTCTTGCGGCCACTAGCAAGTACTGCCCGCGGTCGACCGCTAGACTCAGGAGTCTGAGACTTTTCCCGGTCTCCTGAGCGTGACCGTGATGACCGATCGTGCCGAGACGGTCGAGTGTGATCGTAGTCAGATATACCTGCATTATACACACACCACCAGCACTCGAGTATAGGCGGCTACACTGACTGATGCATGTCTTTTTGTGAAATGCATGGGTTACTTTTGCCTAATTCTAATTTGTGTTTGATGGCCGTGCTCCGTGTGAATCCGCTGCGACACTCGCTGATACAACTGCAGGCGAGATATAGGAAAAAACACAAAGACGGGTGATGACAAAGAAAACAAAAAAGTAGGGTAGAACGAAAAAGATAAGAAGTGGAAAGAAAAGTAAATGGAATAGAAGAAAAAGTGTAGACTCTCATTGCAAAATCTTGCATACGCTAACTGTATGTTATATTTGTCAAAACTACATTAACGTAGATTATGTTTAATTAACAACAAATAACGCCAAACAACGCCGCCAACAAATAACGAATAAATCTGCGTATAAACAAAGATGTAGAAGCTGCAAAAACGGTAATATCGAACATTACGGCAAACCGTAAAATGAGTTTTTCGCTAATAAAACATGTGCGCGGTAAACGCGAGGCGTTTATGTACTATAGCGCTCGCCGTGTCGGAACCGGAAACCGGAAGCGATCTCACTTACCCATAATTCGCTTGCGGTTGTCGATCATCATATTAAACATGGCGGACAGCTCGTCGGCCCGGTTTTCCTTCACTGTCTCGTTTACCACGCCCTTCTTCATATCCATCATTATCGCCAGCGCTCCAACGATCTGCACAACAATAACAATAATTATTATCACGCACCAATTATCGAACATGGCAATTTTATATGTCCCATAAAACCTATTAGGTGTCATGCCCGTCCTTCTGTCGTCTGTCTGTCTGTCTGTATGTTCATCTGTCCCGTACGGGCTCTTAATTAGAAAACGAAATGGCATAGAAGAAACTGGAATGAACGTTTTTCAGGGCAGGAGTAAGCGGTCTGCCAAATGTCGATTCAAAAAGTCACACGCTCACATCTCTAGATCACCGGACGTCAAAAGCCTCGAAAAATAACACATAAATTTACAGATCAAGGTACTTGTCCATTAATTCACCCACACCCGAATTAACTGCTATAGTTTAGCATAAGGGTAGGGTTAAGGTTAGGGATAGGGTTAGGGTTAGTGTCAGGGTTAGGGTTAGTGTTAGCGTTAGCCTTAACAAGAATAATTCGGATGCGGATAAATTAACGGATAAGTACCCAGATCAATAAGTGAAAGTACACGTATAGGTAATGATTAACTTATTATTTGCATAGAAATTGGTGGCGAATATTTCGCACAAAAAACCGCAGAACAGCGTTTCAGAAAGCGCGCAGTTTGGAAGCCGGAAACAGGCGAGTGACTGACAACCAATGCACCACGTGACCACAGAACACCACAGAGATCTGCTGACAGCAGAATGCGCCGCCTACACAACCGACAGGACCGAACTCGCGCTAAAAGCCGCGTGATTGCCAGACAGCATCGGACGTAATCATGCGCGATTGGCAACGCGAAATGGACACGCGAGCGACGCGGTTTTTACGATTTGCGGCATTTCCCATTAAGCGCTTGGCCGCGAACGATAATCCGTAAATATTGGCCGGCCGGCGGCGTGCGATCATAACATGCAAATAGCCGTCGGTTCAGTTCTGTGGTGATGTGGACACAGACGCAGGCGACGACTGACTGGAAGCGTTCAGTTGACTTCAGTCGCAGAACGGTCGTGACGACGAACCAACGACACGACTTCAGACTACGACCGACTCAGCACGTCGACAAGTTCTGTGCGCGTCGCCGGCCAATAACGTCTGCCTTGGCAGCATTTTTTTCTCTCTCAATTGCAGCAAATTTTACATTGCCTTTTCATACTCCTCCTTTTCCTTTTCTGCTTCCTTTTTTCTGTCCTTTTCCCGTGGTCGCTTCTCTGAATCCATCTGTCTGGGAGAAAGCTATAAGCTCCAACAGAGGAGTAAAGAAGGTCAGAGGCTAAGCCCTAGGCGCCTTCGATTTGGCATTTTGGGACATTCTGGGACTAAAAAATAGATCTGGAAGTAACATAAAGAGGCTAAATAATGTACGATCGTATCTGAAAAACGTGATCTTTTGACAATTGCTGCTATTTTGCGTAGGTGACGTAGGTCTTAAACTTGCCTCACCCTGAACTACATGTATCTAAAAACTTCCTGCACTGCTTTGATCATGGATCATTTGCTTCACGGTTTCTATGGCCTATTCCAATTGTCGGACGAACGCATATGCCAGCATAAGGGCGATATTCAATTTCGGCAGAGCCTGCCCGGGCAGACAGTGCCCGGTGTGGGCAACTAATGCTGCTGATTGTTGGTGCACTGATTGATGATGCTGGCTAATGCACAGCTCGGTGCCTTCCGAACTGTTCAATTGCACCAGCTGCCGCACCACCACCATCACTGCATCATGCAGGCGCCGAGATTTCTAGGCATCACTGCGTGGCGACGACCACTCCTTCCTACACTCCACTCTTCTCCCCTTCTTTCCCCTTCTACCACTCCTCTTACGCAACATAATTAACACCACGGTCTCTTCAAACGTAACCTATAAAAACTGAACTACTTCGCGGAGCACGTTTGCGTAATAACGTTCCTGTTGTCCTCGACGCGAGGGACGTTCACCGAAAACGCCACTCTAGAAATGAATGAATGATTGTGCAGTACATTATCGTATTTCCCCTCCCTTTACCTTTCTCCCCCTATTTTTTCGTACATCATTCGGAGTCTGGGCATTGCTGCAAGCTTCTCCAGCCCAGCAAAGACACAACTGTGTCCTTGTGCAAGTGACCAAAAAGTGCACAGCTCCGGCCTCAAACTGTATACCAAAAATCGTCTGACCGCCGAACAATTTCTGGTGCAGCTTGAGCTTAAAACAATGCACTTTCTGTCACTTGCACGATGATGCGTGTATTTTTCCCTGAGTTTGGATATATAAAAAGGCGACTTGCATTAAGTTTGAACCGGACGCCGAGATGGAATAATTGGCTCATTGTGCGGTTATAAAGAATCTTCCGGAATCAAGCGCATGCGAGGCCATCGCCTCAAAAGCTTTTGGTTCTGAAGGTGATCACCCCCTAGCGCCTTCACGGACACGGCGCTTTTATGATTACCAACATCATTTGCTGCTGTCCAGCGTGTCTCTCGCTATTAAGTCGCCGCAAGGTATCATAATATACCGCAGTCGAATAATACAAACACAGCCAAGTGAAATATATACGAACGAACGAAATCTACTGCAGAATACGTCATTCGCTCCAACAGAACTGCATCGCGCGACTTATATTCACCCTTTCCATCATTCTATATATTTTCACGAGCATAGTTACCATTTCACGGTTAAATACAGACTTTGATTAATATATAAACTAATCAATCAATCAATCAATCAATCAATTTATTTATTTCAGACCACACGGATCCATAGTAAACAGAGGATTTCTCAATAGGAGAAAAAACCATACAAACTGTTTTCTTGGTATTGCAAGTGAGGTCCAATTTAACACAATATTTCCCTACGGTGGAAATCAGAACCTGCAAAGCCTGCCACGAAGGG
>Ga0056128_1011688_pt1 | contig 10799 bp, 9 predicted proteins | sample WorMetLIZISLAND2_FD_71113 | JGI IMG/M metagenome (GOLD analysis project Ga0056128, IMG submission 71113) | Marine gutless worms symbiont microbial communities from Max Planck institute for Marine Microbiology, Germany - Olavius geniculatus... ... | reverse complement strand
CTTTAATTAACGACAGGCTTTGTCTTCACCGCTACTGTCACTAAACTCTATCTTTACCACTTTTTTGTCACTTTAATACAGCAATCGTACATATCTGGCAAATTTACCATCAACACTGTGCGCAAGTCGCTCTAATTAAGGTAAGTCACGTGACCTCTTTTTGGCCAATCACTGCACGCGCTGCAGCTGTAGGGCTAGCCTAGGCACTGAATATTGTCACTATATACACTGTGAATCCGAAAAATCTGTGCAAACAATTTAAAAGAGGAATTTTGTGGTCTATTAACTGGCAATTTATTTAGCCAAAACAGGAAGATATTCCAAAAGAAAACTCGCAGATGAAACTAACCCGAAAAATAAATGAAATAATTTAGCAAATTTGGAAAGAAAGCGACCGAGGAAAGAAATAAAATAATTCAGATAATGAAAAATTCGCCAGAAAAAACTAATCGACAAAATAAAACATTTAAGCAATTTTAAGAAAAAAATTTTGGTAAACAATGTTAACCTAGAATCCCTCACTTGCCAGGCCAGCATGTGATAATAGGCATGGATAAGAAACCAGTGTTTGGCCAAATTGAACTTTTTGTTTGCATGCCATCGTCAGATGATTGGTGCTTTGTTGTCAGTGGCTTGCAAACAGTTGATTTCAGTGCGCATTATCACAGCTACAGAGTTAACTATACCAGTTCAAAAGTGTCCAAAGTCGTTACATTCGATGGTTTGGTTGATTTTCATGCTGTGTGTTGTGGATCAATGTTAATGAACCGACTGAGCTCCCCAACAAGTGCAAGCTGCAGGTTGTTGCAAAAGGTGGGCATGCTTAATTATTCTGTTATGATTTTGTACTATGTCGGACATTAATCATTGATTTATTTGTGCTAAAAGTAATCAATTAATTTTTACAGTTTTGTACAGGATTTCACTGTAGAATGTACAATGTACACTGTGTGTCAAAAAAACATCTTTTACATTTTTGACTGTAACTTGAAAACCACTTATCAAATTTTGATAATTTTTGGTGGAAATACTTTTGATAAAACTTGCCATCTGACCTGTAAATTAAATATTAAAGCTGTCAAATTAACGCATTAGTTAACGCAATAATGGGTTAATAAATTAACACGTGTTAAAATATTTAACGCTTGTTAAAATAATTAACGCACAATAATTAACGCACATACGTAAATTTATGTTAATTTACTAAATTCCGTAAAGCAAATTTTCAATATTCTGTTAAACTGTGGTTATTTGACAATTGAATAAATTTAAGTAACTAAGCTGTAGTTGCCATTTTATTGCTACTGTAAATAAATAATTATTTTGATGACAGGCTAATAGATTTCTGTGATAGGCATGACGGCAGCTATTGTTGATTATACATTTAAAATGTATTTTTAACTTTCTATATTCTACAGGCGGGGCCCCCAAACGTTGCAGAACCCGGGGTAACTTACCCCCTTACTCTCCCTTTTAACAGGCCTGGGTGTTTTAATTAATGCGTTAAAAAATTAATGCTTTGACAACTATAGTAGATATGAATACTTTGCCGAATATGTTATTGCAGCTTTTATGTTATTGATAATGTTTATGTGCACTTATTCTGTTGCAGTCACAGCAACACCAGCACAGCCTCAGCCGGCGTCGTCGTCATCGTCATCATCGGTTCAGCTGCATCCTCAGCCGAGCACTAGCAGGGGTGCCAGCGGCATCCAGGTTTCTGTTGCTCAGCAACAGTCGGTGGCTGGCAACAGCAACGTGGCCATGCCTTCTCCTCAGGTGTGCATTTGTAATCACCAGGGGCCGTATGCATAACAACGTCTTAGTTTACGCCAAGACTAGCGGCTATGTCGGGACTAACAAGTCCCAGACTAATTGACAGAGTTAGTGAATATGCAAAAGATGGAGTAGTGGTCAGACTAGCAAGTCCTGGCGAATTCAATGACCTCGGTTATTATAGATTTTTTGGCGATTTTTGTCTGTGATTTCGGGCTGAGAAAGACATTTCAAGAGCAAATTGCGCCAAAAGCAATTGAGATAGACATAAAAAAGCTAAACATGAAATTTTTAGCATTGAACGTATATTTCAAAGGTTCAAGTTTCGATCTTCTAGGTTAAACGAAACGTGCGCACGAGGGCATCAAAGAGCGGTACCTCCATAAAAATCATTATTTTACTGTTGTTGGCCAGATTTTCGGAAAAACGGTTGCTATCTATCACAACAAGCACTAGTGACGAGCTTTTCAATCGTATCAACGTCGATGACTGAAAGACCCTAAACTTTCAAAATAAGGGGTTTTTATTGATTTTTGCGATTTTCGGCTGCGGCACGCATTACAGGAATGACCTGCGGTGAAATGGCTGGAGATAGATTGACAGTTTGTGAACAGGAACTGTTATAAGCTTTCATGCATCTTGTAAGCATTAGCTCAAATTTCTTGTTGATGCTGGTCATGGTGTTAATGTATCTACTTACCGATGTTTTATTCGTGCGACTTATTAAAAGTTTGATGACTTAAATGTCATTAGTTGTTAAAATTTATCGTGTAAATAATGGGTTATATTCAACAGCTTTAGTATTAACTTCTGTGTTTGTAGATTTTCATTACTGTATGTTGTGTTTCAGTTATATCCTGTCAGTCCTTAAGCGCTATGACAAGGGGACCACCAATGGACTACAGTTGGTCGACAAGCTGCGTGCAAACAGAAAAATGACCAGAACTGAACGGATATTTTTTGTGAAGGTACTTGGCAAGTACGTCATGAAGAAGGCATTGAGGTTAGTATTACCAGGCAGTTAACAGCTGTATGTATATGAGAGTGGTGTAACCTACGAGGCTACGACTGGTACCGATATGAATGAGCTGTGTCTGCACCTCATGGCCGACATTCTCAAAGCAAGCAAACAGAGACGAGCAGTGCACAGACTTGTAGGTTTGTAGAGGTGTTGAGTGTGGGAGATTTGCTGTTTTTACGCGCGAAATTAGCTACTGCTTTCAGAGCGTCGTAGCCGTCGCAATTCTGTCTGTCTGTCTGTCTGTCCGTCACACGGGTGGATCAGTCAATAACGGTGCAAGCTAGAATTACCAAATTTTGACGGTCGGCTTTCCGGAAGACTAGTAAAGCTTTTCCATAAATTCGAAGGGGATTACTTCGAACGGGGGCGCTAAATAAAAGGGGGGGTAAATAAAATTTGCGACTTTTGGCCAATAAATCTATATCATTTACAAAGTGGCGCCACGCTACTGTCCTTATGCGATGCAGATAAAGAATTTGGTATTTGTATATTAACTTAGCGTGAACACCCCAATTTTCAGCTAAACTACTAAACCGGAACTGCTATAGGCTTTCGCGCGTCTCGTGAGCATTAGCTTAAATTTTTTGTTTTACACCAGTATGCTAGATTTTTTTTTATTGAGGTGGTATTCGGGAAATTATTATTTGCTGTGTTGCAGACAGTGTTGATAAGCCGAGCAAAGTGGAGAAGACACACATGGCACAGTCAATAATAGCTGCATTTCCTGTACTCAAGAGTTCCTCAAACATGGGATATATAAGGTTTTTTTCATTTTGTTAGTATTGCAAAAATGTAGCTAATAATTAAGTAAGAAACATAAATTTTTATGCAGTTTTATGTGGCTGTACTAATGACAAACATCACTGGTCTTCCCTGTAAGGGTGCTTAGATGGTAACCCCCTTTTTCTAATTATGCATTTGCGAAGAAATAACGGGCCGTGGAAAGTGATTAGACAAAACTGATGTAAAAAAAAAGTGCAAACCACGCACGTCTTTAATCAAGCTGATCAAAGCGGCAACTGGCTACAAGCTGCTGCGTTGCGTCGGCCCAGCTGCTGTCTGGCTGTCTTTAACCCTTTGGCTTACGTTAACCCATGCACGCTCCATACACACTCCCTCCCCTTAGCTAATAAAATTTATATGGATAAATTTTATTTTGAGAAATTAAGGCGTCATATAAATTTTATAAAATTTGAATTTAAAATTTGTAATTTATGAATCAGACAGCAGCTGTGAACACAATGCAGCCAATAAAATGTCATACAATTATCACAGATCGCGCTTTCGTATCACGGTCAGTAAATCCGATATCACATCAATAAACAAAAGCATTATAATTATTAATTGTGTTGTTGTTGTGTGCAGGTTCATGATGATGAGAGACAGCAGTAAACAAAGAATGCGATAAAGATTTTAGTCTCTAACATAGGTGATGCAATAATTGACTTTTAAATCTTCTGTTTGTTAAATCGATTGTACAATTTTAATGTCATGTCAATTAGTTAATTAAATTTGATTTTTTTACCCAAATGCTTAATTTTATTTGTCTACAAATTATTTATAATCCCATTTCATCTAATTTCTTCTTAATTTTTGGTTACTAAACATTACAACATGCTTTCAAATAATCAAGATTTGCAAGTGGAGTGTAGTGCTTAATATTCGACGTGCCACTTCAATAGGTCATGTAAAATAGAAAAATTACATCAATGATTTATGATCACCTGATCTCTCTAAAAAACTTATAAAATGTTATCTTTGCGAAATTTTTATTTTGGTGCATAATATAATTTGCATAATAACTAAATTTTGCTGTTTTGCAGGGGTATTGGTCACAATGATGATCATACATCATTGATGGTCCTTATGTTCCCAATTTAGAAATTTTCTATTTTTTTCTTTTTTTAACGGTTGCTCACAATAATAGTTTCACCTATCCAAAATAATTAATAAGCTTGACATCACATTACATCACCACTATATGTATTTCAATTATCCTCTTTAATAATCAGCAAACAACAAGTCAACAAAAAGTCTAGCTAGCTACTGTGGGTTATATCAAGGACTGATGCTGCTATTGTTTGCTGGCGGCCGCCATTGCACAACAGAATTATCTCTCTTTTTCTCTAGTCGAGTGGTTGTGAGTCAACACATTCGACCACAAGTTCTCGCCAGGCATCACGGTCTTGAGATTAATCCGTAAGCTCAGTCAACTGCCGTCCTGTCAGTTTTTGAATGTAGCCGATGAAGTTCGTACGGGGACGACCTCGTCTGGTACTGCCGTGTTGAGGTTTATACAAAGCATATACTGCACGCTCTGAACGTAGTAAATGGCCAAGGAAACGTAGTTGACGTGACTGCAAAGTGTATATGAGCTCTCTTCTGTTAACTGATGTCAGAACTGTGCTGTTATGAACTCTATCTAGTCTCCTCACACCCGTCATGACTCGATACGCATTTGTCGCAAAAGAGTTGATCAACCTCGCCATTTCAGCATTGACTGGCCAAGCTTCACTGGCGTAGAACATCACAGATATAGCGAGGCTGTCAAACAGTCTTAGCTTTGTTGGTAGACTGAGTGTTGGTGAGCGCCACACTGATTCCAATCTCCAGAACACAGTCCATGCTAGTCCGCGTCGACGCTTTAGATCTTCTACAGAAGAGGCTATCATGGAGCCAAGATAATGAAAATCGTCAACGAGTTCTATTTGTTGATTTCTTATGTGTATTGGTACTAGATCGCTATTAATGAATATGGCTTTCGTTTTCTGGAAGTTGATGTTTAAGCCTACAGATGAAGCAGTTTCTTGTAAATGCGTGACGTGATCAGCTGCGGCTTCAGCATCCTTATCAAAGAAAACGATGTCATCTGCAAAGTCTAGATCATGTAGTATTTTGTCTTGATGTGTAGGAACTCCGTAACTTCCAAGTTCCGTCTGTCTCAATATATAGTCTAGTACAATGACGAATAGAAATGGAGCTAGGGTATCTCCTTGTAAGACACCTTTTGTGACATAAAATTGTGTGCTCATTCTCCCATCAATCATCACTGAGCTCTTGATATTGTCGTATAATATCATGATGGCTGATGCTATTTTGGGTGGTATTCCATAGTGACGTAAAATTTCGTGTATCTTTCCTTTATCGATAAAGTCGAAGGCCTTCCTAAAATCTATAAATGTGCTGACTAGCGTAAGCTGTTTTTTATGGAAGCCTTCCATTAACCGCCGCAGTGTATGAATCTGTTCTATGCAACTACGCCCACGTCTGAAACCGGACTGTTCAGGACGTAGTAATGAATTGACTGGATCATAGATTCTATTAAGCAGCATGCGGTTGTAGATCTTTGCTGCTACTGACATCAGAGTTATGCCTCTATAGTCGTCCATGTACTTTGATGATGCTTTCTTAGGTACTAAAATGATGATGTTCGTTGTCCATTGCCATGGTGGTGAGTATCCATTAAGCACACATTTGCAGATCTAAAGTATTTGTTTCTGAGCCTCTGCACCAGCGAATCGCAGTGTCTCTGGTCTTAACGCTGCATCAGTACCAGGTGATTTGCCGAGTTTGCATTGTCTGAGTGTTTTATCAAACTCAGTTTCTGTAAAATCCCCTGTTAAAATGTCTAGATCAGTATCTGCTGGTGGAATCGGCGTGCTAGCAGTAAGGGTGTCGGTGTCGTTTAAGAGCTGAGAGAAATATTTGGCCCACTCATTCAAGTTATCTTTTGCAGTCTGGGGCGTATCTCCATTACGTTTACGTGCCATTCCTGCAACACTGCGCCTTTTTTCCCACTCAGTTTATTAACAATGTTGTATAACTCTCGGTAATTGTTCTTTGCAGCTGCTTCTTTTGCTGTTAAACAAACTTTATTAATGTATTCATCCTTATCTGCTGTTAGAGACTGGTTTACCTGTTCCGATAGGTTTCTCCAATGGGCTTTATTGGCGTCATTTCTGTGGTTCCAGTAGCGTTTTCTTGTTTGTCTACGCCTCTCAACCAGTTGCTCACTTTTTGCAGATATCCATTGCTTCTTAGCCTTCTTTCGTTTTGGTAGTATATGCCTACATGCTTGGTCAAATGCACTGATCACTGTATCGTAGGAACCCCGAAAATGGCTGGTTAAAGTGGGCTCTGGCAAACTAAGAAAAGGAAAACCCTGACAGAAAACCAAGGAAGCGTGGCGGATTAATCATCCCTACGTGGATACACTTTGATTACGACAACCACAAAATCAAACAGAGTTTTGCGGTCATCGGTAAACTCGTCACTTGCTGCTGAGAGCACGACGTACTTACCATCAAGCGACCAAATGACGGTAACTGGAGAAACTAGATTCCGGACTCAGTCACCTGAAAAGAGCAAACTACGACTGCGCAAATTCTTTTCGTACGCAACATTCAATGTTCGTACTTTGAAGCAAAAAGACCGTTTTCATGAGCTGACGTCGGGCTTCGCCAAGTACCACCTCAATGCAGTAGCAATCCAAGAACACAGGTAGATCACTGAAGAAGAAGTTGCATCGATCTGGGACTCTGAACGGCTCTATAAATTCCTATACTGCTCAGCCAGTGGCAGTTGTCAAGGCGGTGTAGGTATTTTTCCTCACGAACGGCTAGCTTGTTCTGTAACCTCCATAACCAGAATATCATCTAGAATACTCTTAGTCACCCTCAACTCTAATCCCAAAACTGTACTTATTTCCTGCTATGCACCAACTGAACAAGCTATGTCACATGAGAAGAATCAGTTTTATTCTGAATTGCAAAACTACCTCAATAGCATATCTCCTCATACCTTTCTTGTCTTACTGGGCGACTTCAACGCAAGAATCGGACAAGACTCACATCTGCTCGCCTAGAGTTGTAGGCCGTTACACCTACCACTTAGCAACCAATGATAATGACCGACGGTTGGTTGACTTATGCGAGTTCAACAATCTACAACCAGCACGCTTAAAGCGTCCACAACCTATTAAACGACAATGGGCATGGGAGCACACAGAAGGGAATAAAAGCCAGCTGGATCATATACTTATCCGTGGAAAATGGATTAACTCACTACAAAGCTGCCGCGCTTATTCATCGGTCGATCTAGATTCTGACCATCGAATGGTAACAGCGAAATTAAAGCTCAGTTTTAGAGTTACCAGCAGTCAAAAAAGCCGTCAGGACAACTTCGATTTTTCTCTACTTACGCAAAATAGCAACTTACAATACCAGTTTGAAGTAGAGGTGTCTAACTGATTTACAGCTCTAACAAAGACTGTGGGCGAAGAAGAAGACACAAAAAGTTTATACGATACAGTAATCAGTGCAACAGAACTATACAGCACGAAATATTAGGCCCTGCCCCTTAAGAAAAATGATTCCACCCTTTGTCGTAGCGCCTTATCGGTCTTCCAAATAGCCAAAAACCCAACGCAGCAGCTACTCCTATCAACCTTAGGCCGGACGGTTTTATAATCCCTGAGTTATGCCAGACCGACAGTGTTACGGTGAGGGGACAGCCCAGTTATTAAAACTTTGACCCAGGTCGATAAACCTGACGGTCAACGGTCACTGCGTCTCCTAAAACTTGGGTTCCCCAGCTTCGACGCTACGACGCGATTAAAGAAAATTTTAAGGCACTCTATTCATGTCTGACAAGGCAGACAAAAGGTACAATTCACCCCCTTTAATCCTGGTGGTTGCCCTCCCGATCTGCAATAATTAACAATGGATGAAATTGTTTTGCCAGCATAAGAACTGTCGGTCTTATTTCAGGTGGAAACACGTAAATTTTATCCGGTACTGCCATGTATATTTTCGTCAGTCTGTTAGTTATATTAATGCAATCATTTAACTGTATATATTTAAAGAGAATGAAGTTTTTAATTGTCAGCATTCTGTTTTTAATCCCGATCTTGTAATAATTACTAGAGCAAGTAAGGTAGATCAAATGCTTTTTTAACGTAAATGTCGAACATTCAAAGTATATATACAGCTTAGTCTGACAATTTAAAATTTCCTTCTTTGTTCTGTAAATTTTTAGAATCAAGCCGATAACCAACAAAATCAAAATGAGAATTATAACCGTTTCAAGTCCAATGAAATCCGTCAAGGCATCCTTTACCGTTTGCCAAATTATTTTAGCTGACATCAAATTTGGTTTCGCTGTCGTTGTACTCGTAATTGGATGACTAAAAATAAAATCTGCTTTTACAATTTTTACTCCAAGTAACAGCATAGAAATCGCTTTGAGACGCATGCAAAGTATTCCGATTAAAATGCTATTAATCCCAGTTACAGTTATTTCTATAACGATTGCCCAGTCAAAACCGCTAAGAAGATTGAACTCTGTATTTGCTGTTGCCATTGGGAAAACATTTTGCCAAAGAATGGTTCATAAACTGTCATAAATCTTTGCTTGTTGTTCCGATGCATTCAAGGCAATGTCAAAATCCAAACGAGATTCGGCTTCTAAAGCCAAAATTGCGTCAAATTCGAGTGTTTCCATTGTTAATTTTGGCAATACAGCTTTTAAGCTGTAGTCCAATTCTAGAGCTGCGTTTATGTTATCCAAAAGAGAGTGATTTGAATAACATCGACGCAAAACGACCACATTGTAAGGATAACTTGCTTCCATTTTTGCTTTGGGTGAAAAATCGTCGCAAAAGTCTTGGCTCAGGTTAATATTGTTCAAAACTTTCAATTTTGCCTCGCATGGTATTGTATATATACTCTGAGACGCATTGATAGAAATTTTGTGACTAATGTTTGTAATTTATTTCCATGATGTTTCAGACTCACTCGAAACACGACCCTCTCTATGAAAATAAATTGAACTGATATTTACCACGAAAAGTTTATCCGGACTGATTTGATAAACTGTTGGTTTGAGCCATCCAAAAATGACGTGATAAACACAATGTTTTCGGATTGTATTCAAGTCATAGCCAAATAGTGCCATTGCGCAGCTGTCGTCAAAAGTTTAATGCAAATTTAAATTTAAATTTGGTATCTTAAATAAGCAACCGAACCGTTGATGTTGGGTGCAATGTAATTTTTGGCGGTCATTCGCAACTGCGTAATATTTGTTCGCACGGTTGTAAATAATAAATCTTGGTGTGCCTGTTAGCTCTGTATGGTACGCTCCTTCATCTGGTGATAGCAGCGGAAAAGTGTGAACCTGCAATCAGCTCGTCAACTGTTAGGGGCACATTTACTATAATGATCAAGGTGTTCTGATCCATGAATTTATGCATGGCGCTAGCCACATTTCCAGTGGTATAATAATAATGAATGTATGAATGTATTAATTTTGCTTCAGGATTGTGTTTGTCTTTAAAGAAGACTAAAAATTGATGCACCTGTTTGACAGCTCTGTCATTTGGGATTTTTATTGCTCGCTTAAAACATGTTTTAACTGATGACGATGCTGCTTGATTTCTTACTAGAGAGGACGATAAATGTTGTAATCTGTCGTGCGTCACTAAACCACACAGATCTTTCACTGTTTGTTCGACTGTGATCTTATACGCAGGACCCGCCCCGTGCGAGGACACGATTTGTTTGATTACATAGGGATTTTCAACGTATGGTCTTTTTGTCAAGATTTTGTTACTGCCAGCCGGAATGCGTATGTCCCTTAATAAGACTAGGTCACCAATTTTGAAGTCTGGTCGTTGTATGTTGTGTTTTGTGTCGTAATCTTGTTTCATTTGCTGTGTTGATTCTATGCGGTTTATTCTGACCATATCGTGTAATGTTTTTATGAATTCTTTTAGCCAAGCTGCGTATTGTTTGGCCTCCCGACTATGAAATATATCTGGTACTACAAAATCTGTCTGTATAGGTAGAGGCATATCGAATCCCCGGGAACATAGAAATTCTGGCTTGAAAACCGGCGGGGCGATAGTCCTTCACCAGTCCTCACCCAGGCATAAAGGTAGCGGCCAACGGCTTCTTCTTCGAAGAAGGCGGATGAACTGCGCCTCGTTGGTGCGATGGTCGAACAC